>Ga0209336_10000395_pt1 | contig 22635 bp, 22 predicted proteins | sample LinPmetageLP32_FD_184042 | JGI IMG/M metagenome (GOLD analysis project Ga0209336, IMG submission 184042) | Marine viral communities from the Pacific Ocean - LP-32 (SPAdes) (version 2) | ecosystem: Environmental > Aquatic > Marine > Oceanic | place: Pacific Ocean | collected 2009-08-23
GAATTTTTTACCTAATGGTGTCCGTGGATTGTATTTAGCATTTAAAAAGGCATTTCCAAGAATATTAGCACTTTTCCTGATAACGTGAAATTCTCTTAAATACATGGCTAGATTTTGTCTTATGTAATCCATACACTTTTCATTCTCTTCATAGTCCTTTGAAATTTCTTCCATGTTTTTCCAAATAGTTTTTATTTCATTAAATTTTCTATAAAATTTTCTATCTCCGTTAGGTGGTTTTCTACCTATTTTATTATTTTTGAAATATGTGGGGTTTGGAATTTTCTTCCAATGTGATTTATTTATTGTATCAATATCATAACTATCATAGAATATATCACCAATACTTTTATACATGCTTTCATTAAATTTAATAATCTTTCTAGGATGGTATGGGGCCACACCCTCCCAATCACAACTTCTTTTATAGTCATAATCTTCCACTGGGTTTTCTTCTATCATCCATCCTTTTAAATCTCTATATCTTTCGTATAACCCATTATATTCATCAATAAGTTCTACTTTTTCGTTCCATGCTCTACGATAATCAAGGGCAAATCGTCTGGCCCTATAATGTCTATCTTTATCTTTTCTAAAAATATCAATGGTAGTATTTAATGTTTCACTATATTTATCCCCCGTGTAATAACTTCCGGGCGTTTCAAATAGTTTGGTAATTTTGGTTGGCGTTGAAAGGTTCATGTTTTTATAATATTAGTTTAGAATTTCTTTTTAGTTATTTAACGCAATAAATGTTTAAGTAGTTTAATTAAATTTATTTATTTTCTTTTTTATATCTTTCAATTAGATATCTTGATAGAACTTCTAATAGTGTATTAAACATGGGTGTATCCCTTATTAAACCTGAAGGATTTTCAGTATTTTTTGATAATAATAATAATTTAATTTTGGCTTCTACATCTACAATAAATCTACCATCACCATTTAATAATTTATTCACTATTTTATCTATACTACTTTTTTCAATTTTTTTATCATATATTTTACCCTGAAATTCTATATCATCCAAATCATAATATTTAAAATAAATTGGTATTATAACTTTTAGTAAATCTTTTTGGTCTGCTTTTGTAAATTTAAATTTACTAAATGGTTTTTTATCTGGTTCATTTACAACTTGTATGTCTTCAACCCCTGATTCTTCAATTAGTTTATCTAATTTTTTTTTTGATTCTGGATATAAATTCAATATAAGTTTTTGGTTTTCTTCACTTATCATTTTTTGTATTAGTTTTGTTTCTTTTTCTGTTGTTTTGACTTCTTCACCATCAACTATTTTATAAAATACTTTTCGTTTTCTTCCTGTAGACACATCTTTTTCACCTGTATCTAATTCTAAGGCTTCTATATATTTTGGAAATACTGACCTTAATTTATTCATGATGTCTTGTGTGTAACCTCTTATAAAATTTCTATAGGGGTTATTGTTATCATCTTTATTTTCACTTATTCTTTTTAATGCTTTTGTTAATAATTCTTGTGGATTAGTTTTTGGAAATTTCAACCTTAAATCCATCATGAATAAAGACCACATACAACAATACCCGCCAACCTCAAAAATAACACGGTCATTTATTATATCTTTTTGTTTTGGGGCTTTACCTTCTAAACTTTGAAATCCTGAAACACTTTTAGTAATTTTAGTTGTATTTTTATAATATTTATTTATTGATTGAAATTTTCCTAAAATATAAACATCTTTATCTTGTATGTCTTCTTTGAATGTTTTTCTTTTAATTATTGGTAAAGTCCGCCCTACTATATCCCCTTTTTTATTTTTTATAACTACCCTAGACATAAATGGTAAATCTTCTTCTTTTATAGTTTCATATTTAAATTCCTTGAACTTCTTTTTAAAATCCTTCAATTTAAATTCAGTGTGTCTTGTATAGATTTCGTTAATACCTGTAATTTTTGGAACCACGGGGCAAACTTCCGCCGGTGAAAAATATTTGAATTTATCCCCACTAACTTTGTTAAAATAATTCATAAGATAAATAAGTATTTTATCATATAGTTCACTTTTTCCATATCCTGTATTAGGTAATGATGATTTAGACCCATGTGGTTCATATCTTTCAAATGTTTTAGTATAATGGTTTATTATCAATAAATTGGCGTGGCCTCCATGGTCCCCTATAGTCAATGGAACCGCCATAATCAAACCGGATTTTTTACATGCTAGATAGGCTTTAACCAACTTATCAAAACCATCATTATCTATTAATCTCCAATTATATCCACCATATTCAGTCCGGCTGTTAAATTTACCGACTGGTAAACCATATTTATTACATTTTTTAACAACTCTTTCATAGGTAATTGGAAAATCCGCTTTTAAATTACTAAAACCCGTTCTACCTAATTGTAAAGCACCAAATCCAAATTCACCTTCTTTATCTCTATCAATTAATCTAAGAAGAAGACTTTGAATATTACAGTCATTATCATTTGTTTTTAGTATTTCACCAACCATAAAATATTGGACGGCATGATTACAAACGAACACCGGAAATTTCCTTGTCTTATCATCAAAATATTTTTCCATCTCTATATAATCATTCATAACAGTTGGTAACATTTCCATAGGTAATCCCTCCACACTTTGTTTATCTAATTTTTCTTTTAATTCACCATCTAGTTGTCCCCCATTAACTTCTTTATCTTCATTTTCTTCAACTGTCTTTCCTGTAGTTTCAAGAATACTATTATCAAGTTGTGAATTTAGATTTATTTTTTTCAAATATACAATATTAATATTATAAACATTGTTGGTTCCTTTCCATTTATAATCCTTAATACTTTCAATTTCTGCTTCATTATCTTTTAAAAATTTAACCATGGCTTTATTCTTTTTGTATTCGTCACTTAGAACCGCTACTAATACACCATCTAATTTTAATAAGGCCCATGACCTTAAAATATATTCATAGTCAAAAACTTTTCTATTATATACTTCATCTTCTGCTTCTATTTGTTGTGGTGGATTACAGAAAATATAATTATATCTTCTACTTGGTAAAAAACTCAAATAATCTTTTTGTTGTTCTAAAGAAACCACTGTGGGTAATAAATCCATAAGTTTTTGTAATTCTATCCGGCAAATATCATTTCTTTCTACCAAATCTAATTTCATATTTAATTTCCTTGAAGATGCTACTAATAACAAAGCATTAGCAATAACACCAACGCCCGAAGAAGCATCTAAAACATCTAATCTAGTAAGTAAATTTTCTTTTTTTATTCCTGATATATCTACCAATTTTTTTACTAAATCCTTGGGTGTAATTAAGTCCGGTGTATAATTCTTTGAATCTCCTAAAAATTGAATATCAAGTTTTTTACCTAAAATTGTTTCATAAAGGGTTTTAACATTATTTACAGATTCCTTTGATATTTTATTTATCAATGAGGCTTTACCAAGTAAACCGGCCTTTAATATCTCAATAATTTTTTCTTCCTTTTTACTTGGTTCTTCTTTTTCATTCATCATGATGGCGTTTAAATCTTTCATAAGTTTTTTAGCCTCTGGTATATCTTCCACACTTGATTCTAAATTTGGTATCCTAATTATTTCTTTAATAAATTTGTCTACAATCATTTCTTTTTTCTTTTGTAACAAAAACATCCAAAAATCTGTAGATGGTATTTTTTTCATGTTCTCCACTGCTTTTTTCTTTAAATTTTCAAGTTCATCTTCCGTCATTTCTCCCGCATCATTTATTTTTTTTCTATCTCTACTTAATCCTTTTCTTAATTTTAAAACTTCTCTTATCATTTTCATAAAATCAATCCTCTTTCCTTCATTTAATTTTTTAATATCCGGTTCTTCTTTTTCATAACATGTAAATAATTTGTAGACATCAACATATTGTTCTTCCTTTGGTAAATTAGCGTGTGATTTATACCTTACCGCACGGGCCACGATTTGTTCGTATAACGCCTCATTCCATACACCATCTATAACAAATATACCACGGGTTTCTAATAGATTTACACCTTCACTACCTGCTTTTGATATTAATAAAACTCTATTTTTATCAAGTTGATAGTCTGGATTATTAAAATTATTATATCCATCAATCTCCCTAGCAATTGTTTTGACGTTCATACCGCCAGTAACTCTACCAAATTTAACACCACTATTACTTAATTTTTTTTCTATTTTTTCAACACCACTGAAAATATAGGCACTATAGATAACAAATTTTTTATCCGGGTTATCCTTAATAATATTTATACAATAATCTATTTTATCTTCAGTAAGTGAAAATTGGCGTGAAGCACTATAAAAGGCGTTTTCCTCTCCTCCTATGGCTCTTATATCATCATTGTCTTCACTTTCAATAATTGGTATAAATTTTTCTCTAGCCTCTGGAAAATCTCCCGCCTCAAAATTTCTTTCATATTTACTTATTTTATATTTGAAATAATCATATCTAAAATCATCATCCGTAATTTTATCATCAAATAATTTTTTAGGTATGGGTGGGCGTGAATCACCAATGGCTAGTAAATTTTCTATATCATAAGGACTATTTACAAAAGGTGTAGCGGTCAATAAAATAATTTTTCTGGCTTTAGCACCTTTTACAATAATACTAGCGGGTCTTTTTCCTTTTTGTATCATTTCTTTTTGATACTTCATGTATCCTGATTGGTCTTCTTCAATAAGACCGACAACTTCTGTTCTTAAATTATGGGCTTCGTCAATTATAATTAATGAATCTTCACTAGATAAACTTTTGTTATTAGCAAATTTTGTATATGAAAAATAGTTAAATCTTCTGTCCTGTGGATTCACACCATACTTAATCATAGAGTCAATAAAATTAAATAAGACCGCTGGGGGGCAAACGACAATTACATTTCCTTTTGGATATAACTGTAAATATAATTTAGCACTGGCGACGGCACTGTAGGTTTTTCCGGTTCCAACACCATGAAATACAACGGCACTTCTTAAATTTCCTATGAAGAAACCATTAAGAAATTTTCTTTGGTGGTCTAATAATTTAATCTTTTCATTTCCAACAAATTTACCTAAAGGGTTTTTACCTTCATAAATATTACTATAATCTTGTCTATCCATAAGTTCTTGGGCCTCTTCGTCTGTTAATTGTTCTATCCCTGTTTTCCTTTTTATTTGTCCGGGTATATTTGATGGTCTTGGGTATTTATCAAAAAATGATAATTCCGCCGGTATATCCTCTTTTTTCAAATTACTAAAAATGTAATCTATTATTTTCAATTTAGTTTTATTAAAAAGTGTTTTAGGGTTTTCAACTGCTTTATCCGGATTTTCTTTAAAGAATTCTTCTAAAAAGGCGACTAACTGATATTTGGCGACATACTCTATATATCCTTCTTCCAGTGTAAATCCACCTTGGCCCATGATTTGGTCGTTTCTAGTTTTTACTTTTAACAATGCTATTTTACCTTTCATTAAAGAACCAAGGGCGGTAAGTTCTCTTTTTATATTTTCACTATTTTGAAAATATTTAATTTTTTCTAATGTTTCTTCAATATTTTTTTCTAATTTTTCCAAACCTAACAATTGTTTTACTATTTCTTTATTTTCTTGTTTTAACTTTCCTTTCAATTCACTATACTCTTTTTTAAGTTCATCAATTTGTTTTATTTTACTACCAATGGTCTTTTTATCTTTTTTACTGAACTTATCCTGTAATTCCTTGGCTTTCTTCAATCTAATTTCCTTTGAAGACATTTATATAATATTAAAACATAAAAAAAAAATTAAAATCCAATAAGGTTGTTATCTGCTTTCTTTACCTCTAAGAATACTGTATTATTACTTCCTAAACCCTGTGGTGTCCCACCGTCCGCATCACAAATAACAACCCTTAAATTTTGAAGATAGAATGGTTCACCAACATGTGTATATTCAAAACTTCCCGCCCCATTTTCCATAATAAGGAATTGACCGGCACTATAGTATTTACTCACGATGGCTTGTATAGTTTGTGAAGGCATGTTTATTAAATCTTGTGACGGTAAACCCTCAATTTTTACTAAAAAGTAACCATTCTTTAATGATTGTTGGCTTAAATTGTTAGCTGCTGGTATATTACTTATCCCTAATGTGGCTGTCCCTTGTGTATTTTGTATGGCTATTGTAGGGGCATAATTTATAATATCCGCCCCTTTTTGGTTAGCGGGTGTTCCATTATCCACGAAATTTTGTTTAACTACTGAAGCGTCAATACCTGATAAATCACTTGTAATATTTACACCACGTTGTAAACCATTAAATGAAGGGACACCAATGTTTAAATCATTACCACCGCCCATACTAGCGATATTACGGGCTTCATCGGGGTTACACAAAACCGTAGAATCAAACCCCAATAAATCATTCCATAATTCTGGGGGCTGTAAATCTGTAAAAAATACACCACCGACACTATTACTTAAAAAAGCTTCACCTCCACTGGTTGAAAAATATTTTACTGTGGGGTTCCCACTATCATCAAATTGTGATGTATGAAGATTGGTAAAAAAAAACCGTTGGTCTTCTTCGTTAAATTCTAAGGCCATTTCACTAGCCCCAACAAGGTAATTAGGGTGGGTTTTATCAGCATCAAAAGACAAGATAGAATTACCATCATTAGCCACAAATTCTATAAATGCTGGATTGGCTAGACCAAAAAAAGTATCATTCCTAATTTGTTGTGTAGAAGATAAGAATTTATTTTTACATGGAAAAACAACATTTACATTTGGTTGTCCTAATTCTGCTATACTTGTGAAACCTAATCTAGCATTTAATATATCCGCATTGGAAGTCCCGGGTGGAAACTCAACCAAATTTACCATCTTATCTGTAATTATTTTGGCTAGTAACGATGGTTCATAGTCCCCTACCTCTAAAGAAAATGTGGTTGTTTGAATAACTGGAACAATATGTGTATTAACAATTGACGGGACTGTTTCTATGTCTACAGGGTCTGTATTAAATGGCGGTTCGTTAATATGTTTATCATCTGGTCCACTAACCTGTTTAAAATCTACTGCTAGATTACCTGTTGACCTAAAAATAATATCACCATTAAATGTGGCGTTAGCACTTTTACCATCTGGTGGTCCTTTATCTGGTTCTAAATTTTTAGGTGGAAATGTTACAGTAACAGTCCTTACATCTCCCGCAATATCTGTATATTGATAACCCCTAGTAAAATTACCATAACCTATCCATCCTTTACCGCCTTTAATGTGATATTCTATATTTCTTACCCTTCTAAAGTTTATACCACCGGGCGGGTTAACTCTCTTAGCCAATACATAAATCTTACCGTCTGGGGTGGCCTTTTGTAGGGCGGTCAAAGAATCGTCGTAACTAGTAGTTCTAAAACCATTAGCATCACTACGAAAATTAGTCATATATAGACAACTTGAAATAGTAACATCTTTATTACCATTATTAATATTTAACTTACCTGTTGATTCCGCCCTTGTATCAAGGAAACATGACCGGATGTTTATAGAATCCCCCGGATTTATTACAACATTTTTGTTTAAATCACAACTATATGTTCCATTATCTCCGGTTCCGGAACCTTTATTATCCTTAGATTGTCTACTTTCACGTAATTCAATTATATGTGAGTTCATAATAATATAATAAAAGAAAAAAAATAAAATAAATCAAGCAAGAATATTGGCGACTTTGTAACCACCGGCACCAAAAGTCATGGCTTTCATAACTTCCCCTTCATATACAAGTCTTAAACCTGTATTGTATCTGGAAGGGTCTGTTGTATCTGCTATAAAATCACGTGAGAAAGACAACTGAAGTTCCTCAATATTTTGACCTATATAGACACCATCATAATCTTTAGTTCCAATAAAGGAATCACCAAAGTTAATAGAACCACTAGCAATACCAATACTATTTACATAGGGTTGGGCTTCCATTAAAGTCATGTTAACATCACCATATGTATCATTATAAAGGGCAAGTCGTCTATTATCTCCGTCAATTCCTCCACGTGGTAACACATTAGCACCATTAACACGATATTGGACTTCACGATTATTTACATTAAAACTACCACCAGTTGACCCCCTATGTCTTTGGGCGTTAACATTAAAATCATTTGAGGGGTCTAAATAATTCACTTTAAGTCTTAATCTTTGTAAAAATTTATTGTTAAATGCTAGTGTTCTTTTTTCAATTTTTTGTCTACCTGCTGTAATGGCATTAGCACTTACATTAACGAATTCATAGTTGGGAAATTCAAAGTCATCTAATTGGGCTATTAATTTTGATTCTGTAGCATCATCAACAACCCTATCTACAATTAAAACTGGTTTAGTAGTTTTTACGGTAGCCTGATTTGTAAGGTCTGTTAAAAATTTTCTGGCGTCTTTTTCATACTCAATAACTAATCTTAGTTGTTTAAAAACACTAGATGGAAGACATGGAAGTTTAGAAACAATTGGTAAAAGTTCCCTCAATTGGATAATACCTTTATTAGTGTTAGTATCACTATCATTTTGTGGAATTGATAAATCTGTTCCAAAATTTAGAATATCTATATCTCTCATATCTGCGTTCCTACTTTGAACGTCTAGGGCATAACCCATCACATGACGTTTGGTGAATCTCTCAACATTTCCATTTACACTATTACTTTTTAAAGATTGGTCCATGGCGTAATGTTCGTTGGCTCTTAACATACTTTGTAAAACTACACGTCCATCATATAAATGAATATTTCTAATTAAAGAAGTAACACCACCATCAAAATTATAAACACCATTGTTAGCAACTGCTCCACTAGATAAACCAAAATTAGCAAGTTTTAAATTTGATAAAATTGTTCCTCTATCTAGTCTAAATTCTACACGGTCATTTTCTCCATAATAATGTGGGTCAACTATTTCAGTCTTCATCTTTCCGTCACTATAAAAAGTCATAATTTATATAAATTAAGATTAGAAAAAAAAAATAGAATTAATAAAAAAAATTAAGATAATTTTACCATGCTGTGAAAAAACATAAAAGCCAAAACTGGTAAACCAATAGCACTTTCCAATTCCATAGTAAATTTAGATTGTCTTAAGTCAACCATACCACGGAAACTGGCGCCATGTCCGTATCCACTAAAACTGTGTTGTTGGGTTGGGTCAACCTGATTTAAACCGCTAGATTTCAATGACTCTAAATAGCCTTGGACCATTTCACCTTCATCTAAAATTTCGTAGGTAACAAAATTATTTTCAATATTATTAAACATAAATTTTAGACTTCTAGGAAGCGGTATTTTTTCTAACTGATAATTAGTGTTAGCATTACTAAATTCGGCGCTTTGTTGTAAATATGTAACACTTACGCCTGAAGCGACGGCGGGGACTCTTGAAGAAATAGATACACTACCCGATTCTAAAGTTTGTTTAAGTGAAACAAAAGAATTAGCGTTTACACCCGGGGTTGGCTCAGCTGGTAAAGTTCTATAAGTCATTTTAAGATTCCTTAATTCATAAAGTGTAGCATCTACAACACCGTCACCACAGAAAAAAGCCTTATTTCTGGCTAGTTGTATCGAAACTTTAATTAAGTTATTATAAGGTTCTAGACTAAGAGATTTTCCGGACATTCTATTTAAACAACATAATGGTTTAATAGACCAGTCACCATCACTAATTGTGTTAGTGTTATTCTGTAGAGTTTTACCTCTCATTACGTCTAAGGTCTGTTCGTAATTAGCGGTTTTAAGTTCACAAATTTTACTAGACTGAAAATAACCATCTTTAGATTCTGTAGCCTTCTCAACCATATTTACATAACGGGGGTAATGTTGTAAAAATTCAACTACTTCACCGCCTCCACCTAATTGGGTAGATATGGATTCAATAAGACCATGCGCCCCTACATTTGGTTCATAAAAAATTTTACTGGTTCCAACTGGTCTATTAGTTCCATCAACTAATACCCTTAAATCTGCTTCAAGTCTAATGGAATTAGCAACAACATTTCTATCAGTAGCAATCATGAAATCCACGGTGTCGTATTCAACGTAAACGTCTTTGACTTGTTCTGGGTCAATTTTAGCATATCGTAAATCTTTAGCACTCATAATTTATAATTTACTAATAGAAAAAAAAAATGAAAAAATAAAAATAAAAAAAGATTAAACACTTCTTACAACTTCCTTAAATAAAACTATATCACCAATATTGGCCCCGGCGTTAACATCAAGTTCTACTAAGTTCATTTTACCTGTAGATGGTAATGGTTCATAAATCCAAGCCTCTGTATTAAGTTCGGCTGGTGTTTCTAAATTGTCGTCACCGGTTCTAATTCTTTGACCTTGGGCGAGTGAATGGACCTTTTTACCTTGATTTAAGACATATCTACTTAATCTATCGTTATAAATTGGTGAATGTCTAGTAATATCACGATTAGTGGTATTTTCATTATTAATATTTACCCTAACACGGACAGGTCGTCTAGTAGATAACAACCCATTGGCCTCCGCACTCATGTGAACTAAAAGGTTTATGGCCTCTGGTTCTGTTTCGTATTGTCTATTAAGTATTTGGACGTTATTACCATTATCTTTTTCAGTAGTAAAGGTTGTGTAATCTAAACCATTCATGGCCGGGGCCCCGTCGTTTTCCTGTAATACACATTCAACTTTAGTTACTGTAAAAGATTTAGCGGTTGGGACAGTAGGGATAAGGGCAACATCCACTAGACCACCGGCACCACCACTAGCATCTATACCGGGTGTAAGTCCTAAAAGAACTTCACCAGCAACGGTTGAAATTTGGGTTACCTTACTTCTACCGGCTCCGGCTCCTACCGGCGCACCTGCTACAGTTCCTTTACCAACTTGTAATTCAACCATCTGTCCTAGATAAAAAGGGCAATCTCCATGCTCTCCATGGACGTAATCACGGGCAAGGGTTACGGCGGTGTAAACCTGTTGAGTGACGTCATTTTTAATTACCCCGAACCCCTGTTTATCCGCACTACCACCGGTGGTAAATGCTTTGTTTCCTTCCGGTCCGGTTTCATTTTTGTAGGCGGTATGGACTCTTAAACGGTCCATATCCATTTCTAGATGTAGGTGTAATGACCCTAGATAATTGGTATCAACGTTATTAGCCTTAAATACTTCATAGATACTATCAAGTGGTATTCTAATTTCTTTTTCAATATATTCAGCACTTATACCATAAGACGCTATACCGGAATTAATAAAACCTGAAATATAACCCCATGGTCTATCACTAAATCCACCTAACTGGGTGTGGGCGTTCATTAATTTTTCATTAAAAGTAGTCATCATAGATGCTTGAGATACTCTAAGTTTGTTTACATCTCTTAAACTTTCAAGATTACCTTTTTTATTACTTATTAATTGGGCGTTCTTAACTAAGGCTACTGTAGGTAAAACACGAGAAGTTCCCACGCCACCGTCTAAATCATTGGCGTTGTCTGCTTGTCCGTTATTAATACAAACGTCTAAATTATGGACCCCTTCCACTCCTCCTGTAGTTGATGTGGCTAATTTACCTATTAATGATATGTAACTTTTAGGTCCGTCAATCCTCATTCCTGCTGGAATGTGTATATCTAATAAATTATTTTGACTGGTTAAATTATCACTTTGGTTTGGTAAAATCCTAATCTTTCTTTCACTCATTTTATAAAATAAGTATATATTTTTATTTTAGAAAAAAAAAGAAATAAAAAAATAAAATTATGTTCCCGCCTGATATGAAACATTAGAAATTAAATCATCCGCCGTTTGTTCGTGTAAATGTTTTGAAGCATGTATACCACCTAGAAAAGTGGCTATTCCTGCTACTCCAGCTGCTACGTCACCTATTAAATCTTCTGGTCCTCCACCCTCTGCTTCTATTTCACCTGCTGTTTCTCCTGCTTTGACCCCTGCTTTGGCTACTTTTTCACCTACTTTTTCAACATCACTTCCAACTTTACCACCTACTTTTTCTAACTGGTCCGCCCCTTCTTTTGAAACTGCTTTGAATCCGCCTTGAATAGTTCTTTGGGCGTTATTTAATAATGAATCGTCGTCGTCACCCGTCATTTGGATAACTCTAGATTGTATGTTTGATGGGTCTAATGCTTGTTTCCTCTGTTCCATTTCATTCATTAAATCATCTACTTTTTGACTATTGGCTTGATTTCTAAGTATACTATTTGGTTCATCGTTAGGTGTTAATTTTTCATTCTGGAATTTACGTTGAATAGTTCTTTTTTCAGCGTCTTTGAATCCATTATATCTTTCTTGTAATGCTCCTTGAATATGGCTTTTTAGTCTATCATACTCTTCGGGGGCTAGGTCACTAATTTTTTTTTCTGCTACTTTTTCTGTGGCTGGACCTTCAACCACAGTTCCTAATTTTTCCGCCACCTTATCTTTACCATCTTGTAAACCTTGTTTTATTACTTCTTTGACTCCACCTTTCTTGTATGCGTTTTTATATTTTTCTACGTCTTCCGCCTTAAATCCCTTACTTGTTAAAAAATTTACTATCCCTGTCCCTGTTTTTCTTGTTAGTCCTTGGAAAGCATCACCCATGAAATTTTCACCGATAGGGTCTGTAAACTGTTTTATTTTTTCTTTCATGGCTTCATTCATTCCCGCTACTTTCTCTTCATTTTCTTCTTTTGTATCTCTTAAAGCCGGTAGTAATCCCACATAATTTGAATAATCATCCATAATAAAATCTATACTATTAGTAAATAAAAAAAATGAGTGAATTGAAGATTTATAAAATGAATGATAAAAGCGACGATTTCACAACCGATAAAGGTATATTATTTAATTTACCATTCCGTTTAGTTATTGTAGGAAAAACCGGTAGTGGTAAAACATCCGCTATAGGTTCTTTACTTTTACTAAAACAATTTTACAAAAATGATTTCAAGGGGACCAACATGTATATATTCACACCACTAGTTAATGATTTTAAAATGAAGTCAATTATAAAACAAAAAGATGTTCCTAAAATGAATGTATACACAGAATTTGACGATGATATTTTAAATGCTGTTTATGATAAATTAACAGAAGAATTTAAAGAAGCGGTAGATAGTAAAAAAAAAGTTCCTAATTTCCTAGTAATTTTAGATGACCTTTCGTTTGACGGTTCACTTCGTAGTGGATTATTTAACAGTGTTAGTCGTATATTCTGTAATGGTAGGAAACACAATATATCCGTCATTATAACTTCACAGTATGTATCACATATTTTACCGGTTTGTCTATCTAATATTTCCGGTGGTATATTTTATAACATGAGTGATAAACAACTTGAATTACTTACCGACCATTACAATTATTTAGAAGAAAATGGTAAAAGTAGTAAACGAAGATTTAAAAATATGTTTCGTGAGAATGTAAAAGAGACACACGATTTTATGGTTGTTAACTTTAGTAATAATAGGGAAAAAGGATTGTATTTAGATAAAAATTTTAAGAAGATAGGTTAAAGATTATCCCAAATAGATTTAACCCTTAATGATTGTTTGGGCTTTGGTTTTCTCTCTTGTATTTCCACAACCTTTTCTAATACTGGTTCTTTCTCGCCCCTGTGGTGACTGCTGGTGGACTTCGTCCCCTGTGTTACTTTTTTAGGTTCTTCTTTTTTAGGTTCTTGTGGTTCTTCTTTGATTACTTCCATGGTTTCTTTTTTTTCGCCCCTGTGGTGCTTCGCCTTCGGTGTGGTGGACTGTGTCCCCTGTGTATTATTTAACTGTTCTTTTAATTTATTTATTTCATCTTGTAATTCATCTTCTTTAGTTCTTTTAGATTTAGATTTTTTGGCGTGTTCTAATATTATTTCGTCAACTTCTGCGTCTTTCTCCATCTTCTTAATCTTTTTGGCCTTGGCTGTTTTCTGTCTATTAAGACGGGCGGTTTCTCTTCCCCTTTTTAAATTATCTAATAATCTCTGCTTTGCTTCTGGGGTCATGGTTCTTTTTTTTCGTGGCTTCTTCTTGGGTTTCTCTTCCTCTTCTTTCTCTACTACCTCTGGAACGGGGGTTGGTTCCCTTGGTGTTTCCTCATCTTCACTTACTTCGTCTGGCTTTAAAGTTCCAAATGTCTTTTCAAATAAATCTTCTTCGTCACTCATAATAACATATTATTAGAAAATAAATTTGTGATAATTTCTAATTAAGATTCATCCGGACATTTAACCAATATAACCATAGTAGCCACGCCGGATATATCTACCGGTTCTAAATCACTCCGTAAGATACGGGCCTTGATATTTCTTATATTTTCCCTTACATTATTCATATGGATAAAGTATGGTGTATTTGGTTCATATTCTACTACACCATCAGTTTTATTTTTTGGTATTATTGATAAAATATTTTTCCTCATACCATTCTTATTAAATCCATCATAGGATTGTAATTCTATATTCTTCATTTCTACTATATAGGCGTCACTTTTTAAAGTGGCTTGAAATGCTTTATCACTTATAAATTCTGCGGTTATTCCACCCTTTACAGTATTTAAAACTTTAAACCCTAAGAAATTGGCTATACTTTCTGGTAATATAAGATTGTAAATTGTTTGTCTTGCTCCTGCTAGGTTTGGTGGTCTTGCTCCTAGTCCTTGTATTACGTCTGTATTTTCCCCTAGACTTACGGTATTATTTTCATCAAATTTGAATTTATCAAAATGAAATCTAATATCATTTACTTCTGTTGTGGCGTTTCCACCATGGAAACTTATGATAGGGTAATATGATTTGGTAGTGTCTAATGGAACTACAAATAGTGTATCATGTCCGGGTTGTGATAATCTATAAATCCTAGCCTCTAAATTACCTTGAGTAACTACAAATTCTAAAACGTCATTATTTGCTAGATTTGCTGTGGAAGCGTTTTCGGGTTGAAATCCTGCGTCACCAACTGCGGTTCCATCAAAAAATTCATAGTTTGTTGATTCATCAAAACATCTTATTGAAAAATGTTTATTAATCGTGGTTCCAAATTGGTCCGGCGGTGTTTCTGTTAGGGCTACTGATAAACCGTTTGTGTTTTGAGCTCCTCCATTAGGTTGTAATTTTTTTAATCTAACACGAAAAGCCCCACAACCTCCGGTCAATACTTCATTACTAGATAAAACAGAAGCGTCATTTGAAGAATTAGCGTTTGTTAATTTTCTACAAAAGTTATTAGTCAAACTAACATTCTTTCTATTTTCAAAACCTAAATTAGTTATAGCCGGTTGAAAGTTAAAAAATATATGGGCTTTTTTGGTTTGTGGGTCTATAAATGCTTTAAATTGCGTTCCAATTTGTTTACCTGATACATATTCTAATGAATCGTTAATTTTTTTTGTAAAATCATCTAGGAAGTCTTGGAAATTTACATTGGTAAATTCACCATGAGTCAAATTAATTGTTTTAGCATTTCCCGGGGTTGTATTTGTTAAGTTATAGGTGATGTTGTCGTTTCCTGCGTCAACAACTAAAACATTTGTAAGTGGTTCAAATGATATAGAGTGTAAAGCCACTAGTGAATTTTTCATTATAGGAATATCACTTGAAAAATCGTTATCAAAATTTGCCCGTTTATCATCGGTTGCTAATCGTATTAATTTCATATAATATTCGTTTAGATTTTAATTTTATAAAATTATTTAAAAGTTATATAACGTAATAATATAAAATGAAAGGTGTAAAATATAATTGTGTTCTTGATGATAAATATAAATTTGAAGGGTTAGATATGCCCCAATTAATTGAAAATCTAAATAAAACTTTTGAGAAGGATTATAACGGTTTAATAACTGTTTCTAGAAATAAAGTTTACAATCTTATAAAACGGCCACATTTGGCGTCAAAAAATTTAAAAAAATTAATTAAAATTGAATATCATAAAAATGATTAAAATTATTTCTCTTTTATTTTCTACCGTATATAGCCTGTATTTTAATACTAATACCTGATAAATCATAATTCTTTAATCTCACATATTTTGGCGGGTTCTCTACTAAAACTGAACCATGTACTGAACCACCTACATCTTGTGTTATTAAATGTTGTAATCTTACGAAATTACTATTATCTTGGCTCCCTTCTACATATAATAACATCGCGGTCCCGTCAACCATATAACGAACATAATTATCTGTATCGTTTAAAGTAATTTCTCCATCTACAGCATTACTACCCATTAAAACCGCTACTGAAGCATGGGTGACATCTTGGTTTTTAGTTGAATTATTATTGACTAATTCACCTGACGAATTACCCTTTGCCGTTCGTGTAACATTATTTGCTACATCGTGAAGAGATAAATACATTCTTGGATATAGTATATTCTCAGCATAACTGCCGGTAGCTGCGGTTTTACCGTTCATTGTAACACGTAAATGTCCTTGGGTGTTACAACTTAAATTAATTTTACTTCCTGAACCATCTGTGGCGGTGTTACCTGCTACACTTACACTTGTTGTATTATTTTTAATATCTCTTAAAAGTTCATTAGCCCTTAAAGAAACTATGTTATTTTGTTGTTGAAGGTGGTGGTCTGCTCGTCTACTCATATTTATATTAGTTATCAAGAAAATAATATTACATATATATATATAAATTAGAAATGCCTTTTAAATGTGTTCTTTGTGAAAAGGGGGATGAATGGTGCGTGATGAATAATTTTTGTTTGAAATGTAGAAGAGTTAAACACCTAATAAACATTTATGGTGGAGAATTCTATGAATCCATGGAAAAAGTTTTTGTTAGAAGTGAAAAACAACAGGAAAATAAAATTAAATTAGAAAAGAAAAAACAAGTAGGTGATAAAGTATATGGTGATGAAACATATATTAAAAAATAATATATTGTAAATATAAATGAGTAAGAAACAATTTTTATTTAATCCTAATGACCCTAAAAAATCATTTGATGTCTATGTAGATAAAAACCCCAAGGACACTATACCCATAAAATATACTACTTTACAAGATGTAAAGGATACAATAAAAAAATTAGAAAAATTATATAAAGAAGGAAAATATCCACATAAACGGATAAGTCAAGTAGCCATGATTATGATGGTTAGATTAAGAGTTATAAAAGACAAAAACCCCAAAATAGATAAAGGACGTTTTTTATTATCAAAAAGGTATTTTGAGTTCCTAAAAGATAGGACAAAATTACAAGAGAGGAAAACAACATTTAAGTTTTAGTAACATTATTTTCTTCATCTTCACTATCTTCATCTTCTACAGCCCATTCACATGATTTTAGGGCGTGGTGTGATTTCCAATTAATTTTTTTTATTTCCCCATTCTCTTCATTATCCATGTTTTCCCATTTTATAGAATAGGTCCACGCCTTATCATCAGGATTTTTTATAGGGTCTATTTTTAATTGTATAAAATCAATATCTTCAGTAATTTCGGTATCTTCCTTAAAGAAATATTTATAGTCTTCTAAATTCATTATATAGGTAGTCATTTATAATAACATTAGATTTATTTTTTAAATCTGTTCCATATGTCTTTATCTACTTTTCGTGCCTTTCCATTCATGATTACTGATGCTAGACGAGCCAAGGCCCAAGACTGTGGGGTTTGGTTTGGTCTACTTCCACTAAAATAGGCCCCACGCCCTTTATCTAATATTTTATTTATTCCTTCCATTGAAATAATTTCTTTTGATATTCTTTTTAAATTAGAAATCTTGTAACCATATTTCTTTTCAAATTTTTCAACATGTGAAGACCTTTTACTTTTAAAGGACTCAACCTTGGGTCTTTTTGTTTTTTCTTTAATACTTTTAATTTGTTTTTTTCTATCTTCAGGTGATAAGGATTTAGGGACATATTTTTTAGGTATACCGGTTTTTTTATCTTTAGGTGTTTTTCTAATATCCATAACTTTTATTTAAACTAATACTAGGTTTTTTTTTATCACTTTCTTTTTTATCTAATTTAACCGCTTTTTCATGTGCTACTTTAAAAGAATTACCAGACCTTAAAAACCTTAACATATTTTGTATATGTTTTGAAGCCATACCACCTTCATGTAATTTTGAATGTTGCCTAACTTTTTGTGACATATTGGGAGATAGTCCACTTAATGCGGGTTGTTTAAGGTTTTTATGCTCCTTAACTATATCTATTTTCTTAGCCATAATTTATATATTATGTGTAAAGAAATTATTTTAGATGATGTTTTAGACAAAGGAAAAGTTTTAAATATGTTTGTAAATGATATAGTATGGTTAATGAGAAAGGTGAATTTATTTTACTTAATATTGAAAAATTATATAATACATTAAAATTTGAATTACATAGACTTAAATTTGAGAATAGAGAATTGAAAAAACAAATAAAAAAGTTGAAGTATAATAAAGATGAAACTTCTACGAGTAGTGAAGAGTATGAAACAGGACAAAAAATATGACGCCGTTTTTCTAAAAGATAATGGTAAAGAAAAAATAACTAGTTTTGGTGCGTCGGGAATGAGTGATTACACAATTAATAAAGATAAAGACAGAAGAGAAAGATACAGGAAAAGACACATGAAAGACTTAAAAACAAATGACCCAACAAGGGCCGGATATTTAAGTTATTATTTATTGTGGGGTGACTCAACTAGTTTAAAAAAAAATATTAGTGATTATAAAAAGAAATTCAAAATGTAATAAATCCAATATCCGGTTTTTGACCTTTAGTTTTTATATTAAAATATCTTCTACCACGGTGATATTTTACTTCAAAAAAATCTTTTTCTACTAATTCTTCAAGTATGTTTCTAATATAATATTCACTTAATTTAGGGTAAATATAATTAAGTATTTTTTTATAAACTGAATATGACCCATCTAGGTAATCATGATATTTTTTAATTGTAAAGTAATTTTTAACAAATTCTAAATCATAGGGAATTATTTTTTTTTTCATGTTTCTTTAATATATCTTATATTTTTATTTAATTAATTAATGCGTTAAAAAACCATTTAAAAAAATCTCATGTAATATTAATATATAAAACTAATATAATGAATGTGTTAAATTTCTATGAAACTGATACTAACCCAAATAAACCAAAACTAATTAAAAAAGGTGGAAAATTCACCAAAACATTTTTACGATATAATAGAAAATTATTAAAAGAAGGTAAGGTTGATAACTATGTTGAAGAAGGCTTTTATTTCAACATCTTCACAGGTCGTCGCCGTAAAATAGTATACGATAAGAGATATAAAGATAAAGTTATTAAGAAAAGTTTTTTAAAATCATTTCCAATCAAAAATAATGTATTTTCACTTGGGACAGATAGTGTAAAGGGAACCATGAGTGGTGGACCTGAAGATTTTAGAAACATTATAAATGAAAATAATTTATTTGGTCGTGTAAGAATTATTTTTTATAGGGAAGGAAAAATTATTTGGGATGCTGAAGAAAACATTAATAATTTTAATTCATGGTGGAAAAAAAATTGGCCCAGATATATCAGGGGAGAAAGTGCGGAACAGAAATTTTTATGGATGGAAGATTTAGAACAGGAATTACCCTTTGCGGATTATTTATTTACAAAACAAACTAAAATAAAAAGAAATACTATCAAACAAATTTTCAGGGACGGTCAGGACTATTACTGTTTCTACACAGTTATTTTAAATTATTTCAAAGAAAAATTAGAAGCCACCAAAGGAAAAAGAAACAAAGAAATTATACAAGGAAAATTAAATTATCTACAAGGTAAAGAACTTAAACATGGTTACAAATACGGAATACTTCAAAAATATAAAGGTGGGATGCCGGAAGATAAACAATTATTAAGTCAAATATCAAATAGACTAAATGTAGGGTTTGATATAGAACAACCATTTTTAGATGATGTGTTTATTAGGGTTAGACCACTAAAACCAGTTAAGAAAGTTTTTAAATATATTAACAGTAGATTAAACCATTTAGAATCAGTAGAACAAAACAGCATCTTTAATAACCTATCATTAAATGATTCTAAAAAAATAGAATATGTAGAAAGACATGAACTTTATAGTATTATGAATGAGTTACAAAAAAATGATACATGCTTTATTTATGGTAAGGACTCATGGGGTGTAAAAAATGTTAAGACGGCTACAAACTATTATAGTGTTAAGTGTGATTATAAAAATACAGTAGAAGAATTTGAAAAGGAAATTGGAATGAATCAAAATTTAAGTTTAGAATATTATGAGGATAAAAATTTGACTGAGTTTATTAGAGAAAGTAACCACTATAATGGAACAACGGATTTTATTGATACTGAAGGACTAAATGTGGTTGGTAACGATAACATAAAACATATAGACATGGAAAAAGCATATAGTCAATTTTATAATAGTAAATATTATGATGGGTTTATGGGAATTGTTACCACTAGTATTAGACCTATAAATTGTTACAAAGGATACAAGGGGTGTTTTTATATTACAGATTTAGAATTTCCACATGGTAAACTTAAAAGACTAAATGATAAATTAAATATCTATTTTGATGGTGGTATTTACTATGACCCGGAGTTAAAATTTTTAGAAGAAAATGGTGTTAAGTTTACTGTGAAATATGGCGTGATAGGTGAAAATTTTGATTTTAGATTTTCTAAAAAAATGTTAGAAGGAAAAGTAGAAGAGAAAGATGGAAACAAAGAATTTAAAGTGCCTTTCTATTCTAAATGGTGTGGTTCATTAGCCATGTTAAATTTCAATAAGAAGTTCTACATGAGAGGAAAAAAAGATTATTTTGAAAATCTAAATACCAAGGCTGATATATGGACGGCGGACAATAAAGAATTTAGTATTAGTTATGATAAGAAAAGTGTAAAACATAAAAGTCATATCACAGGTCAAGTCACTATGTATCAACGACTTAATATGTTAGAACAACTTTTTGAAATGGACGACACAAAAGTTATAAGGGTTGTTACTGATGGAATTTATTATTACGACCATGAATTTGGTAAACCAGAAAAAGTGGTGTTTAGTTATAACAAGAAAAAAAAACCATTTGAATCATGGGGTGTGTGGTCTACTTTTTGTAGTCAATATAATGGTAGTTGGAAATGTGAAAATCAGGAAAGAAAATATAATAGGGTTGAATATCATTTAGGTGGTGGTGGTGCGGGTAAAACTCATTATAATCTAACAGACAAAGGAATTTACAACGCATGTTATATCGCCCCTAGTTGGTATTTATCAACAGAGAAAAAAAAAGAATACAATTTAAAATCATCAAATGTTGTAGCCAGATTAACAGATAAAAAACTTCCATATTGGAAAGAACTTATGGGTAAGTATAACAATTTAATTTTAGATGAAATTTCAATGTATACACAGGAACAGAAAGATTTTATAATTAAAAACTTTAAGGGTGGAATATACTTTTGTGGTGATTTAGGGTTTCAACTTCCACCACCATGTGGATTAAAAGAAATGGATACCAAAGGTGGTGTAGTTATAGAACATGAAAAATTATATAGGTTCAAGTGTCCTAAATTATTAAAACTTGTAAAATATATTAGAAGTGTTAGAGAAGAAGAAATGAAAGGAAAAAAAATTAGTAGTTTTGATTTTATAATTAAACAATTTCAAAATATAAGTTTTCAGGAGTTAGAAAAAATATATGATGTTAAGGATTTAATAATTACTAGTGAAAATAAATTTATACATGAAATAAATAATAAAATTACTAAGGAAAAATACATAGTCAAAAATAATACACAATTATATAAAAACGGCCAAATACTTTATCATGACCCTAAAATTAGTGGTGTAGATATTGAGAAGACAAACGCCTTTACAATTCATAAAGCCCAAGGAAAAACAACAGAATCAAAACTATTTATAGATATTAGAAACATAAAATCATGTAGAATGATTTATACTGCTATTACAAGGGCTAGATATTGGAACCAAATATATTTCTTTTAATTAATTATTTTATTTAATACTACTTAAACATTTAATGCGTTATATAACTAAAAAGAAAATCTAAACTAATATTATAACATGTCCTATTCTCAAACAACTCTTCAATCCATGTATCATTACATTGTAAACGAAACATTAGATGAAATTACCCTATTAGGGAATCCTAAGGCGGAATATAAATTTGAAGACTTCCACCAAGATGTCCTAGACATTGAAAGTGAAATAGTAGAGGAAGAATTTTTAGAACATTATGAAAATGAAATGTATAATGGATATAGTGAATTCACAAGTATCATGGCCTTAGACTATGAGTTTCATAATTTCAAAACATGGTATTATGACCTTCAGGACCAAGCCCAAATGGAAGCCAACGTAGAAGAAGAGGCGGAAGAAAGGTATATGAAAGCCATAGTCTCAAGGATTGAAAATGCCTTTTTAAATGCTAAATACAATCCACGGACACCATTAGGTAAAAAATTCGTAGAATCTCTATATGATGAAAATTTTTAATTTTATTCTTTTTTATTTTTTTTTTAATTATTGAAATTTACAAAATTTCATTTTTTCATGTTTTCAGGATTTTTTTTATTTATACGGATTTTTGAAATTCTCAAAAATTGAGATTTTTTTATTTAGATGTTAAAAAAAAAGCACCCCATGCCTAGT
>Ga0209336_10000397_pt1 | contig 22607 bp, 25 predicted proteins | sample LinPmetageLP32_FD_184042 | JGI IMG/M metagenome (GOLD analysis project Ga0209336, IMG submission 184042) | Marine viral communities from the Pacific Ocean - LP-32 (SPAdes) (version 2) | ecosystem: Environmental > Aquatic > Marine > Oceanic | place: Pacific Ocean | collected 2009-08-23
AGCGTGACGATGTTAAAGAAGATATGCATAACATTATGGATGCTATGCAAAGACTAGAAGATAAATTAGATAAGATAATAATAGGAAGTAAATAATGGCAAAGTTTAAGGCATTTAAGCCACAAGCTATGGAACGTATAGCTAGAACTATGGGTTATTCAGGAGATATGGGTAACTTTAATCAGTATTTAGATAGCAATGTTTCTTTAAAACAAAGAATGAAACAGCTAGAAGATTCTGCTATGGAGATGTCCAAGAACGGAACTATTAAACAATCTCAAAAACAATCTCAAAATACAGTTGGTGCATTTGTACCACCACCTACACAGACATTTGACCCTGTTAAAATGCAAGAAGGTGGTGTTGCAAGATCTCCAAGATCTCTAGTTGGCAATCAGTATGTAACAACTCCCGGATTTCCTTCAGATGGAAGTCAAGGTAATCTAGGAAATGTGTATGCCGATGGAACACCTGTATCAAAAATAGTTACAACTATGCCTGTACCCCCTATTAGTGAAGGAAATTTAACTCTTCCTCCTATTCCTGCAGGTGGACAAGCACAACCTCTACCTCAACAATATATTCCTCAAGCACAATATGAACCGGGGCAAACTGTAAATGAACTAATGGCTAAACAGGCACAAGCTCCTGCATTACCTACAGGTGCTACTGTTGTACCTCAAGGTACATTACAAGAGCAAGGACAGATGATTAACCCTGCTCAAGGACAGCTAACAGGTGCAATACAAACACCTATAGCTCAAGCTACAACGTCACTAGCAGAAGGACCTGTTACAACTCAAGCTGCATTGATAGCTCCAATAACAACAGAAGAAAAAATAAAAGAATTACAAGCTGATGCACAACAAGGTGCATCTGTTCCTGTTATGACTGCTCAAACATCAAACGAAGCGTCTCTATCTAATTTAAATGCTGCACAAGGAACATCAATTAAAATGGAAAATCCTGTGCAAAGACAAATACAAGAAGGAGAACTTGTATCCCCTGTTGCAAATGCACAGACAGCATCACAGTTTACCGAAAAAATAGAAGCTGCGACAGCTACACCTTCTGAACAAGCGACTGTACAGGGTCAATTAACAGGAATGATGCAACAGTTTGAAGGTGGTAAGACACCTGCTTGGGCGGCAGGAGCTATTCGAGCTGCCAACCATGCAATGATACAAAGAGGTGTTGGTGCATCAAGTATGGCAGGACAAGCTATTGTACAAGCTGCAATGGAGTCAGCATTACCTATAGCATCAGCCGATGCACAAGTACAGGCACAGTTTGAATCACAGAATTTAAGTAACAGACAACAAAGAGCTGTATTGGCGGCACAGCAACGTGCTACATTTATGGGTCAAGAGTTTGACCAAGCATTTCAAGCTAGAGTACAAAACTCTGCACGTATCGGTGATATAGCTAATATGAACTTTACTGCAGAACAACAGGTAGCATTAGAGAACTCACGTAATGCAAACACAGTTAATTTAAATAATCTAGGTAATAGACAGGCTATGGTTTTAGCTGAAGCATCAGCACTATCTAATATGGATATGGCTAATCTAAGTAATAGACAACAAGCTGCCGTTATGAATGCTCAAAATTTTATGCAGATGGATATGACTAACTTATCTAATGCACAGCAGACTGAATTGTTTAATGCACAGGCTCGACAGCAATCTATATTTACAGATCAGGCTGCAATGAATGCATCTGCACAGTTTAATGCATCTTCACAAAATCAGGTCGATCAGTTTTTTGCAGGTATGCAATCTCAAGTAGGGCAGTTTAATTCATCACAAGCTAATGCACAATCGCAATACAATGCAGGTCAAGTTAATACAATTGAAAGATTTAATGCAGAGTTAAACAATCAACGTGAACAATTCAATGCACAGAATAGATTAGTAATAGATCAAAGTAATGCACAGTGGAGAAGACAGATTGGTACAGCCGATACTGCTTCTATTAATCGTGCTAATGAGTTAAATGCTACGGCATTATTAGGGTTGTCTAATACCTCTTATAATAACTTGTGGCAACACTATGGCGATATTATGGAATGGGCTTGGACATCATCTGAAAACAATGCTGAAAGAGTTATGCAAATGGCTATGGCAGAGTTAGATGCTAAAGTTAGAACAGACTTAAAAAACCTAGAAGCTGAAATAGGTGAAGCAGAAGCAATAGGTGGTCTAGTGTCTGACTTATTCTTTAAGCCTATAGGTAAGACCCTAATGGGTGGAATATTTGGAATAGGATAGATATGACATATTTTAATGAACCGACAAGATTAGCGACTTTAAACTTAATGCCTGAAGTTAAAAAAATGTTTGATGCACCCCAAGAAGACAGCACACCAACAGGTAAGGGTTTGTTAACACGTTCTGTAAAACAACAGGGTGTAGGAGTAAGACAAGCAAAGGGCTTATCAGAGATAGAAAAAGTTAGAAATTATATGGTTAATATTCGTAGAGAAATGGCTAAATATAAAGCAAAACAAATAGAAAGTAAAGAACAAGATGTCGTTTAGAAAAACACCTGCATTTGATGCACCTATTCCGGGGCAATCTTTAACATCTGAACCAAAGAATAGACCTTGGAGAAATGCACCTCAACTAGATACTGTTGAAGATGCAATGGAATATTATCTCCCTCGTTTATCTGATCCTGATTTTGCACCACAATTATTAGATGTTGTAGAAAGAGGTATACCTTTAACCTCTCTTGCTGAAACAATTGTCACAGGTGGTGCTATGGAAGGTATACACAGTATAGATGTAGGTATGTTGGTTGCTCCTATACTTGTAGAGTTTATGAAAGGTATGGCAGAAATAGCAGATATAAAATACACATTAGGTGATACGGATTCTGATGATAAAAAACCTGATGACCTTATGTTAGAGTATGCTATGCGAGAATTAAAAAAATCAAAAAATGTTATAGAAGATATAGCTGAAGAAGAACAGATAGAAGAAGTACCCACTAAAAAAGGTATAATGCAACGCAGGGAGAGTATATAATGGGATTTAGATTAGCTTCAGCAATAGGTGGTTTTGCTAAAAAAACTTCTGCTAATTTAGATGCTTTACAAGTTAAAGCAGATGACATTACTAAAACAGCTGCTAAAAGATTTGCAGAAGAAGCTAACGCTGTTCGTAAAGCTAGAATATCTTCAAGAGGTTCTTACTCTAAAATAGCCAATAGACTTTCTAAAAATTATAATTTAAATGATGCTCAAGTATATGCTTTGCTTTCAGGTGGTCTAGAACAGGCTGACCTTTTTCAAAATACAATAGAACAAGCTGAACTTATGCATAATGCAGACGCTAAAAATAAAGGTACAGAGTTTAACAGAGTCGATTTTATACAAAAACAAGTGTTTAAACAAACAAAAGATTTTGATATGGCTAATATATCTAAACTATCTCTATCTGACCAAGCTGATGCTTATGCAATGAGTGTTGCACCAATGATAAATAACGACTTTGGTTCTGTAGCAAACCAAGTTAAACAGGCAACTACAACAGCCTTATTTGGTGGTCAAGCTGCAGGTGTTACAAAGGCATCTTTTGATGCTGAATTTAATGCCTTGATGGGTGGACAAGAAATGCCACAGCAAGGTAAGATGGATTTTGGCTCAGATACAATGTATACTGTAGATAATCTTACATCAGTAGGTGCTGCAGATACTTTGGCTGCACAGACTGCTGTGTTAGGTCAACAAAAAACTACTGCTGAAATAGGTCAGATAAATAAATATACAAGTAAACTTGATGCTGATATAAACTTAACTGAAAGCACTATAGATATAAACAAAGAAACTTTAGGCAAAATAAAAGCTGATGTTGACCTAATTAAAGCAAATACAAATTTAAGAACTAAACAAGGTAAAAAAATTGTTGTCGAAACAGATGTACTAAAAGATCAACTAGATAACTTTGATAACTATAACAAACAAGAAAAAGAACTTGGCATACAACTTCTTAAACAAAAGATAATTAGTCTAGAAGGTTCTACATTTACAGACCTAGAACAATTTCAAGTATCTTTATTAAATAAATCTACTAACCTAAAAGCAAAAGCTAGGGTTACTGAAGATGGAACAGAAAAATCTGTACTAGAAAATGAAGCACAATTTTATGCGAATCAGATAGGTTTACTAGCAGATGAAATGAATCAAGCAAATCCTGATATAGATGATGTATTTTCAAAATCTAGTCCTGAAAGTATATTTAACTCTATAGTAGATAGAAATCTTCAATCTTTTATTCCAGATGCAGAATTACAAGCATTTGGAGACACTATAAGATACAGTGTAGCAGGTAAGATGCCACAATATTTTTCAGCCGTAGAACAAAGTATACAAAATTTTAGTAGCAGATATGGTGGAGACAGCCGTGGTGGTATACCGGGAACAGCAGATAAATTTGTTGCAGCTGAAGTGTTTGCTTTAAGAACAGCAATTAAAAACTATTCTCTGCAAACGGATAGTGTAAATATTATAGACTATAATAAAAGCACAAAAGGTAATAAATTTAACTTTGAAAAAGATGATATTAAACCTATAGAAGTAAATACTGTAGAAGAAGTAACTGAAAAACTAGCAGAAATAGAAGCAAGTGGTTTTGTAGACACAGGTGAAGTAGTAGTAATAAAAAGAGGTAAAAAAGTACTCTATTACGTAATGGGTTCTACAGGAGAGTTGATAGGTTAAAATGGGAAATTTAGACTTACTAGGTCAAACAAATCAAGACACAAATTCTAATTTAGTTGATGCCCAAATAATAGGTGAAGACGAATTAGAAATACCTCTATCTGGTCCGGGAACTAATCAAGCAAATCGTAATAAAGGCGTTTCTAAAAAAGATGTAACAAAGTTAAATCCTGATAACATAACAGACCTAAAAGAAGCTGTAGAATACTACACGCTTACAGGAGAACTACCTAAACAATTTGAATTAAAAACTGAAATGTTTAATCCAGAAACATTAGAAGCTGATGGTGGTAGTTATATGTATAAAAAGAAAGAATATCTTCCAGATAAAACACAGGCTACAATGGATGCCATAGAAAAAAGTGGTTTATCTGCTAATGAATGGAAAAAAAGATATGGTAGTCTTGAAGAAATAGATTTACCAAAAGGCATACTTACTCTTCCTGAAGGAAAAAAAAGCTATAGAACTACTAGAACACCTATCCTAGGAAACTTTGGTGAAGCCTATACAAACATTTCTAACGCTCTGTATCAAGATGGTGTAGATTTGTTAGGCAATGAAGAGTTTATAATGAAACATGGTGGAGGCATACCAAAATATTTTTTAAATTCATTTAGAGTTGTAGCAAGTGGTACAGATGAATATATAATTAAACCCATCATTACGTTAGGTGGCACGGCTGTTGTTGGAGCAGTTAAAGGTGGTTTAGAAGGTGTTGAAATGATGACAGAAAGTTTAACCAAAGCTGTCCAAGACGGTATTACAGAAGACTCTAATGTATATAAATTTTTAGATAAGTTTGGTGTTGCTTTTACAGGTAAAGATGTTTTACCATTTTCACCTACAACAAGTGGCAAAAAAATGTCTTCTGATTTAATAGGTATGATAGAGTCAACAGAAGGTGGGTTAGCAGCTAAAATTGCTGGTATGCAATCTGTAAAAGCTCTTGTAAAAAAACCAGAGAAAGCCCTAGACAATATTATACAGGAAAAATATTTAGCTGAATTAGAGATGAAAGAAGGGCTAAATATATATAATGTAAAAGGAATAAATAACGCAGTAGAACAGGCTAGAAAAGATGCTGCATCAAAAGTAGCTTCAGAAAATCAAGATATAGCAACAGGTTTGATAGACGAATTTGAAAATCATTTAAAAGAAAGTGGTTATATAACAACAGTTATATCTAGAATAGTTAATGGTAAAAAAGTTATAGACTATGAAAAAGCTAGAAATGTTTCTAAAGAAGCACTAGAAATACCACCTGAAGAAAGACTGACACAGAAACTTTTATATTCCCAAACAGACACACCTAAAAGGTTAAATGCTGTTGATATAGAAGAGGGTGTAACAGGCTTAAATGTAAGCGAGGATAATTTACTATCGCCGATATTAAATCCAGACAAATTTAATAAACTAGTTGCTATTGCATCAGAACTTAAAGATAAAAATAAAGATGCTTTTAAAGATGGAAAAGTAATTGACAATATATTTAAATTGACTGTTGAAAAAGACCTTCTTGCAGACGATGAGCTAATGGAATTATTAGCAAAATATAATGTATCTTATGAGGATTATATTTTAATGGTAGTTGGTTCTGGTTCTAAAGCAGGTAAAGTGTTAAATAAACTATCTCAATTAAAACGTGTTAGACCTATGAGTGCTGCTAGGGATTTAGCTGAAAAAAAAGCTAGACAAATGGATAGTGCATTTGGAATGGCTTGGAAAAGAGCAGAAAATATTCGTAGAGGGGGTCTTGTTGGTACAATAGGAACAGCCATGCGTAATCTTTATTCAGGTATGATAAGAAATCCAGCAGAAGGATTTGTAAATTTATTTGAAACTGTATCTTTAAGAATAGCAAGTGGTGAATACCAAAAAGCTGCTAGAACTGTTTTTACTGAAAGAGATTGGCAAGATAGTTTTAGACATTTAAAGTACATGTTTGATGACCAAAGGAGAGCAAAGAATTTTACAGATTTTATATTAGAAAACCCAGAGTTTGATGACCAAATAAATAGATTTTATAATCAAGTAAATGAAATAAGATTAGGTCAGGGAAAAGGTAAGATGGATTTTAGTTTGCTACGTATTCCGGGAACTAAAAAGTTTGGAAAACTTATGGATAATACAATGACAGCTATGGAAGATGTAGTTGATTTATTAAATAGCCCCAATAGAATGCAAGAATTCGTAATGCGTAGAGCAGTTTTTATGGGGGAAATGCAAAGACTTCTTCGCAGAGAATGGGGAATGGATTTACATGAAGCATTAAAAAATGGTAAGATGAGAGATATTATTAATGATGCACCAAACCTTAAACCAAAAAATGCAGACAGCATACTAAATATTGTGGATGATGCAGTACAAAAATCTCTAGAACTAACTTATGCTTCTTCTCCTAGAACAAAGATGGGTAGAAATATAGTAAACACTATAAATAATTTTCCGGGTGGTACTATACCAATTGCTTTCCCAAGATTTATGATAAGTTCTATGGAGTTATTAGGGCAATATGCAGCAGGAAGTGGCGCTGCCGTTATAAATAGAATGGTTTTAGGTAATAAAACAAAGTATAATGCTACTATGGTTTCTAGAAATATCGTAGGTTTAGTTACAGCAGGAGCTGCATATCAATATAGAGAGTCTTTATATGCACCTGCTGAATATTTTAAAATGAAAGTAGGAAAATCTTTAATAGACATTACTGCAAATTTTCCTATGGCACAGTTTTTGTGGGTTGGAGAAGCTATAAAGCAAAAAAGAAAAGGTACATTTGACCTTTGGTTTAAATCGCAGGGTGGCTTTAAGGGGGTTGCTAAAGTATTTACAGGAACAAATTTTAGACCGGGAATGTTTGGTGGAGATATACTTTTTGGTTTTTCAAAAGCAGTTTCAGCTTCAAATTCGTTAGACGAAAATGAAGGTAGGAAACTAATTGGTCAGTCTGTTGGTAATCTAGCCACAACATATTTTCAGCCGTTTACTATGGCAGTAGATTTACAAAGGGGTATAGGAGTACGAACAACAGCTAGAAAAGAAACAGACGTAGCAGGTGGTGGTTTTAAGGATGGTTTTTTTAGACCCTTTAAAGCTAGAGGATTAATAATGCCATCTGATGAAGAAAAGCTATTAGATAAGATATCCCCTATGGAAGAAGGTCAACAAATTAGAAAAGGTGCATTATTAAGATTATTTGGTGGTATGACACTATCAAATTTAGAAAGCCCCCAAAAAGATTTTTTAAAAAGATTAGGTTTTAACGATTATGAACTCTCTGGTAACACTCCTTCTCCTGAAGTAAATGTTATTATAAACGATATACTAAATGATATATTACCTATGGAAGTAGATGAATATATGAAGCTAGAAAAAAGATTTAAGAAAGAAGGTAAATCAGATAGATATATAACTTTGTTTATAAAAAATGAACTTAAAAAAAGTATAGCGAAACATAAAATAAAAATAGCAAACTCTAAATCTGATTTACTAGGTCTTATAAAAAAACCTGTGGATATGTCGGATGATGAATGGAATAGAAGTTTATTATCTACATCGCAATTAATGAAATGGGATTCCTATACAAAAGAGAACCATGCTTTAGCAGTGTCTTTTTTTGAAGACGAATATAAAAGAATGCCCAAGTCAACTGATATAGAAGACATGAGCAAATTATTAAGTATAGTTAAAGAAATACGATAGCCTACCTACGGTCACCACTTCCCCCAAGTGTTCCACGTTTCTTTCTTGAGCTTAACTTCTCTAAATTGTTTTCCATTATCTTACCCAAGTCTACATCAAGGTAATCAGCTAACATAGCACAGTACCAAAGCACATCCCCTATTTCGTCAGCTACCTCAACATCTGCTTTAAATATTTTTTTATCACGAAATATCTTTTTAATCTTATTCGCAACTTCTCCTGCTTCCCCTACCAACCCTAAAGTTAAATATTCCAATGCATGATCTGCAGGAAATATAGCTGTAGTTTTAGCTTGTTCCTGATAAGCTGTTGCAGTTATAATACTTTTATCTTTATTTTCCATGTACTCTTTTACCTCTGTTTCTAGATTCATATTCTTTTACTTTCTTTAAGTTAGCAAAGTATGCAAAGTTATATCCTCTTTGCCACTCACGATGTTGCATTGTGTTAAAGTGATACGGACTTTTATTTGTACCTCTTTTAAATGCAAACGCACCCTTGTCGTATTGAATACGCAAAGGCGCATCATATTTTTTTAAACCATATCTTTGTCTACGATTTTGCATTATCTTTCTTTCCCTCTTTAGGTTCTTCTGCTTGAGGTTTAGTAAAATATTTAATAAGCATCTCTAACTTATCATTGTAGTCTGCAATCTTACCAAGCTCTTCTTCTATAGAAGCCTGAATATCGTGATGCTCTCCTATACCTGTAGGATTTGTAAGTAGAACTTCTACATTTGCTATATGTTTGTTAATTAAGCCAACATAGTAGGTTCTTGATGCCCCAATTAGTAATTCTCTCATAATTTTCTCCTTTTTAAAAATATTTTCTTTATGTAAAGACCGTCAGAGGGGTGAAACACACCCTCCGATAGTTCTAGTACCTGATTATGAAGCCTGTATATCAACGACTTCGCAAACTCCAGCACTACAGGCTAACTCTTTTGAGCCTGTTGTTGTGTCTTCTTTCTCATAATTCTGTAATAAAGACCAATCTATAGTGCTAGGCATTTGTTCTTGTAGTTTTTGATACTCCTTTTCAGTAATATCTTGATAAGGTGCTTGTGCATAACTATGATCGCTGTGTGGTAGGAAACTAATTCCTGACACTTCATCAAAATGTTTATACACCCATGCACCTACTTCCATCCATTCCTCTTCACGAACTGTGATAGTTACAGATGGTTTATGTTCACACCAATGTCTTTGATATTGTAACCACAATTCCAATTGTTCTAGTGCAGACATTTCGTTTCTAGTGATAGCACCTTCAGGTGATTTCATAGGAAAGCTAAATACTGTAGTGCTTTCAGGTTTCATTACATCAGGTTCACTAGGTATACCACTAGCAATCATAAACTCTGTTAGTGGGTCTTTATTGTCACCACGGACAGTGCGAATATAATAGTTGCTATGTCTAGCATGTATGCCACTTGCACTATCCACGAGTTGAGAAACAGTGCCACTTGGTTTGACACAAGTGATGGCAGTTGATTGTGGTATACCAATTTGTTCTGCATAATTTTTATTAACTGCAATTGCTGTCTCCTTTAATATTGTTAGAATATAATCTAAATCATCCGATCCTCCATTAAGTAATTCATTATCCATAATACCTGTAAGAGATACACCTAACAACCTTTCTTCTTCTGTATTATCTTTCCATACTTTACGTAAGTATTTAAAATCTGTAAGAGTAGATTGGAATGTACCTAGTATTGTAGCCATTGTAACTTTATGTTTTAGTATTTCTAAATCATCATTCTCTCTAACAACTACTTCAGATAGATTGCAGAATTGGTATGGTCGTAGTATAATCTCACTACATGGGTTACAACCAAATAAATAATCAGACTTTCTTCTGCCATTCCTACCTGCCTGTTCAATGGCAGACTTACGATTAAAGATACCACGTTCCCCTGACTTACTTTCTACAAGGGATAGCCACTCACGCATAAAGGTTTCCATTTGTACTTTACCTTTATACGCTACACTATTATTGGCTAGTGCTCGTTGTCCTTCATTCTCCCACCATTGACCTGACTTAGCATGTCTCATTTGGTCATCACCTAAGTTTGAAAGACTGATGAGGGCAGATCGCCTTACCCCACCAACGACTACTACCTCACCAATCTTACACATTATATCGTGACATTCTATAGGGTATAATCTTCTACCTGCTCCCCCTTTAAACATCTCAATACAAAACTCAAATAACTCTACTAATGGTGCAGGTCCTGATGCCCTACCACCAAATGTTTTTAATCGTGCACCTGCAGGTCTAACTTCTGATACGTCCCATTTAGGAACTTGTCCTGCATATAACATAGCAATTAATTCTCTTAATGCTTTTGCCCAACCTTGTCTTGAATCTCCTACTTTTATAACAGTCTCACTATCTTCAAAGTGTTCATTAATTATAGGTAGTTTATCTACGTTTGCTCTTTCAACAGAAAAACCTACACCTGTTCCACACATCAATATATACATAGTCTCATCAAAAGAACGTGGGCTATCGACAGGTACATATGAACAGTTGTATCCTGCTACGTGACATCTATCAAGTGCTATACCCGATGTCATTAATGCTCTCATACTAGGCATAATATCTAGACCTGTAATATGCGAAAATAAACTATCATGCATTTCTAATGTCAAGTCATAATTGTATTTTTCTTTTAGGTGTTTGCCCATATTATTAAGATATCTATCTACTGTTTCAGACCACTCTTCTCTTCTGTTTTCTTCAGGAAGCCATCTAGCATATCTAGATAAGGCTATAAATGTTTGATAATCTGATGGTAATGATACACTATTCATGTTCTTCTCTCCTCTGTACTACACGCAAATTTGCAACTTTTAAACCATCTATCTCATGTACATACTCTCTTATAGAATCGGATAGTTCTTCTGTCACATCACCATCTGATGGCATGGTATACTCATCAGAGTCTAATTGTAATTCCATAAATACTTTAACTTTAATCTGCATTTTTAATCTCTATTAGTTTGTCTAAATACCATTTAGCTTTGTTTAAATCTTCTATACCATTTTTATATTTATATCTCCACATGTACTTTATTATATTTCCTTGTAGATAATATTCAAAACCTAAATCTGTTGCAGCTTCTATTGCATCAATACATTCGATACTGCGTTGATTGTAATGTGGTGGATGATTAACCATATCATTAACTAACTCTCTATTTTGCATAGTTTTATCATCTTCAAATTCAACCATTTCTTTTATACTAGCACCCATTTATGCATTCCCCTTTGTGTTTGATTTAAAATTAAGTTTTATTACATTACCATCTTTTTCTACAGATGTCAATGGGTTTTTATTATTTTCATTACTATTTAAATACATATCATCGGAATGTTCTCTAGCAATCATATCTAACATACTAGCAAATTCTTTATCCTCTTCTATTAAAGGCAATGTACTGCACATCATTTTACAGATGTGCCATAAGCTGTCCATATCATCGTTGTTTAAAGGACTATGGTCAGACGATATAATATTTAAACTGACAACCCCTGTCCATTGATTTGTTTTAGGGTCTATAAAAGGTTTAACTTGTATTATAAAGTCTTCAGGTTGCATTTCAGGTGTCATTTTCTTTTTCCTTTATAGGCTATAAATTTATCTATTTTAGTTTTCTTTTTCTTTTCTTTCAACCAATCTTCAGGTATAACTCTATCGTAATATCTAAACCCATACTTAATGCACCATTCGCCATAAGATGATTTAGCACCCTTGCGTAGTTTTGTTTTACTGTTTGTAAATACAAATCTTATATCTAATTCAGGGTGTTGTTTCTTTATAGCAATATGTTTTCTTCTGTCTGATGCTATAAATCTACCTTTAGTTTCTATAATAATATTATTATTTAAAACAAAGTCAGGGGTATAGGTGCGATATGCAAGGTCTTCCCACTCTATCTTAACTTTCTCATAAAGAAATTTTACCTTATGCTCTTTTAAGTAGTTGGCTACAGTATCCTCTAAACCACTCCTATACCCATTCTTTCTTGCCATTTGTGTAGCACTATACGCTGACATTATACGTCTGCCCATATCTTTTTTGCTTCTGCTTTTAACCTGCCACCCCAAGTCCATGAATCAAAGTTTGGGTATACTAGAGAAGCTAACTCATGCTTATCATCACTAATAGACAAGAACTTCTGTATACTAAAGGCTACTTGTTTAAGTTGCTTCTTGTGTACAGATAAGTTATTTAATGTAAACTTTTTATAATCTTTCGGTGAAGCGAAAAATAAATCTACACTATTATCAGGATATGCCATAGAATAAAATGCCATCTGTCTCTTCTGTGCTTCAGTTGGTTGAGATAGCATTCTTGTAGTTGTTTTTAAATCAACTATCTTATCCTTAAATCTAAAATCTATGTAACCCATAATAGGTATAGGCATATCTTCTAATTGTACTTCTACCTTTTCTTGGTAGTCTTCTAAATCTTTATAGTCAAAATTAGTATCAATAACTTTACCAAAGTTTTCTAGTGATTTTTTCTCTTTTTGTACTTTAACATCTTCTAAATCAATCTTGGCTTCTGTACACATATTAAGAAACTTCATCTCTAATAAATTAAAGTTAAACTTTCCTGTCTGATACTTTTCAGCTAATACAGCTTCTTGTACAATACCTCTAATTGCACCTGCCCCACTACCTGATTTTATACCAAACAAGTACCTAGCTACCCACATAGGCACATCGCTTATGTAGGTATTAATACTGCTAGGTGACAAGTAATTGATATTGTGTGTCTTAAAAGAATTATTTTTTAGCATCTGTTTCCAACTCTACATCTACAAAGTCGTTAATAATATCTGCTTCGTCTTCTGTAATATCATTCTCTGAACCACGCTTATCTGTCCAAGTATTAAATATGTAGACATTATAATTTTTAATCCACTGTATGAAGTCATCAAATATTACATGCTCTTTGTCTCCTATTTCAATAACATCTCTCTCTACTTCGGCTGTAGGTAGATAGAAAGAATTACCATTAGGAAGACTCTTTTCTTCAGTACCACACTCTATATAATGTTGTGGTAATATGTGTTGCCATCCATGCATTTTAGCAATAGGTGCTCCCATTATTTTAAAAGCATCTCTGTTATCTATTTCCCAAATAAAAGGTATATCTTTTTCTACTGTTACTTCATCCCCATTAGCATCTACAGGATTAACTAGAACGACAGTACCAAGTATAGCACGAACTCTTTTTATGCCCTTAATTAACTGCTTTGTTTTTTCAGGTAACGCATTATAATCTTTAATAAAACCAGCAGGTTTGCCACAGTTAAAGCCACCCATATTATCTTTCAAGTCAGAGTTAAGACTTTCAGACATAACTGTTTTAACATAAAAACCATTCTCATTATCAGGCTTTACATATTTTTTATACATAAATCTCTGAACATAAGGTCTAATCTTTACGCTTTCAGCATAGTAAGAAGTCTCATTAACTAGATCATCTAGTTTGTATACCCCACTATTAACAAGTGCAGCTTGGGTCTTCTTACCTTTGACTTCTACTTCTCCCATAATAGGTGAATGGGATATCTTTAACCTATTAAGTGTTGATGTTTGTTTCTTCTGTGATACATCTGCTGTCATGCCCATTGATTGTGACATACTAGCAAAGTTATTTGTATCTATTGTTGCTATATCATTATTCATATTTTTCTCCTTTGTTGAGTTTGTAATTGTATCATATAACATCTTTCGTGTCAAGCCAATTATTACCTATTTTTGCTTCTAATAATAATGGAACATTTAAATTTATATCAAAGTGTGTATTTATTACAACTTTCATATCTCCATTGACTTGTTTTATTGTGGCTAATACAAAGTCTATTTCATCAGGATGTACATCTATAACTATAGAATCATGCACACTGTTAACAACACATGATTTACATTTCCACCACTTCAATCTTTTATGAATAGACATAAGTATTAGTGGTACAATATCTGCTGTAGCAAATGATTGTACAGGATAATTCTTTATCTGTGTAAAGTAAGTTACTGAACCATCCCTCTTTCTTCTCACATCAGGAAAAGAAAATTGTCTCCCTGATGGTGTAGTTATCTTGCCTGTATTTAAAACCTCCTTAGCCAATCTGGAATGCCAAGATGCGATTCCTTTGTACTTTTCTGTGAACTGTTTATAATACGTTGCTTCAGCAGTTGTCCTCCCAAACCCTGTAGCTCCGTAGAGTGGGGCGAACGTGTGGGCTTTTGCTTCTTGCCTAGCCGTCTTCTGTCCTGCCTTTGAAATAACTTCAGCAGTATACGCATGAACATCGAAACCATTTTCTATCTCCTTTATTGCAGTTTCATCCTGTGACAAATATGCAGCAGCTCTAAACTCTAATTGTGCAAAGTCTGCTTCAAGTATCTTGCCACCTTCCCATCGTGAAACAAACACCCTCTTTACAGGAAACGTGCCACCTCTAGGCATGTTCTGCATGTTAGGGTCTGCTCCACTAAACCTTCCTGTAGATGTTCTATGTTGTAATAACTTAACATGTAACTTACCATCAGGCTTTATATTAGTTTGTATGCCATCCACAAAAGAAGATAGGTATGTGTCAAGGGCTGATAATCTTATTACTTTAGATAAAAACTCTTCAGCTTGTTTCATATTCTTTTCTTTAGCAACCATGCATAAAAACTCAAGATTAGTCTTACTCGTACTCCACCCATGTGCTGATATCCATTTAGCATTAGGTGGTGTGAACTTTAGTCCTGCTACCTTATTAGTAGGTATAAACATATACCCAAGACTATTACATACAGAACATTTTGTGGGTCTTGCATATGGTTTTCCATCTTTCTTTACCTTTCTTATTGAACCTGCACCATTACAGGTAGTACATTTCTTTGCTTCTGTTTTATACACAATAGTAGAATTATCTTTAACCTTTTCCCTGTAACCTTTAATAGGCATATAGGGAGAGAAGATTACAGACCATTCTGTTTTACTTGTGGGTTTACGACTATATATTACAGAAGATAACTGTTCAGGACTATTTAAATTAATAGGTGTGTGACCCATCAAATCGACAACTTCTTTCTTTAGGTATTCTTCTATCTGTTTTCTTTCATTTGTAAACTCTTCTCTAACTCTATTCAATTCATCTATGTCAACAGAAAAACCATTGCTATATATATTAGCCAAAGTGAGGGCAACACTATTAGTAAGATTGACTGTATCGTTAAGTCTAGAATATTCTTCGGTAGCAAGTTTTTTAGTAATCTCATTGTATAACTCCTGTGTCGCTTTTAAGTCTGCTGATAGGTAAGACGATAACTCTTCCTTTGGTATTTCATCTACTCCGTAGCCATCTTTTAAATACTTTTTAAGTGTGTCTTGTTTCTTTGTATCTAAATTATATCTTTCAGCACATGCTTCAAGAGACAGAGGTTTCTTCTGACCACACTGTAGTACATATTCTCCTAGCATAGTATCAAATACATCGCCTGTATATTCATATCCTGATTCCCATAACCAAAGTAAATCGTGTACAATATTATGTCCTATCAGTACAGTTGCTTTGTCTAATAAATCTTGTATCTTCTGCTTTGTACCGACACAGTGTGTTCCAAACACATAATCATCAAACCTATATAAATGTTCTTCACCTTCTTCTGTCAGACAACCAACCATAACTAACTTATTTGTTGGTTCAAATGGATCAAAATGTTTCTTACCATCTCTATCCGTAACTGTGTTCTCTACATCAAGTACTAGTTTCATATCTATATCTTTCTTTCATACAAACGAAAGTCAAACTCTTTACAATACTCTTCTATGCTACTAAAATTAGGTTTTTTCTTTTTATGTCTATACCTACCAAAATCATCATAGTATATATTTTTTTGTAGGTCTTTTAAGGCTTCTTCTTTAGTTTCATGTTCTCTATAGTTTGTAGCAGTATAGATATAATCTCCTGCTCCATCATAATCAAAACCTTCTTCATCATATTCCCTTGCTAAAATATATTTTTTTATCATAGTATCTCCTTTAAGCTATGTATCTAGCTGTTTTATATTCTAATTCACAGTGAACATTACCATGCCAACCTGACAGTTTATTCTTGACAATATTTAAATGTCTCTGTGCATCTTCTTCATCCTGTCCTTCTACAGGTGGGTTCTTTGCTATCAGTATCATCAAATCTGCTTCTGCAGCTTTTCCTGTTCTACTACCTTCCATCATACTTTGATTAAGAATAATCTTACCTTCTGCTTCAGCAGATAGCTGTGACATATAGAGCATGGCACAATCATATTGTTTAGCTATCTGTCTTGCATGAACTGCACAGGCTTTGAGTGCTTCATCTGCTCTAGCAAATCCCTGTGTCGTAGCAAACTTATCGCCCATATCTAACACAACAATGTCAGGCTTGAATGATTTAACAACAGACTCTACCCAATTCATATCTCGCATAGAACTATCTTTTATTTTTATGTTGTCCTTGACTTTTGAATACAAGTCGTGTGCTTTCTTTGGGTTGTTTTTAATTTCATGCAATGTCATTCCTGTAGCAGATGTCAGGTATCTTGCACCCACCCTGTGACTACCTTCTTCATTACATAACACAATACATTTAGCACCTTGTGATGCAAATCCATTTGGGGATGCAATCAAAGATGCATGAAAAGATGTCTTACCTGTATTAGGTCTAGCACCTATCTCAACAAGATGTCCTGCATTGATACCCTCTACCTTTCTAGTCAAAGATGGTATATTGAATGTCCATCTAGCTTCTAGGTCATTCTTATCAAGTAGTGTTTTGATATCTATATCATCCCATTCTATATTTAGATTAGGTGTAAAGTCATCACCATACTGCTCTAATATATTACGTAAAGGTTCTAGGTTTGCCTTCGTTCCATTCACATAATCAAATCCTAGATTAGCAATGTCTTCTCCAACAATCTGCTGAAACAATTTTGCTAATACATCCTGTGCTACATCTTTACCAAGACATTGTTCTTTCTTTATCTTCATAAACATAGAAAGAAATGCGTTCTTTTGTGCCGTAGTCATTGATGGATTATTAGATACAAACAATGCTTCAACTTCATCAGGTGTAACAGACCTATTATACTTATCTATTGCTAGGTCTAATACTTCTTTTACCTTCCTAACATCTTTACTAAACAGTCTATTAGGACATCTTGCTCCACGATGGTCATCATAAAAATCTTTGTCCATCAGGCTTCTTACTAATGCTAGTTCCATACTATCTCCTTTAATTTAGTAATGTCTCTCTTCTTACCATACTTTAAGTCATCTGTCAACTTTAAAACTTTGACATCTTTTACCCAACCTTTTAATTCCTTCGCTATCTGCAAAGTTTTTGGTAGTGCATCAGGGTCTAATGCTACAATCACCTTATCAAAATAAGTTGATAAAATATCTTTGTGTTCATCTAATAGGCTAGTACCTAGTAATGCTACTCCTGCAATACCATAGTTAGACACGACACAAGCACTAATACAATCCTCTACTAATATACAAGTCATATTACGCTCTCCTGTCATAGCATTGTACTGTCCTCTTACAAATGGATGTTTACTTTTACCATACCTTTTCCACTTAGGAAGTCTGTTAAAGATGCTTCTACCTACAGCATCTACTACATCTCCATCATTATTATACACTTTAAATACAGCTCTGTCTTCACGGATATCGTGCATACAAAACTGTTCATATATTTCTTGGTATCTTTTAGGTGCAATAAAATCTATCACTTCCTTTTTAAAGTCTACAATATATTCAGGAAACTCAAACTTCTCTTTCGCATTATCTACATCTGTGTAACTTTGTTTTATTTCATCTACAGATAAGTTTACTTTCACATTACCACCAACACTACAACTTGCTTTGTAACAGTTCCATAGTTTCTGACCCATGTTACTTGTAATTGTAAAAGTTTTATAACCATTACATACAGGACAATTCATTCTTTTTGTTTCTCCCATACTAATGTCTATACCATTTATATGTTTATATATATCTATCATACTACTGTTTCCTTGTCGGCATTTGAATGCTTGTACCACGAATTTGATGTCTTGTCAAGTGTTTTATTTTCATTTCTTTTTTCTAATGCATAATTAGCACTTGTAAAAGTATGCTTTATATATGGTTTAACACTCTGTGGATTAGCATGACCTGACACAGACATAATTTGATTAATGTCTACACCTGAGTCATTCATTTCAGTTATGGCAGTTGCTCTAAGATGCATGAGTTGCAACTCTTTTCGTAGACCTGCCTTGTCCATAACTCTTTTACCTGCTTTGGATACATTCTGCAATAAATATGGTCGATATCCGTCATTAATAGGGTAGGGTCTTGGTGCTACATAGTCTTGAAAACCAAAATCACTGTGTTGTTTTTGCAACACTCTAAATAAATTATCATTGATAGGTAAAAAAACTTCTTTTCTTTTCTTTGATTGTTTAAGATAGAGTCTCTGAGTATCAAATTGTATGTTACTCCAATGCAATAATCGCATATCACCAATTCGTTGACCCCATTCGTATGCCATGTGGACAATTAAACCAATACTCCTATACTTAAATTCACTATAGGCAACATTTAAAAACTGTTTAACTTCTTCATTTGTCCATATAATTCTGTCGCACTCCGTCATTTTACGTTTGACATCTCGACAAGGATTTATCTGTGTATATCCCATCTCTATTGCATAAGAGAATAAAGTATTGGCAACTGCCATGATATGATTAGCAAAAGATATTCCTCTTTTAACCCACTTCTCATAGGCTTTCTTCATCATAGGTGTTGTTATACTACCTAACTTAATTCTACCCATGTAATCCGTCTCTAATAGAGTTTTAAGGTTATAGATATAATCTTTCTGTGTCTTATCTCTTAACATACTAAAATCATTTGATTGTATGTAGTTGTTAAACAAATCTTGTAGATTAGATTTAGTATCGACTACTTGACAGGATTCATATTCATCTATTATAGAGTTCATTTCATCGGCATCAAGTATAGCTTTACTATAATCTGCACCTAGAGACATTCGTTTAACAATACCCATGTCTATATACTTTTGAGATGGATTAAAGCGATAATGTTCTAACCCATCTGCTTGTTTTCTTTTGGATACATATTTTGGTAATGCTCTAGTCATCTTTGTATGCCGTTTCATCTGACGATAAGACCCAATCATTATACCAATTTGAACCGATACCATCCTTATCTCTCTGTGGAGAAAACTTTAATGCTTTATGCATATGACATTTTAATTCCTCTAGACTTGCTATCTGTGATAGAGTTATGTCACTACAACCATGTACATATTGTAAGGTATCATGTAGTTTGTTGAATAAAAATAAAAATTTCATTCGCTGTTCCTCTGTAACTAAAATATCTTTCATATCTAAATTAACTGTAAACTTTTTATTTGTATCTTTCATATTAGTTCCTTTTGGTTGTTTTTAGTGCTTGTTGTCCACATGATATGCCATCAAACAATGACATAACATCTCTTAAATCACCATCAATACCTTTGAATATTTCTTTGATGATGGCTACTGTCCACCCATTACCAATCGCTTTCATTCGATTAGATTTAGCAACAGGCATATAGGCTATAGACTTTTCTCCTTCTTTTCTATACCTACCCATAGATGTATACTCTCTAGGTAAAGTTTGTAATGATTCCATTTCTGTAACCAATAACTTTCTCCATCTTAAATCATCTACAACTATGTTATCTTTTTGAATGGTACTTAAACAATTTGTTTTATCATCTTCCCTAACTTCAATCTTTTCTGTAAAAGGTATCTCTAATTGATTGTCTTTTCGTACACCCAACTTATCAAGTCTACGGTTAACAATACGACCACCTTTAGGATTGAACGTAGCTACTTTAGGTTCTCTATGCCCACCACCCATAGTAGTAAGAGTGGGAGACTTCCCACTAGGAGAGTAGACTCTTTTGAGTATATCATATCCTTTTATCTCTGCCGTTTCACCTATCTGCACCATAGTACGTTGCTTACGTTCAATACTATTCCACCATACTGCACCATTATATCGTGCCGTAAGACAATGCGACTTGCCATTTTTGTTGGTCATCAAGGGATTGGCGATACCATCTTCTTCTAGTACATCTCCTAGTACAATGCCCTCATCTTCTATTTTAGATGGATCAAATGGTATGTTTGTGACATACATTCTTACTCTATTCTGCCCACTTTTTAATGCACTATTGACTATGTGTACACCAAAGGTGTCTCCTACTACCTCTCTTATTGCATCTACCATGATGTCCTGATTTGCCTTAGACATCTTGACGTTTTCAAGTAGAAAGTATTTAGGTTTGATTGCTTTGAGTGCATCAACAAATCTGTAGAATAACTGTCCACTTTCTGCTTTGAAACCATCTCGTTTTCCTGCAACAGAGAATGATGTACAAGGTGAACCTGCTAACAGTAAATCTACATCACTATACTTATCATTATAAACATCAATACTATTAACATCTCCTAGTTGTATAGTATTTGGGTGTTGATATTGTGTTATAGCTATTGGATGCTTGTCTAACTCTGATGCATAATAGTTATTGTACTTAATCATTAGGCTATCTCCTGTAACCATTTGGGTTTATCTGTATACTTATACCTTGCAAATCTTAACTTGTCAACAATATAAAATTTACGATATGCTTTTATTGGAAAGAACTCATCCGTTTTTAAATCATCCATCCCACTAAAACATTGTGGGTGTTGTGTTATCTGACCTTCAGGTATTAAAGATACACCATTCATCAAAGAATTGTAATGTTTTTTTGCTCCGTGTATTCTACCATACCTATTTGTATATTCTTCTAGCATATGATGATACAATCTAAAAGCAAACTTATAATTGGTATGACTCTTCATAGCCCATAGTGTACAAGGATGTTTCTGATGCACAGGCTTGTATAGGTTATGTTTCTCTGCATAGTCAGGTGCAATATGCCATAGTGCAGTACATAGCATCTGTGCTTCTTCTAATGGCATCTTGACTATGTGTTGGTCGCATAAAGATTGTGCAATCTTTTGTGGTGACTCTTCTATAATAAATCTATTCATGTTCTTTCCTTTCTATATCGTACAAACAATTCTCTGCATCTAGACTATTATCAAAGTCATAGGATACTGTGCGTTCTCCTACATCACCATCTGATACTTGATACTCTGTTATACCATTGCCTAAATTATTTTTAATTATTCTCCATTTAATTTTACTCATATTTAATATCCCATCTGTAAAATATGTGGTCATCAATTCGTGTGATATATGTTTTAGTACTAGCCCATGATGGTAGCACATAGTGAGCATGATAGTGTGTTGCACCCTCTACAAAGTCATCAAGGTTACCATAATACACACCATGTGCTACTAACATAGCTTTATCCCATGCATGTTCATCTCTAGGTTTATCACTCTTACCATCACAATACCAACTAAATTGACACTTGTTGCGAATAGGTATAGACGGATTCCATTTATATGTCAAGCCTTGTTTTACGACATCACATACATTGTCAGGATACCTTTCATCTCTAACCCTATTCATGGTTACTTGTGCTACTGCTATCTGTCCTATCAGAGATTGGTTTTTAGATTCGTGATAGACGTTGAGTGCTAGGCAAGTTAACATTTCAGCTATCATTTACTTCTCCTCTATGTAAACTCGTAAGTGTGTTGATTGGTCTATGTTTTGTCCATAAGATGTCAACCCTTTACCTTTTAGTTCTTCTTTAATATGCTGACCTCTTACTCGCATATTATACTTTCCCATATTAAGATACTTCTTTACGTTGTCTACAAACTCTTGTCCTTCACAATCGTTAGGTATCTCACTGAAGTCATACTTAGGTATTGCTTTGTCAGGTGTCAGTTCTTCTATCCTTTCTTGTAGGTATACATTTCTTGCCCTTATTCGTGACACCTCTTGCTCTAATTTCATTATCTGATTAGTCTGTGATACAGATACCTCTAACTGTTTGTCGTGGGTTTTTAACCTGTTATTCTCCTCTGTTAAATACTCTACTTCCTTAGTTAACTCAGCTACTGCACCCTCTTGAGTATCTCTTCTTACTTCCTCTCCAAGT
>Ga0209336_10000398_pt1 | contig 22461 bp, 26 predicted proteins | sample LinPmetageLP32_FD_184042 | JGI IMG/M metagenome (GOLD analysis project Ga0209336, IMG submission 184042) | Marine viral communities from the Pacific Ocean - LP-32 (SPAdes) (version 2) | ecosystem: Environmental > Aquatic > Marine > Oceanic | place: Pacific Ocean | collected 2009-08-23
AAATCTCCTAGTGCTTTAATAACAAAAGGCGGAGTTAACCACTCATCATTATTTTTTGTATTAGTATTAAAATTTTTCTTATTTTTTACGTTACTCATCTTTATCTATACCTAATTCTTCGTCTATATCTATAGATTCCCCGTCTATAACGATAGCTTCTTCGGTTCCTTCTTCAGGATTTACTAATTTTGTTAACTTTGACCTTAGTTTTTCTCTCAAATCATCTGTAGACTGATGTGTTATCGTCACTTCGGACTTTTCGGCAAACAATCCTACGTCTGATATCTTACCAAGAAGCTCTAAAGCACGTATTCTTACCCTTGGATCGGGGTTATCGGTCTCTAAAAGCAGTTTATTTGTTACGAGATGCCGAATTTGTAAGGAATTTTCTACTACAGACCGTCCAAACTCCTGTATAATACTGTTTGTTAGTATAATTGAAGCGGGTGTTAGGGTTGCCAGCTTCTTATGGGACACTTTCTTTGAAGTTTTACTAGGGTTCTCTGCATAAGCTGTTGATATCTTAGAGGCAATATCCTTGGCTTCCTTATTAACAGTGGTATCTAACCCGTGTTTTTCTAGTTCTTTAACCGTATTAGCAGCGGTAGCGGTACGTTCCTTCAAATCAATAGAAGGTTTTACAGCATCTAACGGAACTCCCATTTCGGGTTCTACTGTTATAGTCATTTTTACTCGCAGGTTATAAACCGAGGTATTGGTGCGCAGCTGTGGCTCAAATTAAATGCGAATCTCTCTGAAACAACTACGCAACTCAATATATAGCGAAAAAAAAATTTTTGTAAAGCGATTTAGAATTGCTATGGGGGGTCTCCCTATATAGGGGGTGTGGGGGCAAACTCAGGGAAAACGAAAATATTTGAGTAAATTAGTATATATACATACGCGTACACACATATTTGTAAAGTGGGGCATGGGGGTGGGGTATGGTCTTTTGTTAGGGATTTTCCCTAACTTGTTATTGTATCTAATGTCACTTGATAATATCTAATGCCATATAATACCAACTATCCATCCTGTACAGTAACAAGTTATGCTAGGTTGATCTTATCAGCAACACTGTTGGTACTTCAAGTCCCGTCTGGGACGGGAGTTTAACTCAATAAAATAAAGGAATATATTATGTCTAATACTACATCAGAATTCGATCCTAAGAAGCCATTGCCAGCTCGCATTGTGACGGCAATTAAGAACTCGGCAAAGCTTTTTAATAATGCCGATAAAGTTAATGATAACTTAGCATCAAATGTTAGCAATATTGCTAGGCTAATGTTTAATGAGGGTATTACCGCGAATCAACTAGGATCTGATGGTGGTAATGGCTCAAATGCCAAACCTTATACATTACTAAAGGCTACGGCAAGGGATGCGGTTATTGCTACGTTCCACCCTAAAGCACAGTATCTTATTAACCTAGATCGCAAAACCGCTGAAAAGATTCTTAGTGGTAAAGCAAAAGATCCTACTAGTAAAAGCGGACTAGCTAAAACTAAGGCCGATCGAGATCGTCAAAATAGCAATCTTAGTTCTAGAATAGGTAAGATTATGACAAGCTTACGAGGATATGAGGCGGGCGGTAATGGCACTAATAATGGAGCTAATGCTTCTAGCAAGGGTAAAAAGACTACCATATCCAAGCAGAATGCGAGCTGCACAGTTCAAGCAAAAACAGTTGATGAAAAGATTTTGATTACACTTATAACTTTGCAAAAGTTAGTGCAAAATAAAGATAGTGCAAAATGGTCTATTGAGGATGTTCAAGATCATCTAGGTAAAATCATTACAATCATATCCAATAAAAAATAATACTACGAGGGGCAATCATTAATTTGGTTGCCCTTTTTTTTGTCTCAAAAATTGATACCAGTTAATTGTGTTGCGTTGAGCCTTTGATACCAGTTAATTGTGTTGCGTTGAGCCTTTCACTAAGTCCCGTCTGGGACGGGAGTTGTAATGTGACTTTTTAAGTTATTGAAAACATTGCAATGTTACTTTTTTAGGGCCTAATGTGACCTAATGTGACTTAATTTTTAGGTAAAAAGTCACATTATGTTTCGTGGTAAATGGTGGTAAATGGTGGTAGGCAGTAATGTGTAGTAACAGAAAAAAAGCTTATATATATATATATTATATAATGTGACTTTTTTAAAAAGGTCTGAAGCAATTATTGAGCGACAAGGTTTTTGCTATCCGTTGTGACTTTTCTTGTAAAAGTTTTTTACCCACGTTCAGACCTCCAAAAAAAGGTCACAAAGTAACATTACTTTATTTTCAAGCACTTACAAGCAAAGTGAAAGTCACATTAGGTCACATTAGGTCACATTACACTCTTTACCATCAAAAACCACCACATGACACTATAAAGAAATATTTACTCAGATTTGACATTACATGATACTTGTGGTACACTGTAAGTACGATCAAAAGACTAACAACATACAGGAGAACACGTTATGATACAGAAAACCACCAAAGCCAAGTCCCGTCTTGGACGGGAGTTCAACGGAACAGACAAGGAGAACGTGAAGAAAGCAGAGTTCTTTAACTACTTGAACGAAGTTCTTGATAACAAGTTAGTCAAGCCAAGTATTATAATAGAATACGTCAACCAATACCAGAGAGGGGAATAACATGGAATACGCAATCGAAAACATATCAGCACCGAACCTAAGTTCTAGTGCTATTCTAATTGACTTCAGTGTCTCGCAGTGGACTGGCAGAAAGCTAGACAGACGTGCAAGTGAGGAAGTCGAAGTATCTAACTCAGCATCTCTTGGCGTTGCCAACGTACACAAACGCATCATGGGCAAGTGTTCAGAGCTAGACGCTATCCACAAGTTTGTCGGTAACTTACGCAATGCACATTACTCAATGACTTTACCTTGGTCAGATCAAGGGTTGCGTATCGTAACAACAATGGGTCTAGAGAAGTACACCAAAGCCATGACCGAGAAACAACAGCAGTTTGAGAAGTTGGTCGATAACTTCATGCGGGTGTACGCTACCCGTATTGGTGAAGCTGAGACTACTCTTGGTAACTTGTTTGAGAGAGACGATTACCCTAGCCTTGAGATGATGCAGAGTAAGTTTGGTTGGCGATTAAACTTTATACCCATTCAAGAGAGTGGTGACTTTCGTGTCGATATTGGCAACGAGCAAGCAGAAGTATTGAAAGAACAATACACGAAGTACTATGACACACAGTACACAAACGCCATGAAAGACTTGTGGGATAGACTGTATAAACCTCTATCCAGAATGTCAGAACGGCTAGACTATCCAGAAGATGCAGACAGAGACACAAAGAAAGTGTTTACCAAGACGCTTGTGTCTAACGTCACAGAAGTACTTGACCTTCTTAAAGCATTCAATGTCAGTGATGATCGTGACATGGAGATGGCTCATAAGAAGTTAAGACACGCACTCAATGGTATAACGCCAGAAGCATTGCGTGAAGATGATCACTTACGATTGGATACCAAGCGTTCTGTTGATGAAGTGATTAAAACATTACCGACTATCGGTATATAATTGAAACCCAAGTCCCGTCCAAGACGGGAGTATGACATAAAGGAAACGAAATGACTAATTCAGCTAAAACAATGTATGCAGTTACTCTTGATCAAAGTGTTGATCTTATCAGTGCAATCGGTGACAAACAAACTGTGTTACTTCAAGGTGACATGGGCAACGGCAAGTCAGCAGTTGGTTACATGCTTGAAAAGAAAATGCCAACGCACAAGTATTACTACTTTGACTGCACAACTAAAGACCTTGGTGATATCATGTATCCTAAGTTCAAAGATGCAGATGGTGGCGAGTGTGTTACAATGGTAACTAATGAAGAACTAGGGTTTCACTCAGATAAACCTGTTATCATAAACCTAGACGAGTTCGGTAAAGCACTACCACCAGTAAAGACGGCTTTGCTACGTGGTATCTATGAACGCAAGATGGGTAAGTACACACTGCCAAAGGGTAGCATTATATTTGCTACAACTAACAAGGGTAGCGAGGGAGTTGGTGACATACTACCACCACATGCACGTAATCGTATGACAGTGGTGCAAGTAAAGAAAACAGACCACATGACGTGGATAGAGTGGGGTATCAGCAATGACATTGACCACGCAGTTCTTGGTTGGGTCAAAGACAATCCACAGACATTCCACAGTTTTGAGGATATCAAAGACCCAGAAGAGAACCCATACATCTTTCACCCACAAGCCCAGAGAGATGCGTTTGTTACGCCACGATCACTGGAGTTAGCGTCTAACATTGTAAAGATGCGTGATGTTATGGACACTACCACGTTAACAGGAGCATTGATGGGTACTATAGGTGATCGTGGTGCTATGGACTTGGTATCACACATCAAACTATCAGATCAACTACCAAGCTTGGAAAGTATCAAGACTGATCCAAAGAATGCTAAAGTGCCAGACAGTGCAAGTGCAATATGTATGGTGGTCTATCGTACCTTGGGATCTATTGAGCGTGATTGGTTGGACAAGTGGATGGACTATATGGTCAGACTAGATACAGAGGCACAAGGTCTATTTGCTAATGGTATCAAGTCACCTAAGTATTCCAAGCGTTCAATGGTGATGACGAACAAGAAGTTCACCGATTGGGCTAGAGTAAACAACTATATGTTTTCAGCAGATAAGAAGTAAGGGGGAGTAAATGCTTAGTATTGGACAAAAACTAACTGTCGAACAACGTGTATCTAAATGTGTTGTTGGCATCATGGAGAACCCAAAGTACGTTGCACTCGCAGGAGTTTTGATGATCGGTGATCGTTCTGTTGATGATGACGTACCAACGGCTTGTACTGATGGCAAGAACGAGCAGTATGGGCGAGCGTTCTGTGAAAAACTAAATGATGCAGAACTAAGGTTTCTTATACTACATGAGAACTATCACAAGTTATACAGGCACTTGATAACGTGGCAACACTTGCAAAAAGACAATCCAGAGTTGGCGAACATGGCTATGGACTATGTTATCAATCTCAAACTTGTTGCAGATAACGACGATAACTTTGCTACTATGACAGGTGAGTTAGCCAAGGGTTGTTTTGACGTGAAGTACAAGGGTTGGGATACCGCCAAGGTATTTCACGACCTCAAGGAGAACCCACCACCAGAGGGTGATAGCCTAGATAAACATGATTGGGATAGTGCCAAAGACATGACAGCCGAAGAAGCTAACGAGCTTGCTAAAGAGATCGACGAGGCAATACGCCAAGGTGCTATGATCGCAGGTAAGATGGGCAGTGGTGGTGATCGTGAGCTTAACGAGTTACTGCAACCACAAGTAGATTGGAAGCAGGTATTACGTGAGTTTATCACTGAGACTTGTGCAGGGCGAGACTACTCTAGTTGGCGTAAACCTAACAGGCGATACATAAGTATGGGTATCTATATGCCTAGTGGTGTATCAGAGAAAGTCGAGGAGTTAGTGCTTGCCATTGACACGTCGGGCAGTATCGGTAACCGCGAACTATCGGTGTTCTTATCCGAAGTCAAAGCTATCGCAGAAACAGTCAAGCCTAGTGCAGTACGCATACTCTATTGGGATACAGAAGTATGTCGAGCAGAGAAGTATGAGATGCACGAACTAGACAATATAATTAATTCAACCAAACCAGAAGGCGGTGGTGGCACAACGGTTGAATGTGTTCCTCAATATATGACGGACAATAACGTGTCACCACAAGCATGTATTGTGCTAACTGATGGATACCTTGGTGGTAGTTGGGGTCAATGGACTTGTCCTACCATGTGGTGTGTCCTTGACAACAAGAGTGCTAAACCAGACGTGGGTAAAGTTGTTCACGTCAATTCAAACTTAATGTAGGGAAATCCCTAACAAACTAAAGGAAACTAAAAATGGCATATAGATATCAAAGCCCAACACTTAATACCTTTGCTGAAGTTGATTGGTTATACCACACAGTAAAGCCCATAATCAGTAAGAACCACAGAAAAGAAGATGACCTTAGACCGATAGGCAGTCGTGGTAGAAAGCATGAACGTATTATCAAGGTCAACGACCAGAAGTACATTCTCAATGATGGGGAGTGCGATACAATATCATTTTGGAAGTTTTATTACTCCCAACCAAATAATAAATTACCGACCACGCAACAAATTGAAGCACTTGCACCGATAGTGTGGTCTATTGATGACGAGGGTAACGAGTTTATCAAGATACGTAATGGGTCTGGTACACAGTCACATCAAACACGATACACATTCCTTGAAAATACTTTACCTCAGTGTATGAGTTTTATTATTACTAGTGGCAAGCAGTATATACAAGTGAGATCGGGTGTTGAACCAAATTCAAAACTCTCTGAATACTTCCTACCAAAGAGTGAATACTACTGGAGTAATGAAACTTCCAAAGATGATTTTAGGCAGTTGCACTTAACCAAACCAGCCAACTCTAAGTTTTGGTTACCGCAGGGTAATACGTTTACGTTTAGTCCACCAAAGAAGAGGATTGACAAGAAACGTAAGGCTGACCTCAAAGATGCTATCGAAGGTATGTGGGATTACATTAGTGCCATGTGGACACTTATTGATGTTGTTGATGGGGGATATAGTTGGAACAAGCACCAAGAAAACAAAAAAGAGATGGATACACACTACCATGCTTGGCTTGGTCAACCTTCTGAAAATCTCACTCATTGGTGGGATTGGAAAGGTAAGGGTGACTTTATTGCTCACGTGTTTGGAACTGAAGAGCATCCATGTCGTGTTACCATACTTGATATGTTTGTATATGACAGTGACTTGGTAAATATTAAACTTGGAAGGCTTACTAATTTTGACGAGAGAGAACAACTATCTAGATTGCGTAGTCAATACAACCGTTGGGTAAACAAGGCTTTGGAGTTGGACTACATACACTCTGAAAAATCAATAGTAGAAGTAAAAGGAGAAAGATAATGAGTAAAGTACACACAAGAGTTAGTAAAATAGCTGATAAAACATGGTTAAAGTACTGCACCGAACAAGATATACTATCGGGGGTAATTACAGAGGTACAGAATTATGCTAAAGAGTTGCTATCGTATTCGCCTGGGCTGAAGTTTGCACCTAAGAAAGATAACGAGTTATGGGTGTACCTTGAAGATAACCCCTACGTCTTGGGGTTTATCGGTTACGATTGCTACCAACAACACGTTAGCGGTGTAAACAAATATATGGTTGCATCACGCAATATTGTTAACGAGAAATACGCTAGTTACAACAAACAACGCAATATGCATACAAGCTCCAATCTTAAAACTATACTTGGTAAAGCAAGGAAAGCTATGCGTCCTATACCTCATGCTGAGATAGCAAAGATGGAAAGGCGAGACATACAAGCTAAATTTAAAGGTGATGTTGCAAGAAAAGAATACGCAGTAGATGAAGTCCTAACCAGTGTAAAAAAGAGTACGGCTCTACTACAAGAACTACGTCATATGCTAAACAGTGAGTACGAGTTTAAAAGTTTATGGCTTAAAGAACAAACGCAATTATATTTTGATAACTTGAAGCTACGAGATGAGGCTAAAGCGAAAACTCTACACACATATTTTGTTCGTGCATATGACAAGTATGGGGATGGAGAACTACACTTTAATATTGTTGGCGTTAACGATTTACAAACACATATGCCAACTGTTGAGCCAGAAGTATTTTACTGCACTGAACAAGATGTACCAGAAGATATCTTGGGTAAAGTTAGTGTTCTCAATATAACTGAAGTTGATGAGTACGTGGAAGATGTTGGCTATAACACAGGGGATGGTATGTTCTATGTCGTTAAGCAATCCTAAACTAAACACTGACACGTTATACCGCGTTTCAATATCAAATGATAACAATAACGCTATTGTGGTATGTGTAGGCATGGAATGTGTTGACAGTGGTGATGTAGGGTGCTACGATTCTGTGGATGCTTTGCCAGATTGGATGCAAGGCAAGATAGCTTTATTGATGATATATAAAGAAATATCTGGCGTGGGTTGGAGATCAGATGAGGATACATTCTGGTTATCAAAGGAAAAGGGTTAGGGGTTTCCCTAACCCAATAAAGGAGAGACACAATGGGTGCGATGAAAGAACTACTAATGCAAATGGAAGAAGACGTGTTTTCCACAGACAAAGATAGGTGGATATCTAAATGGGGTTCTCATAACCTTGACGTTTGGGATAGACTTATGAGCGAAGAAACTTTTGAATATGATACCAGTTTTTTAGGGAGTCGTGATGGTTCTAACACCAGAAGCTAAAGTAAAAAAGAAAGTTGTAGCACAACTAAAAAGTTTGGGGGCTTATTACTTTTACCCAGTAACAGGTGGTTATGGGATGAGTGGAGTGCCAGATATAGTAGCGTGTTATCGTGGTAAGTTTTTTGGAATAGAATGTAAGGCAGGTAAAAACAAACCTACCGCATTGCAGGAGAAAAATTTAAAAGACATAGCTAAAGCAGGTGGAGTTGCAATAGTTATAAACGAAGAGAATATGGATGAGGTTGAGTTGTTACTAGGGTAAGCAGTGAGAGTCCTAGACATGGAAACATCTACTGCAACAAGAGGTAATTTTTAAATTTTAGATTCCTTTCGATTATTGATCTTGTCGGATAAAGTACGATACACTTAGACCCCCTCTAAAAGGGGGCAACCAAAAGGGAGAGAAAGATGATAACGACTTACAGTATACTTATGATTATGAGTTTTTCCACGCCAGAACAATGCACTACATGGTCTAACGATATGTATGGATACGAAGCTAAATGCTTTAACACTGGCGATGATTACAGCCAGTTTGTAGTTTTTGACTACGCCACAGAAAAAGAGTGCCGTGAAAAGTCTCATAGGGCTTACGGAGAATATACTTGTTTTAAAAGTTTCACATATTCCCCCCCTAGAATATTAACTACAGCCCCCCCATTACACAGGCCAGATAATTTAGGAAAAGCCCAATGAATTATAAAGGAAAACCTCCGAAATATTCTTCTTATTATAAAGGTTTCAAAGAAGTGACATTACCAGAAGCTAAATATAAGGGTAAATTAACCCCTGCGTTAGAAGAAGAATTAAAATTTTTAAGGTCGCAACTAGATCGTTTTGAAGAAGATTATTTCAGAGTAGCTTCTTCTCAAAACAGTACTAAACGTAAAAAAGCGAGAGAAGATTTATCTTTGTTTGTTAACAAGTTAAGACGTGAAGGATACTCACTATGAATAAATCTTTATGCCCTAGATGTGGGCAACAAACTATGATGGTGGTTGTGCATGGGCATTACCAATGCCAGATGTGTAAATCAGTTGTTGATGATTGTTGCAGTGGACTTACATCCCAGAAGCTTAGTCTAACAGAAGAATTTAAACTGAAGCCTATAGATAAAGCTAATTACGCAGGGAGAAAATTACATGACTAAGAAGAAATTAAACCGTTGTGACTTGTTATCAGAAGCATCTGCACTGACTTCAGGTGATAGACGTGATGACTATGGTAGCCCTGTGGATAACCACAAACATATTGCTCGTATCTTCAATGCCATAACAGGTAACAAGTTAACAGCAAGAGACATAGCTATAGTTCACCAAGCTACTAAGTTAGCAAGGCGGATGACTAGCCCTACTAAGAAAGATCACTACATAGATAACATGGCATACGTAGGCATTGAGTACGAGTGTGTTATGGAGGGAGAAAAATGAGTATAGCAGACGAGTTTAAATTAAAGTCAATCCCTAAAAGTAAACAAGGTAATAGAAGAAAAGCAACTAGGAATTTGAAGAGAATATCTGAGTATAAAGATGTTAGAGAGATATTAACAAAGGGGCATAGATTTGCATTAGATAGCACTTGGGGTAAATTGTATTTTCCAAATGCATTAAAAAAAGGAAGTATGAGGTAATGAACTTAATTACATTAGACTTTGAAACATACTACGACAAAGATTATTCATTGAAGAAGGTGACAACCGAAGAGTATATTCGCAGTCCTTATTTTGAAGTGGTAGGTGTAGGGGTCAAGTTAAACAACGATCCTACAGAGTGGGCGAGTGGTACACATAAACAACTTAGAGAGTATCTATGTAGCCTTCCTTGGTCGTCTACTATACTAAATGCACATAACACCATGTTTGATGGGGCAATTCTTAATTGGATTTTTGGTATTAAACCCAAGCTATATACTGACACGTTATGTATATCTAGGGCCGTGAACGGTGTAGAGGTTAGTAGTAGCCTTGATGCTTTATCTGAGAGATACAATATTGGCACAAAAGGTAAAGAGATATTAAACACTTTAGGTAAAAGACGAGAGGACTTTACCGAAGAGGAGTTATCTAAGTTTGGTGACTACTGTATCAATGACGTGGAGCTAACGTACAAATTGTTTTCTAATATGGCGAGGGGGTTTCCTAAGAAAGAACTTAGGTTAATAGACCTTACTCTACGTATGTTTATAGAGCCTATGTTAGATTTAGATGGCACTTGGTTAGAGGGCCACCTCACAGAAACACGCAACCGTAAAGAAAAACTACTAACAGATGCAGGGTGTTCTAAAGAAGATTTAATGAGTAACCTCAAGTTTGCAGAGCTGTTAGAAACTTTGGGCGTAGCCCCTCCTAAAAAAATAAGTGCTACCACTGGTAAAGAAACTTTAGCATTGGCTAAGTCTGACGAGGGATTTAAGAAGTTATGTAAGCATCCTAACGAACAAGTACGAGTGTTAGTCAATGCCAGACTAGGTAACAAAAGTACCTTGGAAGAAACAAGAACGCAAAGATTTATTAATATATCTAAACGTGGGTTACTGCCCGTACCTATACGATATTATTCTGCACACACAGGGCGTTGGGGCGGTGATGACAAGATTAACCTACAGAATCTACCTAGCCGTGGGATCAACGGTAACAAGTTAAAGTGTAGCATTGTACCTCCACGCGGGCATTCTTTGATTGACGCAGATTCAGCACAAATAGAAGCGCGGGTGTTAGCTTGGCTTGCAGGTCAAGATGATTTAACTCAAGCGTTCAGAAATGGCGAAGATGTTTATAAGAAAATGGCTTCACGAATTTATGGAGTTAAAGAAGAAGATGTTACTAAAGACCAAAGGTTCGTGGGAAAGACTACAATCTTAGGTGCAGGGTATGGCATGGGTGCTGTTAAATTTCAAAATCAATTACAAACATTTGGGTTTGATATGAAATTAGAAGAAGCAAGACGCGTTATCACGATATATCGTGAAGCTAACTCTAACATTAGTAAACTATGGCGTGAGGCTCAACACTATTTAGTTAGTTGTTCAAACAATGATGACGTTCCCTTTGGGTTGCGTTGCGTCTTACCTGTAAAAAATAAAGCAATCATTCTACCGTCTGGATTGCAATTACGCTACGAGGATTTAAAATACGAACAGGGCGAAAAAGGTCTTGAGTTTGATTATAAAGTTAGGCGTGGTCGTAACAGGATATACGGTGGAAAAATTATAGAGAACGTGTGCCAAGCTATAGCACGTTGCATAATTGGTGAGCAGATGTTGCAAATAGCTAAGAAACATAGGGTCGTTTTGACAGTTCACGATTCTGTGGTATGTTGTGTAAAAGATGAGGACGTAGTGGAAGCTCAAGAATATATCGAAGAGTGTATGCGTTGGACACCCGATTGGGCAAAAGGCTTACCAGTAAATTGTGAAAGTGGAAAAGGCAAATCATATGGGGAGTGTGAATGATATCAAAAGCAGTAAAAAAACTTTGGAAAGGCAAGTATGTTTCTGTACGTGATTATGAGGTGCTAGACGCTATTAATAGTGGAGGTATGTGCATAACACATAATGGGGATAGCATGAAACTTACCCCCGATCAGCTAAAAGATTTAGAATCCCAAGAAAACGTTTTTAAATCTCAATTTAACAATCGTAAATACAGACTTGTAGATATAGTTTGGGAACCACAATGTGGAAAAGGCAAATCATATGGGGAGTGTGAATGATGGATAGAAATATTGATGACGAGTTATTTGAAGCAACAGACGCAAGGCTAGATATGGCTGTGAAATTATATAAGCAACGAAACAACTTCTTTTCTGATGAGCCAGAAGTAAGTATGGAGGGTGTGTTGTTAGCTATGTTGGGAGCATCAATCGAAGAAGCCCAAGGTGTTTATATTAGCAGATGTGTTGAAGTAGATAAGAGAGAGCGTAAATAATAATGAGCGTAACCCCTTGGTCATTTAGTAGAATTAAATCCTTTGAGCAATGCCCGAAGCAGTTCTACCATATGAAAGTAGCTAAAGATTACCATGAAAGTGAGACTGAAGCCATGCGATATGGGACGGAAGCTCACCTTGTTGCTGAAGAATATATACGAGATGGGAAACCAGTTCCTTCAAGATTTTCTTACATGAACGAAGTTTTGGAAGCACTTAATCGTAGACGTGGTAACAAGTTAACAGAGATAAAGATGGGGTTGGACGTTAACTTAGAGCCATGTGAGTTTAAAGCTAAAAATGTTTGGTGGCGAGGTATAGCAGACTTAGTTATCTTAGATGGTGAGAAGGCTTGGGTTGTGGATTACAAGACTAGCAAATCAGCTAATTATGCAGATAAAGGACAGTTAGAGCTTATGGCTATGGCTACATTTAAACATTTCCCAAATGTAACAAAAGTGTATGCAGGATTATTTTTTGTGATAGCTAAGAAAGTAGTGAAAGAAGTATACAAAAAAGAAGATAGTGATTCACTGTGGGCTAAATGGTTTTTTAAATATGATCGCATGAAAACCGCATACAAAGAAAACATATGGAACGCACGGCCTAGTGGGTTGTGTAAAAGATACTGTGCTGTAGTTGAGTGTGTGCATAATGGAAGTAACTAATGACAGTATTAGAAATTTTATTTTATGTACTTTTATTAGTAGGGTTAGTTGTTATTATAAGCGGATTATTATGGGCATCCAAATAGGAGAAGTTAATGGCTTACACAAAAACTAAAAGACCATATAAAAAAGAATATGAAAAACAGAAAGAACGTGGGGAGCATCCAGATCGCATGGAGCGTCAACGTGCCAGACGTTCTTATGACAAGAAAGGTATCAGTCGCAAAGGTAAAGATGTGTCTCACAATAAGATGTTAAGCAAGGGGGGATCAAACAAGGACGGAACTAAATTAGAAAGCCCTTCAAAAAACCGTGCAAGGAACGGGAAAAAATAAGGGAAAACAAATGCAGATTATAGACAACAAGTCTTTATTGCTTAGACTACGTGAACCTAACAGAGTTACTTCAGTTATACCAAGCAGTCATAAAGTAAGTGATAATGAGGTCATGGTAAAATGGGGGCTAGAGCAAGTACAAACACTTAATAAACTCAACATTAACGTGCCATCACCAATACAAGCACTCTATCAATGGCCTGGAGAGCATAAACCTTTTAAACACCAGATATCCACCGCGTCCTTTTTAACAAAGAATAAAAAAGCTTTTTGCTTCAATGAGCAAGGAACAGGAAAAACCGCTAGTGCAATATGGGCATCAGATTATCTACTGAACATAGGAGCAATCAAGCGTGTACTTGTCATATGCCCTTTGTCGATTATGGATAGTGCGTGGCGTGATGACTTCTTTACCTTTGCACCACATAGAAGCGTTTCGGTAGCGTATGGCCCATCAGATAAACGTAAAAAAATAATTGAAGAAGGCGCAGATTATGTGGTTATAAACTATGATGGCGTTGCCATAGTACGTGACGAGATAAAAAAGGGTGGCTTTGATTTAATAATAGTTGATGAAGCAACACATTACAAAAATGTACGCACTACAAGATGGAAAATATTACATAGTATATTAAAAGAAGATACGTGGCTATGGATGATGACAGGTACACCTGCGTCTCAAAGCCCTGTTGATGCTTACGGTTTAGCTAAGATGATAGATAGAAATAAAGTACCTAGATTTCATGGTGCTTTCAAAGACATGGTAATGTATAAAGTATCTAAATTTACTTGGAAGATAAGAGACACCGCCACTGATATAGTGTATAGAGCTTTGCAACCTGCCATAAGGTTTACAAAAGAACAATGCTTAGACTTACCTGATATGGTCTACACGAAAAGAATGGTTGAATTAACGGCTCAACAAAAGAAATACTATAAGAAGCTGAAAGACCAAATGGTGATGGAGATAACAGGAGAACAGATTACCGCTGTAAACTCGGCTGTATCTATGAACAAACTACTGCAAATATCCGCAGGGGCAGTATACACAGACGATGGGGCAGTGCTAGAGTTCGACACGAAAAATAGGTATAAAGTATTACGAGAAGTGATAGATGAGTCTAGCCAAAAAGTTTTAGTCTTTGTTCCATTTAAACATGTTATAGATATATTAACAAATAAACTTAGATCAGAGGGTATATCTACAGAAGTAATACGAGGGGACGTACCTGCACACAAACGAACTGAGATATTTAAAAAGTTCCAAACCACTGATGATCCACAGGTACTCGTGATACAACCACAAGCAGCAGCACATGGTGTTACGTTAACAAGAGCAAACACAGTGGTGTGGTGGGGACCTACGAGTAGCCTTGAGACTTACGAGCAAGCTAACGCTAGGGTGCATAGATCAGGACAAAAACACAAAACTACTGTTGTGCAGTTACAAGGATCTAACGCAGAAAGACACGTTTACAAATTATTAGATAACAGAATAGACGTACACACAAAGTTAATTGATCTTTACAAAGAAATACTTGACTAGTGTATAATTAGTAACTATATGTAATTATATAATAAACAAAGGGTAGAGAAATGGTGGACGTGACTCCAGATAAGCTTACCAAAGCTTTTATAAAAATAAGAACCGAGCGCGCTTTGCTTCAAGCAGAGTTTAAAGAGAAAGAGGCGAAGCTTGTGAGACAACAGGATCGCGTCAAACAGGCAATGCTTGATCATTGTGAAAGGCACAATGCAGAAAGCGTAAGAACCTCAGAAGGTTTATTCTTTAGGTCTAGACGTATTAAGTACTGGACTAGTGATTGGGATGCTATGCACAACTTTATTCTTGAGCATAATGTTCCACAGTTGTTAGATAAACGTATTAATCAGTCTAACCTTAAAGAGTTCCTTGAGGAGAACCCCGATACAACACCAAGGGGTTTAGAAACTGAAACCGAAGTAGTAATTTCTGTGAGGAAAAAATGACAACAAACTCAGAACCATTTGTACCTATAGAGGACTTAGCCAAACACTTTAATGTTTCTATATCTACAGTCCGTGCATGGGTGCGCCAAGAACACATACCGAAAGATACTTATATAAAAATAGGTAGTACTTATCGGTTTCGTGTGGGAGATGTGGCAAACGCATTGACCAAAACCAGAGTCGAGAAGCGTATAGACACTGCTATGGATACTATACCTATTCTAGATGACCTTGTCGATGAAGACTATTAACAACTATAACCTCTTAGGAGAGCGAAATGACTGATACTTATAAAATTTCTAATGTAGAAGCCTTATGGCCTAAAATTAATACAACTTATGCTTTTGATCAGAAAGCAAATAAGTCTATGCCGTGTAATGCTACGGATAACAACGCTGAATATTCTATACAGTTTCGTATGAATAACGATCAAGCGAAAGAGTTATTTTTAGCTATGTCTAAATCGTACCAAGCTAACAAACAATCCAGTTGGGCAGAAAAATTAGAACGCCCTTTTGTAAAAGATGATGATGGTACTTTTACTTATAAGGCGACTCTTAAAGGGGCATACAAAAGTGGGCCTACAACGAAGCCCCTGCAAGTAGACGCGAAGGGTAACAAACTACCTGATGACTTCTTATTGACTACAGGTAGCACGGTAAATATTGCCGTTCAATTTTACCCATATGATTTTGGAGGGAAGCAAAACATATCTTTAAGGTTAAAGGCTGTGCAAGTTGTTAAGCACGTGCCTATGGAAGATAGAAATCCTTTTGACGTTGTAGAAGGATTTGATATTACGGACTCTAACCCTTTTGCTAACGGTGCTGTAGTTAACGTCACCGCTGAAGATGCAGAGATCGTAGAAGAGCCGAAGAAAGTCGTCAAGAAATCAGCCCCACCACCCACCGAGACTGATGATGACTTGAGTGCTATAGTCGATAATTGGGATGACTAATTATTAACTGCGCTCCACCGTGGCTAGGGCATTGCGTCCTCTGAATTGCGTCCCGAAAAGAGTATAATGCAAATACTCCTGCCACGGTGTCTTCAAATTTTTATAGGTGGGAATTATGGAAACAAAAACATTTTTAAAAGGAGTTTTAGACGACAGTGGACATTACTGTGTGTGGGCTTTTAAGGATGATCGTACAATACAAAAGTTTTACGACTCAATAGATGCTCTAGTAGATGCCTCTAATAATTTAGATAAGGAGGGCTATAACACTTATTTCGGTTTAGCCACGTTTGAAACCCCTCAATCTCGTAAAGTAACTAACATAAAATCTCTTAGCTCTTTCTTTTTAGATTTAGATTGCGGTGAGGGTAAGGACTACCCTAATCAGAAGGAAGCTTTAGTTGCGGGCCAGGTGTTCTGTAAGAACGTAGGTCTACCAAAACCTGTTATGATAAACTCAGGTAATGGGGTACATGTGTACTGGGCGTTAGAAGAAAGCATACCCTATGATGATTGGTATTCGGTAGCATTGAGGCTTAAACAATTATGCACAGAAAATAATTTGTTAGCTGACCCTGTGGTAACGGCTGATGGCGCTAGGGTGTTACGTATTCCTAACACGCATAATTATAAAAACGGTAATAAGAAACAAGTGCTATTTATTGGCAATGAGGCAATTACTCCAATAAGTTTTGAGAAGTTTTCTAATCTACTAGGTGGAGGTATAAAAGTACCATCTAAGGTAGAACCTGACGAAAGAGTAAGTTCGTTAGAAGAAGCTATGATACGCAACTCTGAATATAAATTCAAAAACCTGTTAGTGAAAATACAGAAGGGTGTTGGGTGTGGGCAAATAAAGCACATAGTTGAAAACAAAGAAACTTTGAGTGAACCTATGTGGAGGGCAGGGTTATCCATAGCTAAGTTTTGTGAAGATAAAGATAAAGCTATAGCTTTTATATCTATGGGGCATGATGGATATGATAATACGTTAACAGAGGAGAAGGTTAGTCTTATAAAAGGCCCTTTTCTTTGCACTACATTTGATGAGCATAACCCAAAGATATGTGCAGACTGCTCTCACTGGGGGAAGATAAAGTCACCTATCGCTCTAGGTAAGGTAATTAAACAAGCCCCAAAACAAGACGGTATACCTGAGTATCCAAAGCCATACTTTAGAGGTGCGAATGGTGGCATATACATAAGAAATATAGACGGTGATGGTGAGCCAGAAGACAAGATGATATACCAAAACGACTTATACGTTACCAAACGTGTGCGTGATTCAGAGATAGGGGAAGCCATTGTGATGCGATTGCACTTACCTAAAGATGGGGTAAGAGAGTTTACTATACCTCTAACTGCGGTAACTTCAAAAGAAGAACTAAGAAAACAACTGTCTATGCAAGGCATAGCTGTAACTAGAACGGAGGAACTAATGAAATATACAACAACATGGGTTAATGAACTGCAAAGTCAGAGTGAAGCTGATGAAGCGCGTAGACAATTTGGGTGGGTAGATGATGAACTCACAGGGTTTGTGTTAGGTAAGGAAGAAATACAAGCAGATAGAATAAAATCTAACCCTCCATCTACAGCGACAACAGGGATGTTTTCTTATTTTGAACCAAGGGGGACTTTAGAGGGTTGGAAAAAAACAGCAAACTTTTACAACCGTGAACATTTTGAACTGCATCAATTTGTTGTTGGCACATCTTTTGGTTCCCCACTAGTAGCATTAACTCCTATAAATGCTGTAACTTTACATTTGCATGGGCTTACAGGTGTAGGTAAGACAACGGCTATGAAAACAGGGTTAGCTTTATGGGGCGACCCAATGGAGTTAATTACAGATAGATATGATACACTTAACCACAGGATGAACAGAGGAGAGGTCTATCACAGCTTACCTCTCTACATGGATGAACTTACGGAAATGAAAGGCCCTGAGTTTTCTTCATTAGCTTATCAGTTAACAGGTGGTAAACAAAGAGGCAGAATGTCTGCAAATAGTAACGTAGAGCGTCAAAGAGGTAAACCTTGGAGACTGATCTGTGTTTCATCAGCAAACGCAAGCATGATAGAACAAATAAGCATGGTTAAAGCCATGCCCACAGCAGAAGCGCAAAGAGTGTTAGAGTGCCGTGTTAAAAACTTAAAAAGTATACTAGAAGATAAATCGGAGACCGATAGACTCGCGCAAGAAGTAGATGTGAACTACGGTCATGCAGGTAAGATATACATACAGTACGTGATGAATAACTTAGAGGAAGTAAAAAAACTTCTTCTTCAGGTGCAAGCATCCGTAGATCAAAAGGCAGGGCTTTCCGCAGAAAACAGATTTTGGTCTGTATTAGTTTCTTGCACAATGACAGGATTAATATTAGCAAAACGTATTGGTCTTGTAGATTACGATATTAAGAATTTATTTACGTGGGCAGTAGATTTGTTGGAAAGCAACAAAAGGGGTGTGAATGATATGAGTGTATCTGTAGAGGACACGTTAAACGACTACATACATGAACACTGGAGTAATGTGCTGTGGATAAAAAGCACAGACGATGTTCGTGCAGGAGCAGAGGAAGTTACAGATTTGGTCATTCCAGAATCTTTAGCTAGAGGACAACTTGTTGCACGATATGAAACAGATCTAAAGAAAGTTTATCTTTTACCTAAACCGTTAAAGAAGTGGTGTGGGGATCAACAGATAAATTATAGTTCTTTTGTGCAAGACCTTATATCTAAATTAAATGGAAAAACATGCAGGGCAAGATTGAGTAAAGGCACGAAAATGAATTTACCTCCAACATACGTGATAATAGTGGATTGTTCTTTAGATAATGAATCAAGGAATACTAAAAATTGATGATCTAAACCCTGATGGTGTGAGGATTATAGTAAACTGGGATAGCATGGTAACAAGTTACTCTGTGTTCATCTTGTGTATCAACACAGAAAAGTGTATAGGGCAAGTGGATAAGGTAGCTAAACGTAAGGGGTGGACTATAGAAACTCAGGTTAGAGAAGAAAATAAAAAATTAGGTGTTCGTGTTTGGAGAATATTATGATACAGTGTTGAAGTACACTATTTCTCCCCCAACTAACCCCCTTCGGGGGGTTTTTTTTATTCGTACTCTTGTTGTAATTCTAAAAAAGTTTCTTGCAAAAGAGGGTTTATAACCACACCATTATACATTTTTGTTGTAGTCCTCTGATGCGTTTTTATAGATTGTTTTTCAGTTTTTGGACTAATAATTGCTCCAGGAAATCTATTAGATACTCTATCGTTAAATTCATTTATCTTATTTCTAACTGCATCTTCCCCTTCAAAATCAAAATTTGTTATTGTTATGTACAGTTCTTTTAGTAGCTTTGACCTTTTACTAGAGAGAGCTTTACCTAGTGCAACTATATCTTGGTTCTTTTCTTGTCTGAAAGTATATTCTGTAGGTGGAAATCCAAACATTGAAAAGATAAGTTGTCCACTAGTAACATCATCATAGATAGGATCACCACGTCTTGTAAGATAGCCCTCGCGCCCAACTCTACCAAAAGGAGACGATTTTACAAAATTAGCTACACCCGTAGGAGCAAGGCTTTCAAAAGCGCGTTCATATTCACCTCCACGAATATCGTTAACCCCTCTACCTAGCTTCTTCATAACACTTAAAAATGGCCCTCCGATTGCACCACCTATAACTTCTTCTGCGGATTGGTCTGTGTTATACCTGTTTTCCTGAAACAACAACCCAGTCATTTTTATACGATCAGATATGTCTATACCTGCAAATTCTGCTATGACTCCTTTGTATCCTAACTCACCAAACTGTTTTCTAACCAAAGTATCAAAGTCATCCTCATCATCATCCAAAAACATATTAGATACTACTTTTATTGCCCCATACAATGGCAACCCATGTATACCCGCAACAAAGAAAACTGCGCCATGTAGACCTATAAGTTGTTTGAACGCTATACGTCTTTCCTCTGAAGATAAAGATTTGTCGCTATCTAACGCAATTTTGGCAGTCTTGAGCATAGTGTGGTACATTCTCATACCAAACGTTTTATACATCATAGCCACACGCCCTAGCCCCTGTTGTGCTATACGAGGAGCAGTTTCTAATACTGCACCGCCATTTGTTTGTTGAGTCATATATAAGGCTTCTTTTGCTGCCAACTCTTGAATTTCTGTTTTAGACATTTTTTTAGGAAAAACTGTTTTGCCTTCGTACATACTAGGAAAAGGCTTACCTGTTTCTAATCTATCTAATACTAAACTATGACTTGCTAACATGGTAACCTGTCTATTAAGACGTTCAGCTGCATTAAACATAAGTGCAGATAGCCCAGATATTTTATCTAAAAGAGAACCTTGTTGCTTCCTGCCTCTTTCATTAAGACCTAAAACATCAGCCATAAAACTCCTGTTTAAAAGACCTCGTTGTAACGCCATCTTCACAAGAGGTTTTATTTTTTCTAAATTTTCTTTTTTAATTCGACCATCTAAATCTTTACGAATAGTTAGTTCTCCAGTTTCAGAGTTTAAATCATAAAAGCTATCTAAAGATATACCTGATTGTTGCACTAATTTATAAGCTTTACCTAGCTCTACTACGGAATTTTTTACCCCGAACTGCCCCTGCAAATAAGAGAATACAACGATTGGTATTTGAGAAAGATTAACTACGGCAGATGATGGGTTAAAACCTATGGTATAAATAAATGCTGTTTGGTTCGCGGTCTTAACAAACCGTTCAAAATTTTTGTTACCTGCACCTGCACTAGCAAATTTAATTCTTTCTAGTAATTCATTACCCACGGCTTCAAAAGTAGGCTCAAAGCTTTTTGCAAATCTACCTACAATACTTTTTGGTATTTTTGCATTCTTCGCCCCCTCTTTCATAACGGCTCTTATCTCTGCTTCTTTCTGGCGTAACTTTGCACCATTTGATATACGTGCTATCTGTCTGCCTAAATCAAAACCCTTTGTTCTAAAAGCTTCTAACGTGTCAGTGTTGTAACCTGGATTACCTTTACGTGGTTGCAACGATCTAGCAAAAGATGTTTCTGGTAGGGTATTTATATACAGGCTTATAAACTGATCGGTTATCGTTTTTTTAGTTTCAGAATCGCCTTTTAATCCTGCATCCAATATATTTAATACATCACTTATAAATGAACCACTAGGGGCGTTATTAAATATTTTACGATCAATATCTAAAGTATCGCTTGTTTTTATTTCTCCTACAGCTATATTGTTGTCTTTTATTCTTTTCATCTCAATATCTCGTTGTTCTTTAGTTTGAAACAACTGTACAACGTATGGGTCTATACCCTCTTTATCTTTAAGTTCGTAACTTAATTTATACTTACCATCTCTCATTAAAGGGAAGTACACGTTCAATTTATTTTTATCAAACAGCTTCTTAAATATATCATTTTTCAACGCATCTTTAGATTCTTTATCCATGTCAGTGCTGTCTATTTCACTATAAAGAACTTGTTGTAGCTTATCAAACTGCTTTGTGTAGTAATCTCTCATCCTGTTATATACGTCTTGTCCTTTTTTACCTAACTTGTTCCAATCCTGTTGTCCTCTTCTCCAAGCTTCTACTTTACTGTTACCGTCTATAGTTTGAGGATTGCCGTCTTTATCTACATAGTTACTTTCTTTTTTGTTAGGGTCTACCTGATACAACGTAGAACCATACTCTGGATGATAAACAAGATTATCTAAATGTTTTACTAGTTTAGGGTTATCTTTAAACCACTTAGATATTTTTTCTGCTTCAGCAGCAAAGGTTTTGTCTACACTATCCATATCCCCACGTTGATTTTCAAACGCCTCGTGAGTTTCCAAACCTAGTTGTTTATATCCTGCATCTCTTGCAACATCCCCTAAACCTTGAGAATCTAGAACTTGCAAAGATAAAGCTCTAGCTGTTCTACTCATTTCATAAAGTGCATTTCTACCTCTTTGCCCTAGACTTGGATCTGCGCCTTTACCAGTATAAACGTCTTTTATGTTTTCACTCCAAGTTTTCATGTACTTTAAAGCACCCTCTTTTGTAGAGAGCATGTTTAGTTTGTTTGCATCTCTGTACTTCGGGGCTGGAGCTATGATAGCTTCTATATGGTCGCTAAATTCTGATAGAGCATCTGTTTGTTTTAGTTTTAATTTACCACCCGTCATACGTTTTATGAAATTAGCAACTGCATTAATAAATCTTTGTAACGCATTTATGGGGTCGCCTTTTGGATTAACTGATGCC
>Ga0209336_10000399_pt1 | contig 22428 bp, 14 predicted proteins | sample LinPmetageLP32_FD_184042 | JGI IMG/M metagenome (GOLD analysis project Ga0209336, IMG submission 184042) | Marine viral communities from the Pacific Ocean - LP-32 (SPAdes) (version 2) | ecosystem: Environmental > Aquatic > Marine > Oceanic | place: Pacific Ocean | collected 2009-08-23
TAAACCTGAGGTTGGATCTGTTTCCCAGAGCCTCTTCATTTTTGCATTTACATCAAGGGATTCACCTGTCGCTGTTAAGCCGCATTTCCCTGCTCACTGGTTTCGATGCTATGTGTGCCTGATTTGAGATTTGTTTGCCTGGTGGAAGGATACGGTTTCCCCTCACTTGTATATACGACAGATTATTTACACGGTCAACTTTTCTGGATTTAAATACCACAATGACATGGCTCTACCAAGATCAACCTGTAACAGAATTACCAAGCGATTGTGTGGGTTTTGTTTATGAAATTGTCTGCCTTGAGAACCAACGCAAGTACATAGGCAAGAAACTATCCAAATTCAAAACCTTACGCTACAAAATGCATACGCAAAAAAACGGAAAAAAAATACGCAAAAGAATTCGCGGCGCTGTAGACAGCGATTGGAGAGATTACTATGGTAGCAGTGATGCTTTACATGCAGACATTAAACGTTTTGGAAAAGATAGGTTTCAAAGACATATTATAAAGTACTGTAAAAATAAAGCAGAATGCAGTTATTGGGAGGCACACGAGCAATTTGCAAAAGGTGTGTTGTTGTCTGAACAATACTACAACGGACACATCCGTGTTAGGGTACACGGTAAAGGTGTAAAATGATTCCAATAAATGGCTACACTACATTTCATCCATTGAAACACTGCATAGTTGGTAGAGGACACAGTCCTGCGAGCGTACCAGAGACCCTAAAGGAAACTATGCACAACACTGAGGAAGACATACAGAATTTAATTCAAGTGTTAGAGTCAATGGGAGTAAATTGTGTAAGGCCAGAAGCAAGCACGGAGCATAAACAAAGACCGCCAATATCTCCTCGTGATTATTTTACAGTGTTGGGACAGCAATTGTTTGTAGGCAAGATTATAGGCGGGTACACAAACATTCTAAAAAACATTGATCGGAAAAATACAAAATGGTTTATGCAAGACGACATATCAAGCGGTAACATAATAAGGTGTGGAACACAAATTCACTGGGACATTAGTTCAAACGTTTCTAAAAGCACTGAAGAAAAAATGTTACAATGGTTTAACGAAAACAAATACAAAATAAAAATAACAAGATACGGCTGGCACATGGACGGAGTTTACAGTATTCTTAAACCAGGAGTTATAGTTGCCACTCGTGACTTGCCCGAGCTTGAAGAAATCTACCCAAATTGGGATATACATTATCTTACAGTAGAACACAGTAAGCCATACAATTACGAAGCTATAGATTGGATGAAAAAAACTGGGTACAAGTGGGCAGGAAATTATAATGAGAGCAATTACAATGTCAACATATTATCAATTGATGAACAAAACTGTGTAATGACAAAAGAAAATAAAGAGTTATTTTATTTTTTAGAAAAACACAAAATTAACCCAATAGTGTGTCAATTCAGAGACAAACATTTTTGGGACAACGGCCTTCATTGTATCACCCAAGATCTCTTTAGAGAAGGTATTTTAGAAAATTACATCTAAAAAAAATAAGCCTGCAAGTTTAATTACAGGCTTATTATGAATTGCAATTCTAAGATTATTACGCGGCTTTTTGTGCGTTTTTAGTTTCTTGAATTTCTTTTCTTCTTGCTTTTATTAATTTAGATAATTCAGCAAGGGCTTTTCTGGCTCTAGTTGCAGATGCCTTTACACCTTTTTCCACAAACTTAGAATTTTCTTCTGAGTAAGTTTGAATTGCTGTCATTATCGATTCGTGTGTTTGTGACATATTTTATTCCTTTGTTATCGTACGATAATTAATTAACGTATGTTCAATGATAACATTAATTTTCTGGTTCAGTCAATAGAAAAAAGTCTGGTAATTGAAAAACATGGCATTTATTACCAAACTTTTCAAAATATTCTACCTGAAAGTCTGATTCAACGATTACAAAAAATAAATCCAACCAACTGTGTAGTAACAAAACTTGAAAAACAAAAAAATCTAAATCGAGTAAGAGTTGATTATAAAGAAAATATTTCTAAGGAATTAAATTTAATTTTTAGGTCAACAAAAATTAAAAAAGTGTTGGAAGACAAATATAAAATTAAATTACAAGCAGAAACAGCAGACATATGGTTTGATTCTGACGGATATAATCTTTTGCCTCACAGGGACGATAGTAGAATATCATTAGCTCTACAAATTTATTTAGGTAGTGAACAAAGTATGCCCGGCACTGTATTGTACTCATCACAAAATGCCAAAACTCCTTTCACTGTTTTTAAATACAAAGAAAATACAGGATACGCTCTTTTAAACAATGCACACAGTTGGCACGGTACAGAACATAAACTAGTCGGCAATGCAATAAGAAAAAGCATTTATATAAGATATGCAAGAATTTAGTAAAAAGTTGATACCTATCGAGGACGAAAAAATTAAAAATCTTAAAAAAAGATTTTTTTCCGATCCACAGAAAATTGTTTCTAGGAATGAGTTTATAGAACAAGCAGACAAGTGGTTTATGTCAACTCGATTAAATCAATTACACAGTGTAGATCAGTTTGCGCAAAAGGACATTATAATTGGCTGTACACAGTTCATTGAGACCCTAGCACTAAAAAACAAATGGAACATTCAAGTATTGCCAAGAGATTATGCTTACTATGCTGTGATGGGCAAACAGCATACAGAGATTGGCAATTTAAAACCGGGTGTGCCATTAATTGTTTCTATACCAAATTATTATTATGGACACAGGCCCGAGTGGGAGGCAATATTAGAAGAATGCAAAGTAAAAAATATTGATGTACACATTGATTGTGCATGGATGACCGTAGCCAAAGGTATAAATTTAGATTTTGGTCATCCCAATATAAAAAGTTTTGGAATGAGCTTATCAAAATACATTGGATCATGGAACAGAATAGGCCTTAGATATAGTAAACAAAAATCAATGGACTCAATAACAATGTTCAATACACAGCACAAATACAACGATGCATTAGTGTCATGTGGAAGTTTTATGATGGACAACATTCAAAGAGACTACGGATGGAGTACATATGGCGAAAAATATAAAAATATTTGCAAAGATAACAATTTACAAGAAACAAATTTTATTTACGTGGCAAAAAAAGACAACGAATGTGTCAGTGTGTCTGAACAGTTAATTTCTAAATAACAATTTCAACATCATTGGCATAATGAGTAAAGCCGTTTTCTTTTATAACTTTTAGCACTGAATTTACTCTGCTTACCAATTCGTCTTTGTGGGAAATTAAGAAAATATTTTTGTTCTGTGTTCTAGCCATGTCTTTCAGTACTGCCATGGAACTTTCAACACCAGATGTGTCCATTCCAGCGTCAATTAATTCGTCAATAAACAGCAAGTTGATCTGTTGGTATAAACCTTCCCAAACATCTCTAAATGCCCAACTTAAAGAAAGAATTAATCTGTTTCTTTCACCCCTACTTAGGTTATCAAAATCTAGTTCTCTGCCAAGTTCTTCTATGGACACAGTCAAGTCTGGTCTAAATACTACAGTGTGCGGTAATTTTACTTTTTGCAAATAGTTGGCTAGACGTTGATTCAAGTAAGTTAAGTTTTGTTCTATAATTTTTGTTCTCAAGAAACTGTCTTTGGCAGTTAATAATTTGTATAAAAACTCTTGGTGTCTATACAAGTCTTCCGATTCATTTACTTTAGTGTAATCAATTTTTTGTATAGCACTTTTTGTTAGTTCGTCTATTTGTTCTGCATATGGGTCTTCTTTTGATTCTGTTTGTTCTAGTTGACGTTTTAGATCTTTTACTGTGCCTTTGTGATTGTATGCTTCGTCTAGTGTGTCGTAGTACGTGTCTGGTATATTACCTAAATCGCCTATAGTGTCAATGTTCTGTTGTATTTTTACAAGATCACTTTTTAGTTTATTGCTGTAATCTTCACTTTCGGTCAGGATAGTTTTCAGTTTAGCCACCAAGTGTTCGTGTTTGTCATCATGCAGTTCCTGTTCGCAAGTTGGACATTTGGCATCTTTGGCATACTCTATGTCTTTTCTAGTTTTTTCCACATTTGAATCAGCTATAGTAAAACTGTCTTCGTGATATGCTTTTTCTTTTTGCAGGCTTGCCAGTGCTTTTGAATCGTCGTTGTGTTTTTGTAATTTTTTGTGTGTTTCAAGTTCTGCAGTGATATCTACCTTGTCTAATTCATCAATGGCGCCTTTAAATTTAACAATGTCCTCATTTTTTTGTCTTTGCCATGCACTGCTTCTTAGTTTTATTGTTTTAATAGATTCACTAATTTTGTCATTGCTTTGTTTAATACTGTCTAATCTGTACTTTTCATTTATTAGTTCTTCTTTAGTGCCACGCATTTGATCTTTTAGGAGATCTGCTTTCTCACTCAATATGGTTATACCTAACAGTTGTTCAATAATTTCTCTTTGCTCTGCTTGTTTTGTGGCCAAGAATGGCTGAGTGTATGTGTTCAGTGCAATGATGTTTTTAAACATTGCATGGCTCATGCCGATCAACTTGTTTATTTCAGCCTGTGTTTCTCTGTTTTCACCTTGTGCTTCATTGCTTTCTTGTTCAATGTCATTGATGTAAAATTTTAATTTGGCAGGCTTTCTACCTCTTTCAATTGTGTAAGTTGTGTTATTTTTTTCAAATGTAATACCAACAACCATGTCTTTGTTGTTTGTTTTGTTTACAAGATTGTCTTTTCTAATTTGTGTTAGTGCATCTCCAAAGAATGCATAACTGATTGCGTTTATTATTGTAGTTTTACCTGTACCATTTCTTGCACCTGCATCATCACCACCCAAATCTATGTTCTCTCCTAAAACTAAAACTAGATTTTTGCCTTCAAAGTTTATTGCCTGTGCTTGATTACCCACAGACAAGAAGTTTTTAACTGTAAGTGTTTTAACTGTTAACATCTAAATTACTATAAATTGCCATTAATATTTTTTTGTCGTATGTTTGAGAATCTACGCTTTCTAATTGTTTTACAACAATTTGATCTACAGAATCAAACTTTTCAATAGTTGCTGTTGTTTGCTGTGCTTGATCAACTTGTTCAGGAATAAGTTGTAGTTCTCTTAATTTGTATTTGTCTATAAATGTTTCTCTTATAAAGTTTGCTTCTTCGTATGAAATCTTAATATCTAATGTTACTCTCACATACATTTTTTCTTTTAAAAGACCTTCTGGGTCTGCCAACAGGTCACTTATCTTGTAATTTCTATACCTTGGCATATTTGGATAATTGATATATTTTGGTGTACCACCGTGTTCCAATATCATCATGCCTCGTTCATCATCGCCAGCATCTGCATAGTTGTGTGGAAAAGCGTTGCCCATATACACAATATTGTTTCTTACTTGTCTTTTGTGAAAGTGTCCTGTAAACACATATTGTTGGTTTACAAAATGTTCTGCTTTTATTCCACCTACATCTGGCATATCTACCATGGCGTTCATTTTAAAGTAAGGCAATTCAAAGTGTCCAAAAATATACTTTTGTTTTAATTGAGGAATACGTTTCCATTCATCTTGCACGATCCACGGAATAATTGCAACATCTTCTTCTTCAATCCACTCATTTACTATTTTAATGTTTGGAATATTTCTTATAAACTCCATAGAGTTTATTTCTCTTTTATCTCTGTAAAACAAATCATGATTGCCCATGATTACGTAAACTTTTTCAAAAGCGGCCGACAGTCTTTCCATGTTAGAAACTGTGTAGTTCATTGTAGATACGTTTGTTGATGATCTGTGATGGTGCCAGTCGCCTAAGAATATACAAGTTTCACAGCCCTGAGCTTTGGCCTCTTTTATAAACCAATGAACAAAAGCCTCGCAGTCGTCGTTGTGTACTCTTGAATTGCCTTTCATTCCAAAGTGAATGTCAGTAAAACAAGCAACCTTTTTAAACAGTGCCATTTTTCTTTGCCTCTTCTAATATTTTTTCCTGTATTGCTTTGAGTTTTTCTGTTGGTGTGTCTTTGTACTTTAAAATAGAGTAGTCCATTTTTCCAGTTTTTTTATAGTGTTTATTGAACAAGGACATTGATGTCTTTGTTGCAACTTTTACTGTAGACTCTGTTTCTTTAATTTTTTTGTTTTGTTTTGCAATCAATTCGCTCATCTGTCTAGTCATTGATGGCATCATATTATTTTGTTCCATTATGTCGTCTCTAATATTTTGGTTTTTCTTTTCAATGTTTAATATCCTTGTAAAAGAGTTGGTTATTGCCGCTGTGTAATAAGCAAAAGGATTTTCTGATTTAGATTCATCAAACTGCAACCCTATTTGACTTAACTGCATTAACGCTTGCGATTGCATTTCGTCATTATAGGTATAGCCTCTCCAGTTGGATCTTGTGCCATAACGTTCACACAATTTCATATACATCTTTGCTAACTCAGTTGTAATTTTTCCATGCGTCAAACTAAACTGTCCGTTTTCCATTCCACTAATCCAATGACTTTTTCCTACACACAAAAGTTTTCCTTTTTTGTCTAATCTGTAATGTTGAAAAGGAGGAAAGTTTACCTTGGTATGTGTGTCAGCAACAGTCTTAGGATTTTTTTTCCTTAGCAAATCTTCAGGTATGTGATCAAACGACATCACTCTAAATACAAGATCTGTTTTGTCTATTTTCCTTGGACTTACTTCAAAGTCAGACATTTTTAATTTGTTTTTTCTGCCTGCGGCCGCTTTAGCAATTTCCCATGCGTCTTGCGATTGTCTTTTTGCTTTGTTTTTTCTTGCCTGTGAAATTGCACTGGCATTAATTTTTTTTACTTCTCTGACAATAATGTCATAATCACTGTCTTCTGGATTTATATAGGAGCAAAAAGTGTTTTTGCTTTTGTGAATTTGTTTCAGCAGATCTCTGTTGTTTAAGTAGTTTACTCTTTTCATAATTTTCTGTGTTTTTAGTGTAAAATGACCACAAACAGGTCTGTTGAATTGTGCTGTAAAACTGTGCCGTAGTGCTAATTAAATGCGCCTATAATTGTGCCTATAAATATTGTTTATTATACGATATTTTTTATGAGTACACAACCTTTAACTAATCCAGATCAAAAAACCCCTGGTCAAGCAGTGGGCAAAGTAGCTCGTAATGTGTTTAACAGAACACTGGGTAGACTGTTTGGTGCAGGCCTAAACAAAGGTGCTGAAAAAGGAATCTTTGGTGGAAATCCAAACAAAGCAAGATTTACTACAAGAAGCAAAAGCACTGATTGGAGAGTCAAACTTACCATTCCTACTAACAGCAGTCTTTTACAGCAAACATTTTTTCCAGATGGAAAAAATCCACTAGGTAGCGAATATCAAATTATGAATGAAATAGCTGATCACGGAGGCATAGTATTTCCTTTAACACCTTCGGTGATAATGCAACACACAGCAAATTATTCTCAATTGGCAACTACTCACGCAAATTATCCTTACTATGCATATCAAAATTCCGAGCCTGCTAACATGACCATTGTAGGAGAATTTCCTGTACAGAATCAAAGTGACGCCGCGTACTGGGTAGCATCGGTTCATTTTTTAAGAGCAGTGACTAAAATGTTTTTTGGTGGTGAAGAAGCCACTAGAGGAAATCCACCACCAATTTTAAAATTAAATGGTTATGGAGATCATGTTTTCAAAAACGTGCCTGTAATAGTTACAAACTTTACATGCGAATTAAGATCTGATGTAGACTACATCTCCACAGCACAAGGAACACAAATAGGAACAAACGCATCACGTTTAGGAACAGGTCCAGCCGGCGAGTCCATTGTTACTTTGAATTCAACAAGTGAAATACCAGCAACATGGGCACCATCGTTGAGCACAATCACTGTACAGATACAACCAGTTTACAGTAGAGACACAGTGAAAAACTTTTCAATGAAAAAATTTGTTTCTGGAGAGCTACACAATTTTGGCCAAGACGGTCCCAGAGAAGGATCAGGATTTATTTAATGGCTAATTATTCAAACACATCTCCATACTTTGGTACAGGACAAAACAATATTAGTTTAGATTTTTTAGTACCGAGAACTCTTACAGCAGATGCTGACGATGTGTCATACACTATAGATAGAATTTACGCATACAGACCGGACCTATTGGCCTTTGACTTGTACGGTTCTCCAAGACTTTGGTGGGTGTTTGCTCAAAGAAATCCAAATCAAATTGAAGATCCAGTATACGATTTTGCTCCGGGAGTAATAATTCAATTGCCTAAGTTAAGCAATTTGAAAAAAGATTTGGGAATCTAAAATGTTCACAGATCCTTACACAGGCAAAACAATATTGACATCCGACAAGGTCAACAATAATTCTGGCACGTTAGTTGGCGAGAATAAATTACATCAATTTGCCTCTTACAATTATGTTTTGACTCTTAGTGCTTTGGGAAGAAATGACATGGAAGATCCAGAAAACATTCCAACAAGGGCACCACATGACATCATTGCCAGAACTGGAGGCATTATTGATGCCAATGTTACTACAAGAATAGTTGAAGCTACACGTGGAGCAGATATTCTAGGCAACACTATTAAACCGGTGAGAAAAGAAGAAGCAATCGTAGCCAGTCAACAAATTTTAAAACAAGCAAGAGACATATATTTTAATTCTGTTACCATAGACAGTTTTCCGAGACCAAACGAATTTAGAAAACTAATGAACTACACAAAGATTGAAATGTCGCTTGAAGAACCCAACGGAATAACATTTTGGGAAAAGTGCAAAGCGGCCGCATTTAACAACGGTTACCGTAATCATACAACAGCACCTTTTTTGATATCAATAGAATTTAAAGGCTTTGATACAGCCGGTAATGAAATACAAGATGCAGTGCCTAAAAGAGTTTATCCTGTAAGACTTAGTAAATCCAGTCTGCGTATGAGTGCAGGTGGCACCACTTATTCAGTAGAAGCGTATCCATGGACAGAATTTGGCATGGTCAATGCATTTCTTTATACCAGATCAGGCAGTAGTGTAGTTGGAGAAGGAAAAAAATTAATAACTATTTTAAAAAAATTAGCAGATCAACTAAACAAAGACATTGAGGATAACGAACAAAAAAAAGGCTTGCGTGAATTTGCTGACAGTTATGAAATTACTGCAGACCCAAGCATAGGCAGAATAGACGGAGACAGCGACAATCAATATCCGGTCACAGGATTTTTAGGACTTAGTGTCAATCGTTTTTCAAAAGTCACCTATTCAAAAAATCATTCTATTGTTAAAGTGCTAGAGGATCTAGTAAGACAATATAGCAAATACAATAACATTGAAAAAATCTTATTAAACAATGCAAACAAGTTTGGTGATGGAGCCAAAATAAGTGAGATAGATCAATACATTGATTGGTTTAAAATAATAACCACTGTAAAAGAAGAACCCGAATTTGATCGTGTTCTAAAAACACACAGAAGAACAATAAAATATCACATCAAAGAATTTAAGATACACATACTTAATTTTGTTAAAGCAGGCTACGGTTTCAATTTTGATTATACCAATGCTGTACGAAGAGTGTTTGACTACACATATACAGGAAAAAATTTAGACATTTTAGATTTAAATGTTGAATATAATGCAGGATATTTCCAAGCAATTTTAAGAAAAACAGATCCAACATTTATAAACAAGGTTAAAAGATTTTTTACGGAAAAGGTTCGTTCAATATCAGGTACAGGAACATTTGAAGCAGATCCGCTGTTGCCGTTGAGTCAGTATATTTCAACTTTGAATAGTGAAAATCCTAACATACAACCAAGTGACGAAACAACAGGATCAATTCAAGCAGTGGCAGATGTGCAATATGATTATTTGGTTAATCCAAAAGGAGACATGGTCAACGTTGAAATGAAAATAATGGGAGATCCAGCATTCTTAGGCCAGGACTATGCCATACCTATGAAAATTGGCAGTGAGACAGTTAGGGCAAAAATAGGACCAAACATTTTTGATGCACAAACTGGAGCATTTAATTTTGATAACGGCGAAGTTGTTGTACAACTTAATTTCAAATTTCCCAGTGACTTTGACGAAAACACAGGATTGTACAAATTCAATACTGAAGCCACACCACAGTTCACAGGATTATATAGAATAATAAGAGTTGAAAACAGATTTGAAAACGGACAATTTACACAAAATTTAACCATGGCTAGATGCAACAATCAAAGAAGAGTCACACCTGGTTATGTGAGAAACGCTAACCTAAACAATGCTAATTTGGCAGGTGATGGTGGCCCAATTAACACAGGAGGTATATCAGCATAATGGCACTCAGTCAAGGATATAGTTCAACAACAAAAGTAACCAATGACACGTCATACACGACTATGGATTCGGGTCCTTATGTGGCAATTGTAAAAGTTAACGAAGACACAACCAGAATGGGCAGAATTGGTGTTGTTATTCCTGCCATACATGGTGCAGACAACGTGACAACAGAACAATTGATATCATGTGAGTATCTTTCTCCATTCTATGGAGCAAAAAGTGCCAGTACAGTAAATCCGTCAGATGTTACAAACTTCGCCAACTCTCAACATGCATATGGAATGTGGATGACTCCACCCGACATTGACACCAAAGTTTTGGTTATATTTGCAGAAGGAAAAATCACACAGGGATATTGGATTGGGTGCATACAAGAACCGTTTGCCAACAACATGGTTCCTGGATTGGCCAGTTCTGAAAATGTCTATGAAAGAGTAGGCGCTAACGAACTTGGTGCTTCAACACCAATACAAACAGATTACGGACAAAAATATGTCCCTGTTGGCGAGACAAATAGAGGAATTTTTGATGAAGCAAAAGTAGCAGGTTTTGACAAATTAAAAAAACCTATACATCCATTTGCAGACGTTTTAAAAGGTCAAGGACTTAGTCAAGACAATGTAAGAGGAAATACCAGTTCATCAGCTCGAAGAGAATCTCCAAGTAATGTCTTTGGAATTAGTACACCAGGGCCTATAGACAACAGGTCTACTAAATTTGATAACATTGGACCTACAGACAGCAATCAAAGTAGAAGAACAGTAAGAAAAGGTGGACACACTTTTGTAATGGATGACGGTGACAGCAAAGGTGACAATCAACTAGTGAGATTGAGAACCAGTTCAGGTCATCAACTGGTCATGAATGACAGTGCAGGTGTTGTTTATCTGGCCAATTCAGAAGGCACTGTGTGGATGGAATTTTCAAACAATGGTATGGTTGATGTGTATGCTCAAACAGGATACAATTTAAGATCCGGCGCAGATATTAATTTCCACGCAGAAGGCAATATTAATATGTACGCAAACAAAAATATAAAAATTAAAGCCAACGAGAATTTTGAGACAAAAAATGGCAAGCAAGTTCCTTTAGGCGGTGTAAGTATTGATGGTGCAACAGTCAAAGCAATATCAACCCTTGATATGAGATTTCAAGCACAAAACATTTATAAAAAAGCGTTTGGGAAAATAGTCGCAGATGCTGGCACGCAAAATATTCAACAAGGTAAAGGTCAAGTTCATTTAGTAGGAGGACAAGTGCATTTTAACAGCGCCGGAGTAGGAAATTATGTGCCGTCTATGTTTAGAACAAATTTTTTACAGCCTTCAGGTACAGGTACCGCATCAACAAATTATCCGGACGTAACACTAAAACCAAAAGGTCAACTTTATGAAGTTGACAGATCGTTGCCAGGTATGAGCGGAATGAGAATACCTACTCATGAACCTTTTTGGGGACACCAAGATGTTGTACCAACATTTGGCTCAGTAGGTGGCACAGATGTCAACATAGGCACAGCCGGCTGGATTGAAAGTCAAAATAGAAATGCAGATTTAATGAGTGTCAAGTGGGCACAGTATCAAGCAGATTTAGAAAAAGAATTAGCAACAAAAACTTCAGATGCAATAAGCAGTGTGACCAGTCTTTTCAATGCAGGGTATGCTGGCAAATATGGTGTGTCTAGTAGTTTTTTCACTGACGGAGTAACCGGATATAGTGCTTTAAGTTCAGGCGCATATGAAACATACAATAACATAGTGTCAAATATTGGCACCAACATTCAAGACGCCGTCACAAATGTTTTAATAAATGAGTCTGGAGTACTTTATACATCAGGAACAAATCAAATTATACAGACGTCGGGTTTAGACAAAGTCACAGGCAAGCTGAACCAAACAATTACTAGAGCAAACAATGTTGGCACATTGTTGTCTGGCCAAGGTCTACAACAAGCAGTCGCAACAAATGTTGCTGGTTTGCAAAAAATAAACAATATAGCAAACAATGTGACTAAAGTCACTGAAACATATAAAAATATAGTTGGTGGCAAAGTTACGTCTGTTGTGCAGACAGCAACAGCGGTAAGTAATACAATTAGTACCGGAGTAAAAATTGCAAGGGTGGCTAGAAGTGTAGGAAAATTCTTTGGATTTTAATTATGGCAGACGCAGATAACAGATACGTTGTTGGACAATCAACTTTTAAAGGGTTTAGCTCAAGAGCAGACCAACACAATTACAAACTGTATGATTTTGCTTTAATCAAGCAAGATTTAATAAACAGGTTAAGCGTAAGGAAAGGTGAACGAGTTGAAAATCCTGATTTTGGCACAATCATCTATGATGTTTTGTTTGAACCATTAACAGAAGGTGTAAAACAAGCCATTGCAGACGATGTTACTGCAAATTTAAATGCAGATCCACGTCTACAAGCAGAAGAAATCATTGTTTCAGAGTTTGAACAAGGGATATCAGTACAAGCAACCATAAGATTTGTACCATACAATGTGGTAGAGAAGCTGACTTTTTCATTCGATGAAAATAGCACTCTGCGCCTATCTTAATATACGCACTTTATATAATCAATAAATATTCATACAAACAGTATGGCCACAACAGATAGACAGAACCGACTTTTAGTTGCCGAAGATTGGCGTAAGATTTACACCTCTTTTCAACAGGCAAATTTCAAATCTTACGATTTTGAAACCATTCGTAGAACAATGGTAGCGTACCTTAGAGAAAATTATCCAGACGATTTTAATGATTACATTGAATCCTCAGAGTATGTTGCACTTTTAGATTTAATTGCATACATTTCTCAATCACTTTCTTTCAGAGTTGATTTAAATGCTAGGGAAAATTTTTTAGAAACTGCTGAAAGACGAAATTCAATCTTAAGATTAGCAAGATTAATCAACTATAATGCCAAAAGAAACTTGGCGGCAACAGGACTGTTAAAATTTAGTTCTGTAACAACTACTGAGAACGTAAAAGATTCTTCAGGAACAGACTTATCCAATGTGACAGTGGTATGGAATGACGGTACCAATGCAAATTATAGAGAACAATTTATTAATATTTTAAATGCGGCTAATTCAGCAGGACAAAAATTTGGCAAGCCACAAGAAGCTGATACCATTGGTGGAATTAAAACAGAAATTTATTCTGCAAATTCTAACAACACAGACTTGCCTATGTTTGGATTTAGAAAAACTGTAAGTGGCATTGATAGAGCATTTGAAATAGTGCCTGCTACAATACAAGACTCAGAGTCAATATATGAAAGAACTCCAACACCGGGTGGTCCTTTTAGTTACATATACAGAACAGACGGCGCAGGAGATACATCTAACAACACAGGATTTTTTACACTTTTTAAACAGGGTGTCTTGCAAAATACAGAATTTACAGTTGATAATCCTACAACAAATTATATACAAACTATTAATACTAACAACATCAACAATACAGACGTATGGTTATACGAGCTTGATGATTTTAACCAAATTGAAAAACAATGGAAAGATGTTCCTACAACATCTGGAAACAATGCAATTTACAATTCTTTGGCCAAAGACGAAAGAGATGTTTACAACGTAATTACAAAAAACAATGATACAGTTGATTTAGTATTTGGAGATGGCAATTTTTCAACTATACCCTCTGGTACTTTTAGAACATATTACAGGGTGTCAGACAATGCCAAATATTCCATACAGCCAGCAGACTTATCGGGTATAAATTGGACAGTTGATTACAATGATAAAAATGGTGCACCACAACAGCTAACAATTACAGCAAATTTACAGCAGTCAATTTACAATGCGGCAGGAACAGAATCAAACGATTCAATAAAGCAAAAAGCACCACAAGTATATTATTCACAAGACAGAATGATCACAGCAGAAGATTACAATGTTGTGCCATTGTCAGCATCACAAGAAATAATAAAAGTAAAAGCAGTGAACCGTACAGCCTCTGGTATATCAAGAGCAAAAGAAATAATTGATCCAACAGGAGCGTATTCAAATGTAAATGTTTTCGCAGATGACGGTATACTTTACAGAGAAGAAACAACACCAACTTTTAGTTTTAGTTTTACAAATCAAAACGAAATATTATCAACCATTAATAATAGTGTAGAAAATAAACTGAAAGAAGCAAGCACTAGACACTTCTTTTATTTTAAGTATGGCACTAAAGATTTAAGTGCCTTAGGAGCCGCATGGGTATCAACAACAACCGGCACAAATACTAACACTGGGTATTTCAATGCAGGCGGTCCATTAGCTATTGGCGATTTTGCAACTTCAAATTTAAAATATGCAAAAGTTGGTGCTTTAATAAAGTTAACATCTCCAGACACTAGAGAATTTTTAAATGGAAAACTTGTTACTGCAGGCACTGACAATGCACAAGACAGAGCATGGGTAAAAGTATCTGCTGTTGTAGGTGATGGTTCAAACAACGGAGAGGGTAATTTAGAATCAGGAGTTGGTCCGGTTACTCTAAACAATGTTATTCCTGCAAACAGTGTTATAAGCTCAATATTTCCAGTATTCACAAACACTTTTAGTGCAAATTTGAAAAATGATTTGATAGACAGAATAAATGCGTATGAAGAATTTGGTCTTAGATTCAATGAAGAATCAGGAGAGTATGTTGTAATTACAAGTGCCAATCTAAGTACATCTAGTGTGTTTAGTTTGACCAATGCAGGCAATGCTACTTCAACCAATTCAGATCAAAGTTGGTTGTTTAAGTTTACTAATGACGGTAACACTTATACTGTAACTTATAGAGCCCTATCTTATTATTTTGAATCTGAAGGACAAAACAAATTTCACTTTGATAAAACAGAAAAAATATATGACTACACAACAGGTGTGTCTGTAAAAGACAAAGTGACTGTTTTAAAAAACAACACTGTGTTATCAACAGCATTGGGTATAGGTTATCCGATTGATTGGCAAATTGTTGACACTGTTGAAGAAGATGACGGATACCAAGACAACAGAAAAGTGCAAGTTGGATTTTTTGATTCTGACGATGATGGCGTAGTTGATAATCCTGATATTTTTGATATTATAGTTGAACCTACTACTAATGTATCTACAAAATTTGTTTTCTTTGAAAAATATTTAAGCTATAATCAAATTGAAAGATTTAGACCATACGCATCAACTAATTTTGTTGTAAGCCAAAACGAAACAGACATTACTTTGCCTGGATCGTACACCGACGGACAACTCTTCTATTTTTATGACGATGCAGAAAACATTATTAAAAAATATGATTCAACAGCAATCACTTTGACAACAACTACAGATTACATTGTAAGAAAAGGAAGAAGTGCTTTAAATTTCCAATACAGGCACAACGCCGGCCAAGACACAAGAATTGATCCTAGTGTAAGCAACATTATAGATCTTTACCTTTTAGAAAGCACATACGATTCAAGATTTAGAACTTGGCTGAGAGAAGGTGGTGTTAAACCAACTGCATCTACTTCCGACCAATTAAGAATAGCGTATTCTGGTTCATTAAATCCTGTAAAAGGATTATCAGATCAAATTGTATATCATCCTGTGAAATACAAAATACTTTTTGGTACAAAAGCAGATGAAGCATTCCAAGCCACATTTAAGGTTGTTAAAAATCCGTCAACCAACATTACTAATGCAATTGTTAAAACAAGAACAATTCAAGCAATGAATGAATTTTTTGCACTTACAAATTTTGATTTTGGTGACACATTTTATTTTACAGAATTAGCGGCATACATTCACCAACAACTAGCACCTGACTTGCTTACTGTTGTGATAGTGCCAAACCAAAGCAGTCAAGGTTTTGGTTCACTGTTCCAAATTAGTGGAGCAGACGATGAAATTTTTATCAGTGGGGCCACCGTTGATGATATAGCGATAATTGATGCCTTAGGCGCCAACCAGTTGGTATCCAGCGGCTCAGTCGTAACATCAACCACAGATACAACAACAACGTCAAGATCAACATCAGCAGTATCATCGGTGACCTCTACAACATCTGGATCTGGATATAGCTCAGGCAGTTCATCATCTAGTTCAGGCAGTAGCGGATCGGGATACTAGCAATGGCAGATCAACCAATTAATTCACAACTTAACGAAGTTACATACAAAGATAAAAGTGGCGCAATGGTACGAAGAACAGTTGCACATTTACCGGCCTTTTATAGAACTGATGCTAACGAAAGATTTTTAAACAGCACTTTAGATCAATTAATACAACCAGGCAACTTGGAAAGACTTGACGGCTTTGTTGGTCGCGAGTATGCTTACACAAGAAACACAGATAAAGACAACTATTTGCCTGCAACCAGTGCAGATAGAAAAAATTATCAACTGGAACCTACTGTCACATACACTGATCAAGACACAAACAGTGTCAATCCAGAAGACAGAATAAAATTTACAGGCACATACGATGACTATATAAATCAGATTAAATTTTTTGGTGGACTGACAGACAATCATGATAGACTGAACAGAGAAAAAGTTTATGCTTGGAATCCTGCAATAGATTTTGACAAACTTATAAACTATAGAGAATATTATTGGTTACCAGAAGGACCAAACCCAATAACAGTAAGTTCAGTAGGCACAGGATCTGTGACTGAGATAGATGTAGTAAACCTAGCGGCTGGCGCTTACAACTTTGGCACACGTGTTGGGGTAAACAATCCAACTATTAAATTATACAGAGGCAATACCTACAAATTTAAAGTAAACGCTGGAGGACATCCGTTCTACATAATGACGGAACCATATAAAACAGGAGTAGATGTTGATGGATCAACATCTGTATTATACACATCCGGAGTTACTAATGCAGGCACCGACAGTGGAACAGTTGAATTTATTGTGCCAACAGATGCGCCTAACGTTTTATATTATCAATGCGGTAATCATACTGCAATGCACGGTGTAATAAATGTTAACACTATAACATCTGCAACAACTATTAATGTTGAGCAAGATATTATTGGTGCAAAAAATTACACAACTTCTACAGGTGTTGTATTTTCTAATGGTATGAAAATTAAATTTGGTTCAAATGTTACAGACCTTGCAAATTATTCAGGAAGAGAATTTTACATTGAGGGAGTAGGAGAGTCAATTACTCTTACAGATACTAGAGATCTGATAACTCCAGAAACATATGCTGATGAGGTGACAGAAGGTTATGATACTGTACAGTATGACGACAGACCTTATCAAATTTCTTTTTTTAGACCTGTCACAAAAGATTACATCCTAGCAAAAAGATCTTCCTTAGATCAGAATGCATGGTCTCGTTACAATAGATGGTTCCATAAATCAGTTTTGGAAGCAACTGCCACTGCAAATGGATTTACTGCAAATCTTCTTGAAGAAGATAGAGCCAAAAGACCAATCATTGAATTTGACGCTGGACTGGCATTATACAATCATGGACTTGTGGCTAAAAAGTCAGTGGCACTTGTTGACACAGTTACAACAGATGCTTTTAGTAGCATCGTCAATCAGACAGGTTACATTGTTGACGGAATAGCTCTAGCGGAAGGCATGCGAGTACTGTTTACTGCTGACACAGATTCACTAGTCAACAATAAAATTTTTAAAGTTGAATTTGTTACTGTTGGAACCAACAGTGTAATTGCTTTGACAGAAGAAGCAGACACTGCGCCAACAGATGGAGAGTGTGTTTTTACAGAACTTGGTTTAAACAATCAAGGAAATACATATTTTTATGACTCAACAACTAAAACATGGACAGTGGGACAGACTAAAACAAAAGTTAATCAAGCACCATTGTTTGATATGTTTGATGATAATCATGTAAGTTTCTCCAACACCACAACTTACCCAAATAGTTCTTTTACAGGAGCTAAAGTTTTTGAATTTCAAACATCAGATAATTCGGTTACTGACACAGTGCTTGGTATGAAAGTAAAATACAAAACAATAAACAATGTTGGTGACATTGTGTTTAGTTCAGATCTGAGCTCAGGAACATTTACTTACAAAAGTGGAGAAGAATTTTTCACTAAAACATATGGTTCGGGCCACGTGCATTATACTACTAGCTTAACAACACACAATTCAAAAAGTAGTTGGATAGAAAGAACAGATCAAAGCAAACAAAGAGTAATAAGAACTATTATTGTTAACGCAGACGAAAAAAAATTATTTGCAATTGATAGCTACAAAAATTCTGTAAGTTTATCAGATTTAGAAGTTTCTGTTGATGTAAACAATGTAAGGAAGGATCTTACTACAGATTATACACTTGCAAACGGTACAACAAACAAATATGTAAAATTTTCCAAAGATTTGGATATAGGAGATTTAGTTAGAATTTCAACATATTCTAAAACAAAAAAAATTGATGGAATTGGCTTATATGAAGTGCCTGAAAATTTATCAACCAATCCATTAAATTCACAGGAAACTGAGTTTACCTACGGTGAAGTATTAAATCATTTAAAAGATATAAAAGCAAAAAATATTAATTTTACTGGAGCAACTCCTGGAAGTTCAAACCTAAGAGACATTCCAGACGTTAGAACCAAAGGCGGTACAGTATTACAACACAGTGCGCCTTTAACAGCAGGGGTGTTTACACTAATAGATAAAGACGCTAATGCCATATACGCTTTAGATTATGCAAATTTAGAATACCAAAAATTTAAAGAAAGTTTTATAAATGAAACTTCAGGAAAAAGTTTTGAAGGTGACGCAAGAGAATTTGTTGATCAAATAATTGAAAAAATAGTTGAAGACAAAAGTAGCAGTTTTCCTTTCTTCTATGAGGACATGGTAGGACATGGAAAAAATGTTACAACAAGAACATACACTGTACAAGATTCCAGCGAAGTTGAATACGCGATAGATTCTAAGCAAGACATGACAACAGTCAGCAACAGAGCTGTATATGTGTATCTAAATAATGTACAGCAAGTGCTAGGAACAGATTATACTTTTAGCACAACAGATGATAGTATAACAATGTCAGCTACTATTGCTGTTGGTGACATAATATTAATTAAAGATTATCCGGATACTGCTGGAAGTTTTATTCCACCAACTCCAACTAAACTTGGTTTGTATCCTAAATTTAAACCTGAATCAGTTACTGATAACACTTACAGAACTTCCAAAACTGTAATTGTTGGACACGACGGTTCCAGAACAATTGCCTTTGGAGATTATAGAGACGATCTGTTGCTTGAATTAGAAAAAAGAATTTACAACAACTGTAAAACAAATTATGATGCAACGTTGTTAGCGGAAACTAATGTAAGACCTTCGTTATTTTCAAACACTGATTATAGTATTGCTGAAGTTGATTCAGTTTTAAGTGTAGACTTTTATTCTTGGGCAGGAAAGAACGGAATAGATTGGCAGACCAACACAACATTTAATGATGCTGATGCATTTACATGGAATTACAACAAGGCTAAAGATCCAATAAGCAATAATTCGCTACCAGGATATTGGAGAGGAATATTTAAATTATTCTATGACACAGATAGACCACATACTCATCCATGGGAAATGCTAGGTTATTCTGAAAAACCAACCACATGGGAAACCAATTACGGACCAGCGCCGTATTCAGCAGGTAACAGTGTGCTATGGGAAGATCTTGCCAGCGGATATGATAGAACAACAGCTTCAACCAACACTAGATTTATTAGAACTAGTCTTGCAGATTACATTCCTGTAGACGACAACGGCAATTTAAAAAGTCCTGTAGAAATAGGAATAATAAAAGGTAACCTAGCAAGAAATACAGCGGAAAAATGGGAATTTGGCGATCAATCTCCTTCGGAAACTGCTTGGAGAAGATCTGCAAATTTTCCTTTCAGCGTTTGTAAATTATTAGCATTGACCAATCCTGCTAAATTTTTTGGATTGTATTTTGATAATTCAAGATTGACAACAAACACCAGCGGAAACTTAGTGGATTCAGGCACAGGTGTAAGACAAAATTTAAGTGATGCAAAATATCATTTAGAGACAGAAACAGATTCACTAGGTGCAATCACAGTTTATAAGACAGCAGGATATCAAACATGGATAGTAAACTATCTTATAAAAAATAATTTAGATCCTGCAACTTTTTTCTATGACAAATTAAAAAATGTTAATGTACAACTAGCTTACAAATTGGGTGGATTTTCTGATAAAGCAAATATAAAAATTTTAACAGACTCAACGTCGCCTGGATCAACTGGCGGCTCTCAATTTGTACCAGATGAAAACTTCACAGTTGTTTTTAGAACATCTAATCCTGTTGATACCTATGATTATTCAGGAGTATTAATTGAACTAAACAATACACTATCATCGGACGGTTCAACACTGCAAGGTGGATTCAAAGTTGTTGGTTACAACACTATTAGACCGTACTTTAAAATTTTTGAACCTATCAAGAATAGTAGTGTAACAAAAATAACAATGGGACAAGCAGATGCTATTGTTTACAGAAATTTTGATAACACTGTCAAAACAGTTACTTACGGAACTGTGTTTGATACTGCGCAAGAAGTAGTTGATTTTTTAGTAGGATACGGAAAGTATTTAGAAAGCCAAGGATTTACATTTGACAGATTCAGTAATGAAATAAAAGAAGTTATAAATTTTGAAACAGCGGCTAAAGAGTTTTTATATTGGACAAATCAAGGATGGCAAGCAGGAGCGGCAATAACTGTTTCACCAGGAGCAGATGGTTTTAATCTAACCACGGATAACAGTATTATAAGCAAGTTATCAGATGCTAGAGGAGAATTTTCAGTTTTAGATAGCGGTGGAAGAACTATTGCAAAAAGCAATTTATCTTCAAAAAGAATTGGTACAACTTTTACTTTAAGTTCAAAAAACAGCGAAATTGGAATATTCAACACGTCAATGAATGCTGTGCAAAAAGAACACGTTTTACTTTTTGATAACAAAACAGTCTTTAATGATATAATTTTTGAACTTTCAACTGGATTCAGACAACAAAGGCTAAAACTTGTAGGATGGAAAACAGGCAATTGGAATGGAGACTATTATGCTCCTGGTTTTGTTTATGATGAGGCAAAAGTTTCTTTATGGTTAGCAAACACCAATTACGAAGTTGGAGATACTGTAGAATATGATTCTAAGTTTTTTGTTTCAAAAGTTAATCATAATTCTGGGGCAAAATTTGTTTTTGCAAACTGGCAGAAAAAAGATTCTAAACCAGTACCGCAACTAATTCCAAATTTTGATTACAAAATTTCACAGTTTAATGATTTTTATAATTTAGAAACTAATAATTTTGATAACAACCAACAAAGTCTAGCTCAACACCTAATTGGTTACCAGAGCAGACCGTATCTAGAAAATTTATTTGTTAATGATATTTCTCAATACAAGTTTTATCAAGGTTTTATCAGAGATAAAGGTACCCAGACTGCTATAGATAGATTACTTAAGGCAAAGTTTGAAGATGAAAGTTTAGATATTGATACGTTTCCAGAATGGATGATTAGAGTAGGAGAGTTTGGAAATGTTGACGGCATGAAGTCAATTCAAATTCAAATGCCAGATACAACTTTTACAAAAAATATTCAATCAATTGAGCTTTTAGATAGTGGTACAGCATCTTATTCAAGATCAGCTGAAGTTTTAGCAGACAACTTGTATCAGAAACCACTAGACTACACTGCGGCAAACACATTTGGAACATACAATTACACAGCACAAGGCTTTGACAGAGAAGTACCACAAAAATTTAAAACTGCTGGATGGCCGAGACTACAAGATGTACAACACACAGCATATAGCACCAGCGATTTATTAAATTTAGATGTTGCCACAGTAAAAAACAATGACTTAGTTTGGATTGCTAGAAAAGACAACACCGACTGGGACGTACAAAGAATCACGTCTACAGGCACATCTATTAAATCAATGCAAAGTTTTAACAGTGATAGCCAATTACTAATTAATTTTACTTTAGACCATGGCTTTGTTAAAAATGACTATGTTGCAATACGCAATTCTCAATTCGCGGATCTAAACGGAGTATATCAGGTCAGTGATATCTTAGATAGTAAATCATTAATAATAAATTATCTAAATGCAAGT
>Ga0209336_10000402_pt1 | contig 22367 bp, 19 predicted proteins | sample LinPmetageLP32_FD_184042 | JGI IMG/M metagenome (GOLD analysis project Ga0209336, IMG submission 184042) | Marine viral communities from the Pacific Ocean - LP-32 (SPAdes) (version 2) | ecosystem: Environmental > Aquatic > Marine > Oceanic | place: Pacific Ocean | collected 2009-08-23
TTAATGCCTGGCGATACTTGTAGGGCCATCTGTTATTTCTCCTTAATAAAAAAGACAATTATTTATTCTAATTTTTATTATTTATAATATCACAACTTTAACCAATCTGCGTCATCCGAAACTGTTTTAACTTCAGACTCTATTCCGTCATCTATAAACCCAAAAGGAAGAACATTGTCCTCAATATACTTATTTTTTTCTGCAAGAAACTGGGTTCTGAAGTCGGTATTGGTTAAGTCTTTAAAATAATCTTGTTTTGCAAGCCAACAGAATAAAACAAGACACATAACAAGATCGTCATGCCCTCCGTCTGCTTCGAAGGAACTTTTTTTCGATACAAAATTAGAAAGCTCGGTAAGTATATCGAAATCATTGACAATTAACTTGTCTGACTCGATCATATCCTTGAGATTCGAACAACCTATACTTTTCACTTGTTTTGTTGTTCGTACTCCTTTAACAACATTCGTACCAAATCCACTACCTATCTTCTGTCCAGCTCTACCCTTGATACTTGACATCAAAAGATTGTCATACTCAAGGTCACTATGAAGGATATCTGCGACTTGACCACCGATATCATTTATCTCAACAAGAACATAAGCTTCATTGTAAGACTTTGCAGTATTATATATAATTTCTGGAAAAAGTAAAGGGGATATTTTGTTATTCTTGTATTTACCAACAACCCTATAAGGAATCTCTGTAATGTCAAATATTACAAAGGCAGAATAGTCTCCCATATTTCCTCTTGCAACGTCAACAACTATACAATATTCATGTAATTTCTGTGGTTCTTCGTAAATTTGTATATTCTCGTTAGAGTAGATTGGATTTTTAAAAGGTATGTTTCTTAACTTTGTTGGAGATATTAAAGTATCTGAGCTTCCAATAAACTCACACTCAAACTCTTGACGAAACTGTTCTTCACTTGTATTTGCAATTGTCTGTTCTTTCCAATCCTCATCTCGGCCTGGAATATCTGACCAGTGTACTTCAATCGGTATATACTCGTTTTTTCTCTCTGTGGCGTCAGAATACAACTTGTAAAAGTGATTCATTCCCTTTGGTGTGGATACTACAAATATCTTTGTTGATGTACCAGAAGATATTGTTGGATATACAGATGCAAAGAACTCTTGTGCAATATTGTCTCCAATAAAGGCAAACTCATCAAGAAAGACTATATTATAAGACCCACCACGAATAGCACTTGATGATGTTGCAGCTGCTACAATCTTACTTTGATTCTCAAGAAGAATACTTCCCTTGTTCCACTCAAGTACTCCTTGTTGTAACCATTTCGGAAGATACTCGTATGCAAGTCGTATCTTTCCAAGAAGTTCAATAGCAAGTCTTTCTTTATTTGCAAGAATAGCAACACTCTGAGAGTCATTAAAGAGAACAACCCATAGAAGATACCCTGTAACTGTTACGGATTTACCAGCCTGTCTTGGAAGTTTACAAATAACGAATCGGTTATTATGAAACTGATTGACCATCTCTCTCTGATAGTCGTACATATTAAAAGGTACAAGTCCTTTGTCAACATTAATAATCTTAACATATTCTTCTATAAAATGTTCTGGATTTCTAGCACATTTGACATATTCGGCCAATTGTTCCTTTGTATATTCAACAGGAACACTTGCACTTTTCAAATTCTTATTATTTAAATAGTTTTCTGACATTTTTTAAAAAAACACTTGACAAATATTTTTATATAGTATATAAGTTAGCTTGTACCCTGCAAAGACATATACTAATCACAAAATGATGACTTAGTTCCTCCATCATACCTTTTAGCTAATCCTGCAGCTAGTATTAAGTCAGAATAGTTTTCTGTTCCCACATACATATCAGCAATAATTCTTCCACCATACTTTCCCCAAGAAACATCTCCGAAAGTAATTGGAGTATTAGTAGCAGCTGCATCGGCAATTACGTCTGTTACAAATTGAGTGGCAATTTTACCTTGTTCTTTCTCATATGCACATTTTGCACGATATCCTTTTTCGGGAGTATCAATACCACGAATACGAATACTTAGTTTTCTTAATTCTAAGGGCCCCCATTCAACACGAATACCAACAGTATCCCCATCAATGACTCTTGTAACTTCCCATTCGAATAGTCTTTCTTCTTCTACAGAAGCATAGATATATGGGTCTTCACTATAAGCATAGACATATTGTGTTGACATTACTGCTACAGTAACAGATAGTGCAAAAAAGATTCCGACTAAGTTCTTAAATGGTTCTAACATATGTTCCTCACATTTCTTTTAACATTTTTTGAAGGTCTTTTGTATTTCCTACGAACATTGCATTTGTAACATTCTGAGGAGTTGGTTGTTTTGACTTGTCTTCTTTTATATCTTTAACTTGTTTCTGAAGTGAGATAAGGTCTTTGTTTGCATCAATCATTGTTTTCATTAATTGACTGACCACTTCGAAAGCTCTTGGATGTTCACTTACCTGTGCAATATTTATAAGAGATTGCAATACGTTCTCTCCATTGTCAATGATACTTCTTAGATTACCACGAGCATAATCATAGTCATCTTGTAGTGTATCTGACATTTCTTTCTTTGGCGGTTTTGATTCATTAATAATTTCGACAAGAGCCTTACTATCAGGAAGGTCAAATATCTTTTCAAATTTATTTTCCATATTTCCTTTAGACATTAATCTGAGTCACTTCCTGTTTTTGGATCGTATGTAAATCCATCTGTAAAGAAGAATAAATTCTGTGCAAACCCAAAGTCACTATTTGAAGAGATAGTATTTCTATGTACTGATACAGAACTGTTTGATGTAACATCACCATTTGCCAATTGGCCAGGCACAATAACAAGTCTTGAGTTTCTTGCAGAACCAACAATGTTATTTGCATGAAAGTCAACTTGTGTTCTCTTGATAACACCTGTAGTAGAAACAGGCCCAAAGAAATATCCCTGTATGGTAAAGTCAAGATTCCATATCAATGCTCTTCTTGTAAGAAAGTCTCCCTCATAAGTATCTTCTATGTTTATAGAGTTAAGAACAACAGGAGTATCCATAGTAATATTCATACTTGGAACTAGCTTTATATTTGTTGTGAACTCTGGTCTAAAATAAGGAACGATTTGTTCAAGTATCTGTGTTCCATCATCTGCATTTTTTACAAAGATAGAAAGAAGAATTTGTATGTCATAAGGAACTGGAACAAACTGTGTTCTTAAACGATTACTGTCAGATGTATCATAGTTTGCATTTTTTATTGTTGAAGAAAGTTTTCTCTGTCCAGCATATGACATTCCTGTGATTTCAAATCCCATACGAGGAAGTTGAACCATAACTTCTTTTTCAAGATTAGAGTCTTGTGCAAGGCGAACAAGAAACTTTTCTTTTGGCCCATATGCAACAGGAACGGCAATTGATTGAACTCGAGCTCCTGCTGAGTTAAGTCTTTGTACAACAATATCATTGAATAAGTTTCCAAATCCAATAATATATTTACGAACTATCTGATTGTAGTATTGAGCTCCAAACATTAATACCTATCCACTTCACTAAACGGATTGACTTCTGAGAAATCTATGATACTATCTGCCTGTGTAGTAAAGAACTCATTGTTAGCAGCTGCATCTTGAGTTTCGAGTCTATACTCTTGTATAACTGAATCACCATCCTCATAAAGCATATTATCTCCGTCTTCAAGTTGAACTTGATAAAGAAGAGCATCTCTTGAGAATGCTGACTCGATTGCATCAATCTCTGTATTACCTGTATCAAGTCTTTCATCACTATATTTAAAGAGCTCACATTTGAGGTCATATGTTGGTAAACGACCTGTCTGATAGAAAAGAGTCTCATGTTCAACGTGTTTAATCTCAAACAACTTACTATTCAATGGAAAGAAAATAAGATCACCTTCCATCGGTCTTTCACTTGCAATCGTATATGCGTCATATCCTTCAAGAATAATAGAATCAGTATTTGCAGTTCCACTTGATATGTACTGGCGACTTGCAGCTGTTGTGTTTGCACTTTCTTGAAGAAGGTTATACCCTACCTCTGTAGTAATCTTCTCTGTCTTTATTTGCTCGAATCTTTTCTTTGCAACTGTAAGAGTAAGCTCATCTCGTATTTCAAGACCGAACTTTGAAAGAAAATCTCCTTCTCCCTCAAACCCTTCTACGTTCTTGACGTACATTTCAAGTTCGGCTGCATTATCGAAAGTCGAAAGAATATCCTCTCCATAGAGACTATCATTCTTTACGATTGTTCTTGGTAGATACTTACACTCAACACCATGCATCTTGATTGACTCAATAGCCAAATCTTCTACGAGGTCTTGTTCTCTACCATAACTGAAATTTTGAAAGTATTTATTTGTAGCCACATTATCAACCTGTCATATCTGCAACAGGTAAACTATACCCACTTGTCATTTCTTCTTCAAGTTTTAACAACTCAGCTGATGAATCATCATAGATTTTTGCACCATTGAAAGTTAAACCGCCTGGCAACTGAACCCCCTCAAACTTGGTAAGATTAGAACCCCATTGTTGTTTTATCATGGCCGTTGCATATCTCTGCAACCAACGATCTTTCCACACACTTGCATATGTGTCTCCATCAATCTCACGATAACAGTCAATGACGATATATTCACCCAAAGCAACTGTATCGAAGTCGAAATCAATATGAAGTTTATCCACATGACGATTCCAACGAATAATAGGATTACCTGTCAGAAGTTCTTGCATGGTTTCAACATGACGCATAGCTGTATAGTACGGAATAAGAGATGTATGAGACATATCAAACAACTCATTGAGATGTATTTGATACTTAGCAGAAAACATTGCAGATGAACTATTTGAATCGTGAATTGATAGTACATTGACAACACCGATAATATTATCATTTGTTGTAATATACTTGTTCGTTTTATCTGTCGAAGTTATCTGATGTTGAATGAGGACACGCTCTGTGCCATCATAGTGATAATCCCTGTAATATGCAAGGGCATCGTCAATTCTATCTTCAACTTGATCATCATCTACATTGACATCTACGACTGGCTCACCGAGTCGTCTAAGACAATAAGTTTTAAATGTTTCTCTTGTAGTTGGAACAGCCATGCACAAACCCTTTATTATGTAGTCGGTTTCTCCTATTTATAACAAAGAGTCGTGCAGGCCAAATTAATCCTTAAGCTACGAAACTTTCACCTTCTGTCCACCCACAACCTGTGAGTCCACCAGCCTGAAGTGCTTTGAGTGTTCGTATTGTCTCATCTACATTTCTTCCTGTATCGAGAGCATTAACTGTGATGGATTGAATTGTATTTTCGGGATCAACAATATATGTTGCCCTGAGACACACTTGTTCATGTTGATCAACAACTCCTAACTCACCAGAAAGTTCTAAACCAGAATCAGCAGCTAAAGTATGACGAATATTTCTTATAAGATCGTTGTCTTTCTTCCAAGCAAGTTTACAGAACTCATTGTCTCCACTAAATCCAATAACATTGACTCCTTCATCAACGAGTCTATCCATCTCTAATATTTCTGTTGGACATATAAAAGTGAAATCTTTTGGATAGAAGTAGTATATAGTCCATCCTTCATTGAGATCATTGACCTCAATCATTTCATTTTTATCATTCACACCATTACATTTAAACTCTGGAAAAAAGTCTCCAACACCAATCATCTTCAAATCTCCTCAATTAAAATTCATATGTTATATTAATAGCCTGTGCCTTTGTTCCGATGTTACCACCGACTGTAAATTTACCTACTTGTTTCTCAAGAGTAACTGCTTGATACTCTGACAAATTCCAAGACTTTCCATATTCGATACCGACTACGATATGATCAAGTAGATCAACGATACCATTATGAATATGTAACTTATATCCAAACTTATAGAAATCTTCTTCAGTATTATTTATGTTGACTGAATAAGTTCCAAAGAGTCCATATGCACTTACTGTGCCTTCAACTTCATCAATGTCTGATAAAACTGTTCCATCATATCCAAAACGAGTAAAGATACCTTCTATAGATATATTGTCTGTGATGTCAATATTTCCACCAGCATACAAATCATATTCATACGTTGTATCGTCATCATAGTCCACCTGAGAGGCCCAAATTCCCCCGAACACTTCTACCACTCCGACACGACCTGATGCTTCAGCCCCTCCATTTACTGCAAGGTGACCCCCATTCTGATTGTATCCACGAAAGATATAATCGGAAGAGACTCCAGCGGTAATATCTAAGTCAGCACCAAAAAAACTTTTCTTTTCTTCTTCTGCAAATGCAGAAAATGGTAATAAACATAGTAATAGTATAAGTATCTTTTTCATTTTAATCCTCTTTAAATTTAATCTTAAGCACCTGTCCATTGAGCTTTATCTTCATCCCAAACGTAACTATGCGTTGCATTTGCAGTTGGAGATGGAGTTGGTGCAGTCCATACTAAAGTGTTTGCATGAAGATGCCAAGAACTGTGTGGTTTAGGCCAATGAATAAATCCATTAGCAGTATCTCCAGATTCTCCACCGAGATACACCATGCCCAAACCACTATATCTTACTCTAAAATTATTATTGTAAGAAGTTTGTACCCATGTACCTCCAAGAACCTTTTGACAATAAGCTTGACCTATAGATTCAACTTCATTTCCACCTTCATCCTCTGTATCACTGTCTTGAACAACCACAACTTGTGTAACTGTGTTTGCAACACCACTTACAGTTTCTAATTTCGCAAAATGTGCCATTGGCACCACTCCTTATTTTACATTATGTATTTTTTCTTCAAGAATACATTCTGTTAACGACTCTCTCGTTCCCAAATTACCCCTTGGAAACGTATTAAATGAAAGACTAATTCTTTCGTGACCTTCTTTCTCTATCGTTGCAACTCTGTGTGTCAAAGAAGAAGGAAATAAAATAAGTTGTCCTTCCTGTACTTGATACCACCATGAGTCACTATTATATACGTTAAACTCACTTACCTCTGGCTTTATTTGTCTATACTCATTTCTATCAAAATATATTTTATCTGTTTCTGCATCAGTTTTAACATAAAACACACCCGATACCATAGAATTAGGATGCTCATGTTTGTGATGATATTCACCTGTCTTTGTAAAATTTGCCCAAGATTGAGTGATATAAAGGTCTGTTCCACTACTCATACTCATAATTCTACTTGCATACTCATTCACACATATAGAAAAAAACTCTTTTAACTTTTTTAATTTTTTATCGTTTAAAATATAACTGTATTTAGTTGAGTGATTTCCTTCATTTAATGATTTATCCAAATTCTCAATAAACTTAAATTCTGATTTTGTAAGCTTTCTTTTTAATCTAAAACTACCAATGGGAATTGGAAATAAATTAAAAACCTCAAGAGTTTCTGAAACTTGTATTCCAGAAGATAAAGTACTTACAACATCAACTTTATTGTTTAAGCTTGTCATTATTTTTCACCATTCCAGCATCCTCTAATATTTGATTGTGTTCTAATACTTCTTCGTATTGGGCATCTTTCCATATAGTCTCTATAGTATCTTCGAAGGCTTTTGCTTTTTTCATAACATCATAAACTTCTTCTATTGTTGGGCAAGGTCTTTCATCTTCCCAACGAGTAAATCTATCGTTTGTAATTTCCCATTTTGCCTTTGGTCGCAAAAGTTCCATGGCACTATCAATACCATATAATCTATACACTTTTTGTTTCATTCTATAACTCCAAATATATTTTTATGTTGCGGTTCTATATTTTATAATTATAACTCCAGAACCACCACTATTTCCTAATGCACCTGATGATTGACCACCACCGCCACCGCCTCCACCGCCTAGGTTGGCTGTTCCTGCAACTGCTGTATCGTCATCTCCTGTTCCTGCTCCACCACCACCAGAACCTCCAGCAGAATCGGCAGAAGTGAAACCACCACCTCCTCCACCACCAGCGTATGTGACAGATGAACCTGTGATTGTAGAGGCTGTTCCGTTACCACCAGCTCCGCCTACTCCATTATTTCCAGGCGAACCTGCTGCACCTCCGGCAGCTGCTCCACCGCCACCACCTGCACCACCTATGTTTCCTCCATTTGTTCCACCTGGCCCACCATCACTTCCTTGTGATGGCGAAGTTGAAGGTGTGTTGCCACTTCCACCTGCTCCGCCTGAACTGGAACTGTGAGCTCCACCGCCACCAGAGCCACCATTTCCTCCTGCTCCAGCATTAGGCCCGCCTTTGCCAAGACCACCGCCAGCAGATGCAAGAGAAACAGGACTTCCTATGGAAGAATTATTCCCAGCTGCACCAGAAGCTCCACCACGTGGGCCGTTTGCAGCTCCTCCAGCACCAATTGTAAATGTGTAAGCATCACCGCCAGTTACAGCTTGTCCTGTACCAATTCGGAATCCTCCAGCACCTCCACCGCCTCCACGATTAGAACCGCCTCCTGCTCCGCCGGCAACAATGAGATATTCTATCTCATCAACGTCAGCTGGAATAGTGAAGTCTGCTGTAGAATTAAAAGTTCGAATAGTAATAGTGCCGGCAGCTGCAGCTGATTGAGAGAGAATACCGAACTTTCCGAAACCTGTGACGAGAACCATTTTATATCACCTAAGCCAAGTTACCAATAAGAATCCAAGTATTTTCTTCAAGTTTTTTGAGGGTTGCAGAAGTAAATCTGTCTGCAACTGTATTTGCAAGTTCTTTTGAAAGCAGTGTAACACCAGCTGCATTGGAAAATCCAAGTGTATTTGCAGATGCGTGAGTAAGTTCATTAACAAATGATATTTCAGAACCCAAAGGCATACCGACAGTATCGTATGCTGGTATGTGAATATTAACGGCACTTGCAGTATTGATACACCGAATAAGTTTACCATTATCAGTCAATGCAAGTGTTATATTGTTTCCACCTGATTTACGAATCGGCATACCTTGAGCTGCAATAAATGTTCCTTGAACATGAAGATTTGCAGCTGGAGCTGAATTACCAATACCAACCGAACCTGTAAAGACAGGAGCAACTTTTGTAGCTGCATTTGCAACTTGCATACGATCATTAACAAGAAGTGTTGTATTCGCAACTTGCATACGATCAGCAATAAGTAATCTTAATGCTGTGTTTGTACCTACGAGATTTGTATTGACAAGAGTTGTTCTTGCAACTTCTGTCGCAATACGTGCATTTGTATTTCCAAGTGCAGCTAAAGCTGCAACATTTGCAACCTGTGCCCTATCAGCAATAAGTAGTCTCAACGCAGTGTTAGACCCTACGAGATTTGTATTAACAAGTGTAACTCTTGCAGTCTCTACTGCGATACTAGAATTTGTGTTCGCAAGTGCAGCCAAAGCTGCAACATTTGCAACTTGAGCCCTATCGTTAATCAATAATCTCAATGCAGTATTTGTGCCTATAAGATTTGTATTAACAAGAGTTGTTCTTGCAACTTCTGTCGCAATACGAGCATTGGTGTTACCAAGTGCAATCGTTGCTTGAAGGGTTGCACCTCCAATAGAAACTGTACCTCCTGAGAATTTAGTATTTGCTTCAACAAGAAGATTGTTACCAAGAAATCTGGTGTTTGCACTTGTGTGAGCAGAAACTGCACCACCATAAGTGTTCAATGCACCCGAAACTGTTGCGTTTGCAGTAACATTAGCTGTTTTCTTGATTGACAAAATACGACTCGTTACGTGATTTACGCCTGTAGTATTTGCAAGAAAACTTAATTCTTCTGCGAGTTCATTATGGTCTGTACGAAACTGACCAAGTGTATTCGCAACCGCTAAACTGCCAAATTTTGTACCAACTGCCATAAGTTCTTCCTAAAAGTCTTTTATCTATTTATAACACATTTATATTGAGAGTGTACGAGTGGTTGAAGTTACTTGACCACCACCACCTCCACCGCCTCCGCCACCGCCTCCTGCTCCTACAGCAAGAATTGTGACAGCAATTTCCGAACCTGTTGTTCCTTGTACATTTAATGCTCCAGAAGAAGTAAATGTATGTATAGTATTGTCACCCGAAGTAGCACTTGAACCACCTGATATAGTCAATTCAGCATCACTTGCGTCTGAAGTATCATAACTAATTACAATTACACCAGATGCACCATTAGATCGAATACTTGACTCACCTGTTCTTGAACCACTACCTCCACCACCACGATTAGCTGTTGGAGCAGTTGGTAAATCTCCCTCATCTGGGCCACCACCACTACCACCATTACCTGTACCACCATTTCCAGCACTACCAATATTTGTACCACCGCCACCACCAGCACCATATGTAATAGAAGAACCTGTTATCGAAGATGCAGTTCCAGCACCACCAGCTCCAGCATTTGAATCTGTACTAGATGCCCCACCAGCTGCTCCGTCACCTCCACCGCCACCACCGACTGAACCAGAACTTATTTTACCAAGACTACCATTCCATTCCGCAGATAGGTTGTTATTATTTCTACCACCTGATGCACCACCACGATAGACATTGCTTGCGTCATGGAAACCTCCACCACCTCCAATGCCAGTTACAATTGCTATTCCACTACCCGAAAAAGTTGAACTTCCGCCCGTATACGAATATCCTGTTTCAGCAAAAGGAACTCTAGGCCCTCCTGCTCCAACTTGCACAACCCAATCTGTGCCTGAAGTACCACCACCACTTGCCATAGTTCTACGAGTGATAAACATTAAAAGAAGTCCTGCCCCGCTGTAAATGCATAATAAGTTGTTCCAGCATCTTTAGTGATAAAACTGAAAATATCTACTGAGTTATTTCTTGCAGTATGTGTTGGTTTTGAGTTACCAGCCCACTTAACTGCACTTGGCCAAGTAATCTGTCTCTGTGTTCCGTCATTGGTAAACAGTATGGTAAATCCAAACATATTTGCTCCAGGCGGAGGATTGTTAAGTGTAATACTTGTTACCGAACCAATTAAAGGAATACTGAAATTCTGTGCAGAACTTAAATCAATACTGATTGCATTACTTGAAATAGCTGATGTTGCATACTGTTCACGAAAGGTTTTGGATTTCATAAATCCTTCGTTAGTCGTGTTCCCTGCAAGAGTTGTTTTTGCATTGGGGCCATTGACAACCAATTTACTTTTGATGATTGTGTTTGCACCATTAAGTACAGTATTACTTTGGATTATAAGTCTCTTTGAGAGTATGTCTGTGTTTGCACTGTTCTTGAGAACTTTGAATCTACCTTTGTTCACAAAGTTTCCTGTTGTATGAACAGAAGATGTGATGTTTACATTTGCACCCCTAAGAGAAACATTTGATGTATTGTAAAGAAGTCCACCACGAATACTTGTGTTACCACCTTGAAACTCTGCATTAGCTGTTGCGTAGATTTGTTTTCCTGTAAAGTCTGTGTTTGCACTTGTACTAATAAAACCACCACGAAAGTCATTACTTGCACCAAGGAATCTTGTATTTGATACAGACAATAAAGTTCCACCCAAGATACTTGTATTTGAACCATCAAGTACAATCGTATTTGAAACTCTTGTATGTATTGCTGTTATAAAGACATTTGCACCACTAAGTCGAGTGTTTCCTTCTCCATGAAGATTTAAAGTTCGTAGAGCAGGAACACCTGTCGTATTTGCAGCCTTGTTAATATGGGCTCTTACATTATTGGTGTTTATCCTCCAAGTGTTAAAGGTATTCGCTAATGAGGTTTCGGTAAATAACTCTGGCATTATTTAAGTCCTTTAACAATTGTTTGTAGCATATCTTTTATATCCGACATATCTTTCTCAAGATTTTCTAACCTTGATCCCTGTGTTTGAGTTGCTTGTCTTCTTGCTTTATATGCTTGCAACTCATTTAAGTTATTGTTCAGAACAGCTTTAGTCTTCGTATCTTTAACTAAAGAATCATTATCCTGTATTTTTGAATACCTACTCATTTCTGTAATGCTATCGCCCTTAGATTTTTTACTCTTGGTGGATTTGAAGGATTTGTTGCAGTCATAACAATCTTAATTGCAAACTTTTTAAATCCAGCAAACTGAACTCCACTACTGTTTGTATAGTTAAGAACACCTGTTGTTGAATTTGCACCATTCTTATATGTATCATCAAAAGCTGCAACATCATATTCTCTTTCACTGAAGTCATTTCTATTTGTACTAGATGAAATCACTACGTTTGATGTGACATCATTCATAAGAACGTATCCACGATCACCAAAGGATTCGTTATCTTCACGATTCAGAACCTTGTAGTATACATTTACATTACTATTTGGTGGAGAATATGCATCAAGGAATACCTTTAAATCTTCAGCATCTTGTCCGTCTTTAAGGTCAACCACTTTTGTAATGTATCTTGCCTTTGCAGAACCACCAGCAGTATTTGATGATATTCGGCCAGGAATATAAACAGTTGCTTCGTTTGTTTGATCCGAATTAATCTCGTTCTCAACACTCACCATATAAGTACGTTGAATATCAATGGCAGGAGAGACTCTTGAGTTTGTAGAGAACAATCTTACTTCAGCTTCTAGTGTCGGAGTAAGAGAAGATGCTCTTTCCTGAGACTTACTCAAGATAAACTTACGATTAGTATTGTATTGTGTTTGATTAAACTGAAACTCTTTTGAATTACTTTCGAAAGTTGTAGTTGTTGGAGCAAACTTAGTTTTCAACTCTGTTGCAGTCTCACTCAAGTCTGGACTATCTGTATGCATATAGAACACATCTTGATTCAATTCTTTTCTCTGTACAAGATTTGCAGTGAATCCTTCATCCCTCGAAGTAAGAATACTGTTTGGAATAAACTGATGAGCTGCATTTGCAACCGAACCAGCCTGTTTCGTTGTAATACCTGTTGTATTTGCAATATACAAATAACTGTTTGCATACGTCACTCTATTATAGTAATCAAGTTTACCATATGCAAAGTTCTTTGAGTGAATAACAGCAGTCTGACCTGTTGCAACTCCTGTTGCTGCAAACTTCAGAGTCAATGTTTCTCCGACTTGAAACTCTGTGCCGGGCTTAGTACTATCAATCACAACATCATTTGCAGTTGCTGTACCTGTACCTGTATTTGCATAGATTCCAACGTGTCTTATAATACCGATTGCACCTGATGTGCCACCTGTAACAGTTTCAACACCATTGTTATTTGCACGACCTTTTATAGTTGAGGTCATTGTCAGTCTCATTGGGCCGTGAACAACCTCACCTCTTTTTTCCCAGAAGCCAGAGTTAGTTGCACCAAGAGCATTATTACCAACATTATCAACAACAAAGAAGTCTGTGTTTGGTTTCTTGAGGACAGCAACTCCAGTTGTATTTGCTTGGAAGTTTGCAATATAAAGATTAAACTTCATATCTTCTTCTTGAATCGGAGTATACTGACGATCATTAGAACTTGCATGAAGCATACCAACAGCTGGTTGTTTCGTCACTCTGTTTCTTGTGCCGACATTTCCCTTTTGAGTACGAGTTGCTGTTAAGTCTTGTTCACCAAGTCTTGAACACCAAAGGTTATAGTTTGGACTACCACCATCAGGTCTTACAACAATTGCATACTCTTTTTGAGCTGCAATATAAACCGGCGTAACAAATCTGACTGTTGTTGGAACATCAGAAGTACCTCGACTATCAATATTAACATCAGCAGCTGGAATATTCTGTTGAGAGAAAGGAACTATTGTTGGTGTAATTGCACCTGTTCTTTTATCAACTTCACGTATCTCTACTGAAACTCCAAGAGAGGTATCTTTTGCTTGGAAGTAAAGATCAACTTTTGTAAGGTATCCACCCGAAGCAGACTGAGAACCAATATTAGAATCCATGAGTGAGAAAGTTTGTGCAAGAGGATCAATGAAACATCCTCCACCAAACATTCCAAAGTCGGCTGCAAGACCTTCATAAACTGCTTGTGTTGATGCACCTCCAGCAATCGTAGGATTCTTAGGAGCAGAAGGTTGAGGAGCAAACACACCTTGAGCTGCATTATCACCACCAAATGCATTTATAATTGCTTGGTGTGCAACAGGATCGTGTGGATCAACAGAAAGAGCTGCACCAATTTCATCAGCACTCATGGCTTTTTCATCAGCATTTCCGAATCCATTTGGATTTGGTTGATTTCCAGAATCTTCATCATCTCCATTATTTGCATCATCAGCTGGAGGCGGAGAAACTGTTTCTCCATCACCATCATTATCTGGTGGAGCATTTTCTTCTCTTGGTATTGGTGGAGCATGATCTTCAGTTCTAGTTCCAGGCGGTCTACTCGACTCAATCGTTCCTGATTGTACTCTCGTACTACCAGCCACAAAGTATGTTGCATCAGCAGAAGTAGTTGTATTGTTCAATCCTTGAATATCTCTTGGACTGTCTGTAAAACGAAGAGATTTTTGTCCCACACCAAAAGAAAGGTGATTGTCATTAGGAAGATTAAACAAAGCGTAGAAATTACCTGACGCATCACTAGTTAAAACTGTACCCATACCAGCAGAAGGAACAAACGTAGAACTTGTTGGAGTAATATATCCACTTACATTAACTCCATCAAAGAAACCATACAGTCTAGTAGTTGGTTTCATTCCAACTATCTTAACTTTAAGTACCTGTTGACGCATCTTCTTTGTTACACTTGAAGAAACTGAGTGTATGTGTCCTGTATCTTTAGTATTGTCTGGAGTATTTGGAGTTGTAGGTTTGCGAGCAACTGCCCAAGGAGCAATCCCTGCATCTTCCATGCTCTTTTTCATTCTAGCTTTCTCATCAGCAGACATATTTCCAAATGTAAATAGACTATCCACATCAGAACCAAGAGCATCTTCTTGTGCAGCTAACCATTCTTCAAAAGTTGAAGCACCATGAGAGTCCTGATTCTTGTCATCGTTATTTCCATCAGGATTTGAATTAACCTCTGGTAACGTAATTATACTATGCCAACTATCTGTGTTTGGATCAAGTGTCATAGTGCCTTTCCACTTATAGTAAAGGCCTGCGAGATTACGAGTATGTGTCGCATGAGGATTTTGAATGATTCTAAAGTGTCTGTAATCAAGAGTAATTAGTTTTCCATCATCAGGAATCTGTATACTTTGTATTTTTGAAACCTTACCTGATGTTGCACCTGTAACAATTTCATTCAGATTAAAATCACCAGAAGTATCAGAAACATAAAGTCTATTGTTCAACTGATAATCAAGTCTTGCTGTTGTACCACCAGCCCCTGTAACTGTCTCTCCAGAAGTAAATGTATTTCCCGAAGAATTGGTATTACTATTAATAGAAGTAATATAACAAGCTAATCGTGCATCTCTTGGTTTTATCTGTGTGTTTGTACTGTTTGCACTATGATATACAAAGTTAAGATGATCTTGTTTTATAGCTGGTCTTAATTCTTGTTTTGTTGAATCAATAGAAGCACGATAGTCGGGATGTGATGGATCACCAACACCATGACCTGTGAATCCATCTGTGATGATTCCATTTTTAAATCTGTTGTTTCCTGAGCTATCTCCAATGAATCTTCCACTAGTTTCTGATTCAAGAAGTGTAAGTGCAGTATAGTATTCAAGACGAGTAATTCTTTCTTCAAGAACACCAATGTCTTTCATCTTAAATCCACGATGGGATATTTTCTGCACACTTGTTGCCAAATCTCTTCTTGAATGTGGTACAATTTTATTTGCTTCAGAAAGAGGAAGTGATGGAAATGGTGGTATATGTAGTTTTGCAAGAACCATACCATCAGAAGGTGGAGATGGAGCTTTTGGGTCTGTTGAAGGAGTTCCCCGAATAGCCCTAAACTTACCTTGTCTGTTAATTACAACAAGATCAATACGGCCAAGATAGTATTCATAGTCGAGTGTGAAATCTGCGTTTGGTGGAGAATAATGTAATCCAGCACCTATTGTTGTAATCACAGTACTATCAGCAGGGTTAGTACTGATATTTGTTAGTGATGTAACCGAGTTTGCCGTATCCGTAATTCTAGGCCTAATGTCAATGTAGTCTCTGAGATCAAACGCTCTTCCATCTGTCGGAGAGATATAGAGAGGCACTTCTTGTGTACGAATAGTAGTATTACTTGGATTTACGTCATTGATAGGATAACTATCAACACCAAAGTAACCAATACCAGCACTAGTAACATGAGTAAAGTAATCAAGTTTTACAATAAGAAATTCTGTAGAAAGTAAAGTAACCGATTTAAAAGGGTTCTTCTTTAAACGTGCGTGTTCGTAGAGATTGTCTCTCTGTCCACTATCAAGAATAAACTTGTCTGTAACATCAACTCCAGCAGTCAATGAAGCAGGAATGGCACTGTACTTACGAACTTCTGTTACCTTATGAACATCTGCAAGTCCTAATCCCCACGGCCCATCAACACCTGATGCAACATCAGAAAGTTTGATACGAACATAACGATTCTTATTAATTGTTTTACTGATTTTAACAGCATCTGTACGTTTCTGTTTTGATGCAAATGTTGCGGATACTGTTCCTGTAGTATTAAAGTTTTCTTTCAGATCAATACGAAGTGCAGTTGTAGAAGCTGCACCAACAAGACGATCTGAAGCTGCATTAGCACCCATTGCACCTGTTCCTGTCAGATCAATATTGAAACCTGATGGAAGAACTTTATGGTGTTTCTTACCACTGACACTGGCGCCAGTAGTGTTTGCAACAATTGCAGCTGTTGCACTTGAAATTACAAGAATACGATTTGTTACATCTCCAAATCTAATATATTCTCCAACATTGTATTCGTCATCTAAATCTGTTCCCGAACCTGTAACAACACGACCATTGACGGCAACTGTTCCTGTATGAGCAGATGTATGTGTATTTGCATATTGATTTATTGCAAGATAGTAGTTGTCTTTAATGACTGAAGAGGATAAAGTTCCTGTAGAGTGTGTCCAAGACTGACCACCAAATTCTGCACCAGCTGTTACTGTTACAATACCACCATTTGATATGGCAATGTTTTCTCTCTTGAGGAAAACGTGGTCAAGGTCAAGAGTACCAGCTGAATCTGTTAATCTTTTGACACCTGTTGATCCAACTGGGAATAATCCCCTTACGAATCCTGTTTCTTTTAACTGTGCTAAACTGTTTGATAAAACAGCATCAGCAGTTGAATTTGAGAATGAACCCCCTGAGTTGTCAAGGAAAACACTACGAACATTTGCAAAGTTTTGAGAGGACATTCTAACGTCATACAGATATAGATTATACAATCCAGTATTTGCACCGACTTGTCCAGACTTATATTCAAGAGCTCTTGCTCTTGCAGTGCCGATTTCAACACCAGCAACTTTACCAAGTCCTGCTGTCCCTGCACCATGAACATAACTGTTGGCTGCATTACTTCGAAGAGAAACAATACTGTGTTTGTTTAAATCCCATCCACCATTTACACCATAGACTTCAAGATAGTTTCCGTAGTTTGCTGATACAGCAACATCTTCAAGAGACTCAACTGTGTTTCCTTTTGGAACTTCAATAAATTTCGTTGCAGATGTTGCACGATCATATCCACGAACATATGCCTTGCCGGGCTCTACACCAATCGCAAGGAGTGCGTTGTTTCCACGAAAAGTTGATGTAAGTATTCCGTTATTGTCACCAGTTCTCAAATGTTCTCTTATACGAAGTCCGAAACCACGAACAATATAATCTCCTTCATTGTCTTTGGCCCGACTTGCAACGTAGTCTCTTATATAATTATAGTTTGCACTATCATGTTTCTTCTGTAACGCACCTCTTTGAATTGAAACGTATTCAATAAAGTCTGTGTTTGCACCAAAAGAACTTCTAAGATTTCTTATCTGTAAAGTTGGAGTAAGTCTTAATCTGTCTGCGCCAGGAGCAGTATAATTATATGTACCACTTGCTGGGTCTGTTAAAGTTGTATCTGCGGTAGAAGTTACGACATTTTCGAAAACCTCAAAACCAACACGAACACTTGCAAATCGTGATCTTTTACCGACAACCACTCCTTGCGTTGGAACACGAATAAAGTGATCCTTTGCAAAGATGACACCTTCACCGACAGTCAGTCTTGCACCATATCCTGTTGCGTTTGCTTGGGTAACAACATTACAACTAAGAGATGTGGCTGTGCCGTTTGTGTATGCAGAAGTAATCTTCTCCCCTGCATTTGAAGCATCACCACTGAAAAGTTTATGTGTGCCATTAGAACTTGCACTTGTGTATTTTACGAAGAGAGTTTTTGTATCTAGTCCTGATGCTTCTGCACCTGTAGCTGCATCAATAACATATGCTTTAATACCAGAAGTTGCACCTGTAAGGTCAAGGCCAACAAAGGCAGCTGCATTGACAGATGAACCAGCATCATTATTGTCACGAATACGAATAAATCCAACTTGTTGATCGTAGTTGACTTCACATCCCTTTACTATTGCGCCTTCAGTAAAAGTTTTCTCACCCATTCTATCAATTTGATTTTGAAGAATAGTCTGCATTTGAGTAAGCTCACGGCCTTGCACAGCAACGCCTGGCTTATAAAGAATCCTGTGAAAATTCTTTGTCTCATCAAAATCATCATAATAGGGATCAACATTGAAGTTCGTACTTAATGTGTTTGTATTTGCTACTGAACTACCCATTTATTCTTTCTTCCTAAAACGTAAAGACTAATTTAAAGTCTTCATCTTGGTCAAACGACCGAGTTATTGCCTGTCTATTCTCTATGTATAACACTTTACCTGTAAATGGTTTTAGATCAGGTTTTGTGTTTGCAGATATTACACCATTTGCTCCAGAGGAAGTAACATTTTCTCCGCTTGTAAATAGTGTAGCAGAAGTATTTGTAACGTGTAAGACTCCTAGAGTATTACCTGTATTCGTATTTGCGAACCTTACAACAGCTCCTGTTGCACCAGAAGTCGCACCTGTAACAGTTGTATCCTCTGTAAATCTTCCCGAAGCACTTACACTTGTCAGTGTTAATCGTGTTGTTTGTGTAAGTCTCAATGCCGTTGCACTTACTCCGTTCTGGTATTTAGGGTCAATAATCAAACCGAATCTTCTATAATCATTGACAATCGGTAAGGTATTTGCTTCCGACCTTGTAAGAGTCGTGTTAAAAATTAAGTTCTTTCCGTTCAACTCATTGATAGGGTCAGCACCATGACCACCATGAGGAGGTATCATTGCCTTTCCAATTGCACCTGTACCATGTGAACTGTTTGCAGTAATTGATACATCGGCTCTTGAATAATTTGAACCAGCTGCAATTATATTAATATATGATATTGCTCCTGCAACGACATTACTATAAGCTGTTGCACCCGAACCATCTCCTGTAATTGTTACCTTCGGAGTAACAACGTAATCTGAAGTCGTGTTTGGTGTAACAGTAAATGCATTATTAACTGTTGCTTTTCTTGTCGTACCCACATAATCAACAATCTCTCTTACCTGACCAATTCCAAGTCCGCCAGTAATTCTTATAACACTTCCGTTATAGACATCATCCGTACCACTTGCATTTGGTTTTAACGTAAGAGTATGTGTAGCAGTACCACTAACAATCAAAGTGTTGTTTGATACAATGGCATCAATTGCTGTGTTACTTGTTGATAGATAACCACTTCCACCTGTTGTTACATCAACGACTTGAATTGCACCATTTACGGCTGCCTGTTGTATATCCCATTGTACTGAACTGTCATCAGCACTTAGAGTTTTTACTGGAATATAGTTTGTTGCAACAAAAGCTTCTACATCTGTACTTGAAATACTATACAGGAACTTCCAACGATATCCATCAGAAGTATTCAGTATTGTTGTTGCTGTTCCTGTGGGTTGAACTACCGAGTTTGCACCATTATTATTAAAGAGACACTTATATACGTTATTTGAACTTGATAAAACAAAATAGTTATTTGAATAAAGTAATGTATCGGTATGATCATATTGTGCATAAAGAACATTGTTTGACCAGTTGTGTCTTTTAGCACCATGACTAACACCGCCTGGCAGTATCTTCTTCAAACCAATCATGTCTCTCCACACATTATAGTCAACATCTCCAACAAAATCAGTTTGAGCTGGAACTACAGTTTCATCTGCATAAGGATGAATCCTTGATATAAACAAATACAAAATTGAGGTTGAATCTGCAAGTGCAGCTTTAAACTTCTTTGCATTGTCGATTGAAAAATTCTGTGTTACTACATTAACGGCCATTTTATTCTTCCAGTATTATCAACTATTTATACACCATTACGAATAGGTTATATCAATCATATGGAAATATTCTGCATTTGCAACTTTAGCAGTAGTCGTATTTCCATTATATACGGGCGTAATCTTCATTGCAGAGTTTCCATAGACTGTAACAGCTCTGAAATCTGCATTTCCTTTTGGTGTTGGTGCATAGACGGCATTTGCAGTTGCAACACGAACCCAAGTGTTTCCTGAGACAATATTTGCAGAATTGAAGAAAGTATTGTTACCATATAATAGATTACGAGTACCAACAACATTAAAAGGTACATTTGCAAATCGAGTAAAGAATTGTGTATCACTTGCCCAGAAAAGAGCAGACTGAGTATTCGCAACGTAAACTCCACCCTGTCCTCGTATCATGTGGGAAGTTAACGCTTCAATACTTTCAGCTGATGAGACTGCTGACGCAGTTACCGAAGTGTCAATCATAAATCGACCGAATCGTTTAACTCCAGCTGGATGTGCAGTTTTCTCAACTACCTTTCTATAATCTTTGGTATTTGTTTTACTCTTAACTACATAAGATAAATCTTGATAATAGTCACTATCTTGAACTACAAAACTTGATGACAAGAAACCTCTTGTGTCAGTATAAGAACCAGACTCACTGATAACACCTGTTGTATCGACAATACCAACCGCATTTGCAGTCTTTGCAGACCCAGCAGATGTGCCTCTTGCTGGAGTCTCATTTTCAGCAGAAAGATTTTGAAGTGTGACAAGACTATCTTTTGAATACGCCGTTCCCTTTTTATTTACAACAATTGTTGAGATTGAGCCTGGAGCGTTCAGAATAGTAACCTGTGCGTTTCTTCCAAGAATTGTTCCTGTACCACCACCAGCTGCCGTTGCCTCTAAGTTTAACTCCTGTATTGATTGTTGAACAATGGTTGCACTTGTTGGAAGAGTTTTATACCCATATCCAAACTCACCCTGATAGATACTTGTAATCTTACCAATTGCAAGATTTTCAAACTTGAGAGCTGCTGTTAAATGACTGTGAACATTTGCAACTCTTACATTCGAAGAACCTGAGGCTGCATTACCACCTCCCAATCCAAATGCTCTATTTGTACCAACATTTAATGCAACGTGAGAGAAGTTATTAATCGTATCTGTATTAACTAAAATGTTACCATCATTCGAAACAGCGTTAATGGTGAAATTGGCAAGTTTTCCCGAGCCACCTTTAATTGAAATGGTTGCTCCAGTTGTATATCCATTTCCACCATTTGCAAGAACAAATCTTACAGCAGAAGTATCGTTTGTTGATTCCACCGAACCATTTGCAAGAGAACCAGTAACCTGATCAGTGAAGGCAAGTCTATCACCAACTCTGTGAAATGCACCACCCTGTATAATCGCCACATTTGCAAGTGGGCCTGTTGCAGTATACACCTGTGCAGTAAAATCATCTATACCAGAAGATACAGTCTCGTCATTTCTAAATGTACCATTGATGTTTGACAAATCATATCTAAAAACACTAACACCATTTTCATTTGTTTCGGTAATAGATTGAACTCTTGCTTGAGCACCACTTAATGCACCAAGTATTGTCTGACCACCTTGAGCTGCAACATCTCCTGTTCTATGTACAACACGAATGTAATCAATAGTTGTAAAACGACCATCACTTACTTTGAGAAGTTGTGTGGAAGGATAAAAGACTTCTGCCTTGTCATTGAACAATGCATGAAAGAGAAGTTTAATTGAGTTCTCTGTTCCCTTTGCACGATAGAAACTCAGAACATTCTTCATAAAGAGGCGTTCATCACCAGCAATATTCTTTGGTATATCGACAAGAACTTCTCTCTTGAACCAATCAAGATACTCTGATGTTGTTCTGTCAATGTCTTGGTAGTTTAGAAGATTCTTAGATTTCTCTGTGACATTACCATCTTGTTCTGTGTATTCATAATACGCCTTTATGAACTTAACAAGAAGTGGGCCCTCATCTCGTATAAAATCAGGAAACTGATTCTCAACAAGAGTTGAGATTTTTAATTCGGTACTCATTAATAGCCACCACCGCCACTACTAGTACTACTTCCAGCACTAGATGTCGAG
>Ga0209336_10000403_pt1 | contig 22361 bp, 29 predicted proteins | sample LinPmetageLP32_FD_184042 | JGI IMG/M metagenome (GOLD analysis project Ga0209336, IMG submission 184042) | Marine viral communities from the Pacific Ocean - LP-32 (SPAdes) (version 2) | ecosystem: Environmental > Aquatic > Marine > Oceanic | place: Pacific Ocean | collected 2009-08-23
ACGATTCAAGACACGATTCAAGACACGATTCAAGACACGATTCAAGACACGATTCAAGACACGATTCAAGACACGATTCAAGACACGATTCAAGACACGATTCAAGACGTGGAAATAGACACGATTTGAGAGAGGATGATTTTGATCAAGAAAGTTTACAGAGACTACAAGATTTAAGTTTGTCATATGATAATAAGAGTGTTACTAAGGCATATGAAAGTTATGGACAAAGACCAAAAATGCCTAAACATCGTAATGAAAATTATTATAATTCGTCATCCGAGTCGGGGGAATCGGGACCTGATTATGATAGTGATGATATGAGAACGTTACAGCAGAATATAGAAAAATTAAATAAGAAAGTAAAAAGTTATAGAAAGAAAAGTCGTGGAAGGAGAGACAGAAGGAATAGAGATAATTAAATGTTATTTTAATATAAAATATATTAAAATAAATGGAACAATTACCCGAGTTAAATGATGATACATTATTGAATATTTTTATGAGAAAAATGAGGGAAAGTATAACTATACATATTCAGTCAAAAAATTTGAAGAGTCAATTTTATAATACATCTGATTTTTTTTTGGTAAATAAGATTAGTGATACCGAATTAAAATCCAAAATATTTGAAGCAATCATTAAAGAATTGTTAGACAAAAAACTATTTGTGGCACATGTATTTAATAAGACGGGTATTGTTGTAACAAAGAATAAAGATGATTTTGATGATAACATATGGAAAAGCAATCTTGACTTTACATCTCTTGTATAAATTTTATTTATTTTCAATAAATAAAATCTATTTACTTTTGTTTCCTATACATCCTTCCTAATTCCTTACCTGTTGCTCCAATTAATTTACGTCCTGTATAACCTTTTTTCTTATATTTAGCCATAACACTTTTACGGTGCTTTTGTGCAAATCTCATAAATACATTCAATTTTCTTTTACGCTTTCTTCTTGGACTCCTACTACGACTTCTACTACGCTTTCTTTTCGGACTCCTACTACGACTTCTACTCCTACTTCGACTCCGACTCCGACTCTTACTCCGACTCTTACTCCGACTCCGACTTTTTTTACCCGGTTTTTTCTTGCATCCGCGTCTTTTAGTCTTTTTACGACCGTGAGCACATTTCTTTTTAGGACTCCTGCTACGACTCCTGCTACGACTCTTGCTGCGACTCCTGCTGCGACTCCTGCTACGACTCCTGCTACGACTCTTACTACCTGGTTTCTTTTTACATTTTCTTCCTGATTTAGTTGGGCGTTTTAATTTGCCACGAGTTTTACATTTAACTCTTTGTTTCATTTATTTATACATATTATAAATAAAAAAAAATAAAAAATAAAAAACTTAAAAACCTAATTCTTGTTTAACATCATCTTGCAAATATTTAATAAAACTATCTTTTTGTTGTGTAATATTTACACTTTTTAATGACTGATTGTATTTTTCCAACCATAGACCACTCAATTTTTCATCTTTATCATCAAACAATTCAATCTCATCACGAGAATCAAGTATTTTACTCTTAATCTCTTTCATCTTATTTTTCATATTCAAATATGTATGAACCAACTGTGCTTTCTTTACTTTCAAAGTGATATACTGATCAATATCACTTATCTCTACAGGTTTAGTATTTTGTTTCATAATTTCCGCTTCTCTTTCCTTAATTTCTCTTATTTCCTGTTCCTCTTTACTTTCCTTTTTAATTTTTTCTTCTGCCATCTTCTTTTGTATCTCAACTTTATTAATATCCTTTGAAAATTTAGATGAACACGTAATAGGAAAAGGTTTCCCTACACCTGCATAATAAATACTATGATGCGAATCAATATTTTTAATAAGATATTCCGATCTCCTGTCACAATCATCCAAATTACCATATGTGCCTCTGACCTTTACCATACCGAAAATACCATCTTTGTCGGGTGTAGCACCCGTAGAGGGATAGAAAGAAATTAGACTATATGATTGTCCGTCAATACTTGGATCAGCAAAAGCCTTTTCATTTTTTGGGTATATAGCCAGGTGATCTTTATTAATAAGTTCATTCTTTGCATGAATAAGTTCTTCATTAGTTAAAGGTTCATGATTAAAATTAAATACATGATTTTTATTCCTATCAGAAGGTGCAGTTAAACTATGTTGAACGGTCGTCATTTTATAATAGTGAATATTTATTTAAATCAAATTAACATCATAAATATCGTATACAAAATTTCTACAAAGTGGACAATTATAGCTGTTCTGAAACCATTTGATAATACATTTTTTATGATAGTAGTGTTTACAATCGGTAATATATATTTCTTCACCTTTTAATAAGTCTTCCGTACATATAGGGCATTTTTTATTAAGTGTATCAAAGTAAATTTCTGTATAGTGATAGTCAGTGTTATCATATTTTATATTGGTAGTTGATACTTTATTTTTTGATTGACATATTTTTGTAAAAAAACCAGGGAAAATTTGGGATAATAAACATATAATAATAAATAAACCAAATATTATTAAAAATAGATCTGGTAAATCAACATGTTCCACAATAATTTCATTTGTATAATTCATGATTATATAAATAAAAATCTATAATTTATTGTCAATTTTATTTACAAATTGTATAAATTTTCCATTTTGGAATATGTGAATACCAACTCCACCATAATCACCGTAATCCCAATAATTATCTCCAAAAGACATCATTACCTTATAATTATTATCTTCAATGTGTTTGCGTGTTAGAGATTTAAAATCAACAACAGTTTTATATTGATGTATGTTCCAAAGAAATAAATTTACATAATCAATATTTAGTTTTTGTAGTAATTTTTCGGTTCGTTCATAATTACCTGAAATAGTATTATCTCTGGCTGTGATGATGAAAACAGGTATATTTTTGTTATTGAGATAATATGCAAATTTACATATATCTTCTATCTTTTTATCTCTATATTGCGCTGTATCATTTTCATATATAAGAGTACCGTCTATATCAAATACAACACAAGGATTTTTAGTAGAAGTTTCAGTCATAAGTTCAGTATTAAATCTATTTACAATATTTTTATAAATATTATCTTTGATCATTTTTTAATACTTATTTTTTATTTTTAAAATTTAATTTAGTTATTTCTATACGATTTCCTTTATTAACTTCCATCAGTTCATTAATCATTTTATTGTTATTATAAATTCCGTATTTTTTTAATATATCAGATAAATCTTCCATTTTTTCCACTTTCTTTTTTCTTTTACTTGATGTTGTATTATTCAAACTAATTACTTGTCCGTTATAAGATATACTATTCTGATTATTATCCATTAACCATTTTTGTATACTTTTTTCTAAATTAGTTTTTTTGTTACTTAATTTTTTTATTAATGATTTTAATCTTGTCATCTCTCTATTTATACTATCTAATTCTGAGAGATACGTGCTTATAGACATTTTTATATTTTTTTTATTTTTTAATTCATTATAATAAATATGATTATTTATAACATTTTAACATATGCAGGAATAATAATGTTTATGGTATATTCAGGCTTTACTGTACATTATTACAATAGAATTTCAGAAGAAAGAATGAAATTCGGTTCTTCATTCTGTGCAAGACATTCTGATATAACTCCTAATAAAATAGAAAATTCACTTACAATTTCTTTAGTATTATTAACTTTATCATCTGTCGTATTTGTTCTTAAAATAAATCATGATATCTTAGCAAACTGTAATTATGAAGAAGGGAAAGCAAGTGGAATCATAAGTAAAATAACTTCTAACACACAATTTTGGTGGACAATGCTTGTATTCGTTATTTATGCTATAACTATATATGAATTAGCGACTATAGATAAGTTTGATAAATGTCCTGAAGATGTTACAAATAACGGTGGTCTTGTTATTGTAAATTCTATCGTTGTTGGTATAATATCTCTTATCATCTTAACATATAGTTATTACACATTTATATTAAAAAAACCACTTCCTTTCAGTGGAGGTAGTGATTTAAGTGGAGATTTAGGTGTGTAAATTAATAAAAATAATAAAATATTATTTTTATTATAATAAAATGATTGGTTATTACAATATTTTAGCATATATTGGAATCATAATGTTTATGGTGTATTCAGGATATACTGTACATTATTATAATCAAATAGCAAAAGAAAAAATGGAAAAAGGAACCGCTTTTTGTGTAAATGGATCTATTCATGAAAGTGATATAAGTAAGTATCAAATGATATCTTTTACATTATTAGCTATATCTTCTATAGTATTTGTCCTCAAATTAAATCACGACATATTCGCAAAATGTAATTATGAAGAAGGGAAAGCATCAGGTTTAGTTAAACATATAACAACAAATACACAATTATGGTGGACAGGCCTTGTATTAACTATATACGGATTAACCATATACGAATTATCAACATTAGACAGATTTGATAAATGCTCTGAAGATGTTACTAAAAATGGAATGCTTATTGGTATAAACGCAACAGTCGTCGCAATTATATCTCTTATGATATTAATATATATCTATAGATATATCAGAACAGGTAAAGAACCTAATCCCATAGGAGAAAGTATTGATTTGGGTAACTCAGAGAGTATTTACAATACCGAAGCAACAGGGGATGAGGGGTACGTTCATGATCTTGCATTCAATTACAATTAATATTAAGAAGTTAATTAATATTAATTCCAAAAGATTTTCTTATTGCTTTTTTTGCTTGATAATTTAATTTTATAATATTATTTTCACACATATGTTGTAAACATCTTAAATTTATCCATCCAATACTATTTGCATCATTTTTATCATCTGTTTGAACCTGTACAGGATAATTTTTATAATTTACTTCTAAATAATAATAAATAACTTTTGAATTTATATATATATGGTTTGTCAACAAACTTTTACAAATATGTATACCTGTTTCTTCTTTTAATTCACGTTGTGCACAAGTCTGAAAGTCTTCTCCTTCTTCAGATGTACCTTTAGGAAATCCCCACAAATTTCCTCTTGATTGTACTAATAATACTTTGTTATTTGTAGGGTCAAATAGCACAACACCCCCTTTATTTTTATTATATTTTGTTTTATCTTTTTCTTTATTATCATATCTTACATACTTGGTAGTATAAATATCACAGCATTTATTTGGACACGTCATTTAAATATATTCTAATTATGTTTAAATGAATTAATTTTTATCAATTTTATATAAGATGATGAACGTATAAATCTCCTTTTCTACCTATCCTATTTGCTCTACCTATAATTTGTTTTGTTATATTATCATTTGTATAAGTATGATAAAATATGATATCGGTAGCTTCTTGTAAATTTATACCGGCACCATTATAATTTGAATTAAGATAAAGCATTTGTATCTTACCTTCTTTAAAATTTTTAATAGTTTTGGTTATAGTAGTACTATGACCTTTTAATTCTGCAAAAGTAATATTAGTTTCTCTTAATAGTTTTGTAACCTTTTCAAAACTTACATCAAACTGTGAAAAAATTATAAATTTACCATCTTTATTATTCTTAACTATATTAAGTATCATCTCGGGTTTAGTTGGTTTTCTAACTATACATTTTTTATCTTCTTTTTTAGTGTTATCAGAATTAATATGTATTAATTGTTTATCAATTACTCTTTCTCTACAAAGAGGACAAGTACCATGTTCCTGTCTCCATTTTAGAAAACATTTACCACAAAAGATATTTTGACAACATGGAACTAATATAGGTTTTTCAAGAGTATCAAGGCATATAGTACAATCACTTTTTAATTTTTCTTCAAATTTATCTTTTAATTCTAATATATCTTTTTCTAATTTAATAATTTCTTCGTTCCATTTAGAAATATTTCTATTTTCAGGAGATTGTCTTATTAATAATTTTAATAGATCAATTCTATCACTTTTTTTCTTTTTTATTAACTCTACAATATTAGAAGTCTCATCACCACCAAGTCTTTCAATTGCTCCTGATATATCTCCTGCTGAGATTAATGATAAAGTAATATTATCTACATATCCATTTACCATATTATATATAGGCTGATAACACTCATGAAATATATCTTTTACTTCAGGTAATTTATAGGACTGTCTTACATAATTATCATCATTTTTCACAATCATCGCGTTAAATGAATCATATACGAGTCTTGAATTGAATATACTATATATAAAATGATTTGACGTACTATTATATCTATTGTATAAACTAAGAGGAGTTGCTGATATAAGCCAATAATATCCTGCACAAATTGTTTTCATTGATGGTATTCTTGTTGATTGGGGTTCATCAAATATAAATCTTTTCCATGCAACATTACCCCATTCCTTTGCAAGTGCATTATACATTTTAGATGATACTAAAACTACATCAAATTGTGTTATATCGTCCTTCAAAGCTTCAATTGTTTTTTTTATAACTTTTATTTTGAGATCAGACTTACTTAGTTCACCTAACCACTGATTAATTAATGAATTGTTTACAACAATTAGAGTTGTATTTATTTTTGTAAATGTTTTTATATGAACTCTTTTTTCATTTATTATTCCACGATTCCCAATATCATTTGTACTTGTAACACATAATTTATATTGAGTGTTTATGTTCCATTCCATCTTATCTCTGACTATTAATCCTATTACAGAAAAAGTTTTGCCATAACCAACAATATCCGCAAATATACTCATTTTAGTTGTAACAATTTCTTCATAATCATCAAGATCAGATACCTTAATAGTTCTATTTTTTTCTCTTTGTTCCATCAAATATATAGCAGATAATTGATGTGGAAATAACTTTACTTTCATATTTGGTTGCTCTACTTTAGGAAAAGATAACATTTTTATAATTTTAATTCATAAAATTAAAATTAATCAATTTTGTAAAAAATATGCAATTAGATATAGCATAGTTATACAACTTGCAAAAACAACAAACGCTAATTCCTTTGACTCTATATCATTATACATTTCTAAAAATTTTTCATTCATCTCATCATAGTCATATATATCAAACATTTTTTATTAAATTTAAATATTAAAATCGTATTTAAAATATGACTGCAATAGGAATTGATCTTGGAACAACATATAGCTGTGTTGGTATTTATAAAAATAATAAAGTAGAAATTATCGCAAATGAACAGGGTAATAGAACTACTCCATCTTATGTAGCATTTACACAAAACGAAAGATTAATTGGTGATTCTGCAAAAAATCAGGTTAATAGTAATCCCAAAAATACGATTTGTGATGCTAAAAGATTTATTGGTAAAACTTGGCAGGATGAAAATGTTCAAAGTGATAAAAAAACATTACAATTTGAAGTGATTAATAGTAATAATCAACCGGTATTCTCTGTTGATTATAAGAATGAAAAAAAAATATTTAGACCAGATGAGATTTCAGCCATGATTTTAGGAAAAATGAAAAAAATTTCTGAAGATTATTTGGGTGAAAGCGTTACCGATGCTGTTATAACTGTGCCTGCATATTTTAATGATGCTCAAAGACAGGCTACAAAAGACGCAGGTAAAATTGCTGGATTAAACGTGCTTAGAATTATTAATGAACCTACTGCCGGTGCGATTGCATATGGTTTGGATAAGAATGATGAGGGTGAGAAGAATGTGCTTATTTTTGATTTGGGAGGAGGAACATTTGATGTATCATTACTTAGTATTGATGATGGAATGTTTGAAGTCAAATCCACAGCAGGTAATACTCATCTTGGTGGAGAAGATTTTGATAATATTCTTCTTAATCATTTTATATGTGAATTTAGGAGAAAACATAGGCATGATATAAAGTCTAATAAAAGGAGTGTTAGAAGATTGAAAACTGCATGTGAAAAATTAAAAAGGACTTTATCATCTGTTACTAATGGTTCTATAGAATTAGATTCTCTTTATGAAGGTATTGATTTTAATACATCTTTAACAAGAGCACGATTTGAAAATATGTGTGATCATTTTTTTAGAGATTGTTTAGATACTGTTGATAAAGTATTGGTTGATGGTAAAATGGATAAAAGCAAAGTAGATGAAATTGTTCTAATTGGTGGTTCTACAAGGATACCAAAAATACAGGAATTACTTAAGAAACATTTTGGTGGTAAAGAATTATGTAAAAGTATTAATCCTGATGAAGCTGTTGCATATGGCGCGGCTGTACAGGCTGCGATACTTTCTGGTAATACAGATGATAAATTAAATGAAATACTCTTAGTAGATGTAACTCCTCTTTCATTAGGTATTGAAACTGCAGGTGGTATTATGGCAAAGGTAATTGAAAGAAATACAACAATTCCTACAAAACAAACTCAAACTTTTACTACTTATTCTGATAATCAAACAGTTGTTACTATTGAAGTGTTTGAAGGAGAAAGAACACAGACAAAACATAATAATAAATTGGGTGATTTTAATTTAACAGGAATTAAATTAGCACCAAGAGGTGTTCCTAAATTAGAAGTAACTTTTGATTTGGATGCTAACGGTATATTAAATGTAAGTGCTAAAGATACAAGTTCGGGAAGCAGTCAAAGTATTCAAATTAAAAATGATGGAAGTCGTTTGAGTAATGAAGATATTGAAAGAATGGTTAATGAAGCAGAAAAGTTTAAGAAAGAGGATGAAATTATGTCTAAGAAAATAGAAGCAAAGAATAAATTAGAGGAAGTTATATTTTCGGATGAATTTAAGAAAGCAAGTGATAGCAGTGATGTATTAAAAGATGTCGCAGAATGGTTAGAAGAAAAGGGTAATAATATTGAAGAGTGTACTGAGGAAGATTATACAAATAAATTAAAAGAGATTATGAATGTGCTTGGTAAAAAAGAAGAAGATAATGTTGAAAATAATATAGAAGAGGTTGATTAATTTTCTAAGATTAAATCTTAAAAAATTTATGAAGGAGCTACCGCAAGATAATATATTTCAGTTTTAATAGATGGGGCATTTACACCCTTGACAGAAAAATCAATAGTAGCAGTACTTTTTGCTAAATCTATATTTCCATTACTATCTACTATTGCTTTCCATGCTATAGTAGGATCTTTCCATACTACACCTGGTGGAGTTGTTTGTGAAGAATATTTTCCACCAGTAAATAGACTTGCTTTTGGGTTTGGAAGAGAGTTTCTAAATGACAATTCATCATCTTTTAGTGTTTGAGAAGGATTACCTGATGTTAAATTAACAACATGTTTGTTTTCATTATATACCGAAAATACAAATTCATCGTAAGATGTGCTCAACGATTGTTTAGCGTGTTTAAGATTTCTTCCCGAAAGAACGTATGTTCCAAGTATACATTTACAATCATTGCAACCTGCATTCATAGCTGCATTGCATTCATTCTCACCATCAAGAATCATCGCACCAATAAAATATGCTTTAATATCAGGTAAATTTGAAGCTAGATTTACGGCTGTTGATATTGTTTTTTTATTATTTTCACTATTTACATCAAAATTTGGAGCTTTAAATGTTCTAAAATTTGAGACATCAGTAGTACCTGTTTGATCATTACCATCATTGTTAGAATCATCCTTTTTTAATCCTAAACCGAGTCCTAAACCAAGTGCTAATCCAATAACAACTATGGCTGCAACTATATATATTATAGTCATTTTTTCCATATTTATAATAATAAAAAAAAAATTAATGTTTTTTCTCGTTTTTTAGATTTTTATTTTTATATATATTTTTATGTGTTTTATCATATATAACGTGATAAATAGGGGATATCATAATAACAATTGCAATACCTATTAATATAACTAATAATGTATTTACATAAGTGTATCCATAACCTACATAAAATGCTAAAAATGTACTTAATATGGGGAAAATGATATAAATAATTGGAAAACGATTATCTATTTTATTATGCCACCATGCGTTTTTTAAACCGGGTAGTTTATAGTTTGGATTTAGAACAAACCAGAATAAGTCTTCAAGAGTAAAAAACCATAATACAATAGCGAACATGTAAATTAGATTTGCTGAATTAATTTCAGAGTTTACAAAAAATATAGTTGCGAATGCAAGAAACATGAATAAAGCCATATAAAGATGATATAAAGTGAGTGAATTTTTAGCAGCACCTAAATTTGGAGTAGGTGTTTGTTCAGCCCATCCAAATTTACCTTCCAATTCAATCTCTATTAATGCAAATATAAATGATAATGTAATAAGAATAATAGCAAAAAATATACATTTGTTATCTGAACACGGATTTGGAATATTTTTAGCAGTATCATAAAAATATTTTTTAATTATACCGTCCAATTTATTTTTTATATTTGTAGTCATTTATAATATAAATTATATATTTTTTACAATTTCTTTTGCTTTTTCAATATCCCCATTTTTATTTTCTATCGTAAAAAGCGCAGTTTTTCTTAAACAAAACTTTGCAGCATCACTTAATAAATGTAATAAATTATAATCATTAGTATTTTCATAATGCTTTAAAATATCCTGATCTCTGTTCTTAGGATTAATACAATAATCTTTTCCATCTTTTCCTATAATTCTTATAACAGATTTCTTTGCAATACCATCGGTCGGTTTTGCACATTTTTTTTTACCACATTTTGATCTGTATTGCTCGTATTTATCATAAAACTCTTCAAAATCTTTTGGTCTGTATTTAAGAGGTACATCTAATTTATCATTCACTAAATTATGTATATCATAAAACCATCTTGCTAAATCTACTCTTGAATTTAAATGCTCATCTATTGGATGCATTTCAATAAATTCTTTATATGATTTTCTACAGGCTCCACAAGGTAAAACATCTCCTAATAATGTAAAAAATTCTTCGGTTGATTTCTTTCTATATTGATGCTCCTTATAATTTTTTTTCTTTGGATTATTTTCTATTTTTTGAGGGTAACCCATTGTTACGCAATGCAAAAACAACCATCCCGGAGGACCCCAAATATTAGATATGATTCCATTGTTTTTATTGCTCATTTATTAATTAAAATATAATTTATAAATTAAAATACTTTATAATAAAATAACCCTTTTCCTATATTTTTGAATAAATTTATATAAATTTATCATACGGTTTAATTAATATTTTATTTAAAGTGTTAATTACATATTAATAAAAATGTTCAAATCTATAGTTTACTTTCTTTTTTCTTTTTTCGGTTTAATACATGGACAATGCGTTGATATAAATAATAAAGCAGCAGAACTTGTTTTAAACACTACTTTTAATAAAAAATGCTATGATCACACTCTACAAGAACAAGATTGTTGTAAAAATTTTGTTTTTAATACAAATTGTATTGATACTTACAAAGAATGTGATACATACTCTAAATATGTATTAAATAATATTAAATCGCATTGTCATCAAAACGATCGGGATATGTTTAATTTAACATATTCAGATAAATGTCATAATTTTACTCTTTATTTGGAACCTTATTGTTGTGAAAATATGTATCTTGATGATTGTTCAAATTGGTATACGCAATGTCATATTCACTCTAACCAAACTACAAATTGTAAGATTCCAACAAAATACACAAATACTTATTGTGATGAGTACACAAAACATATTGATAATAGTTGCTGTGATAATTTTGATGATACCTGCGACGAAATATATTATTGGTGTTTGAATAATCATCCAAATCAAACAGATATTATGGATTTATTTATTGGACCTATACAAGGTCACACTATAAGTCAAAGTAATATGGTACATAATGATATTAAATATTATAAAAATTGTGCTAAACTATGCTTAGATACAGGTTCCTGTATGTCCTTTAATTTTATAAGTTCTTTTAGATTATGTGTACTAAATAAACATATAAAATCAGATCCGGGAATAGTATTTATAAATAATACTAAATATAATTCTGTTTATTATGAAAAAATATTTGATATGCCTATTCATGATACAAATTGTAATGTAAAAAGTGCAAAATGGATTGGAGATGGTGTATGTGACACTACAGGTGGTTATAATACCAAGGAATGTTATTATGATAAAGGTGATTGTTGCGAGGAGACCTGTAAAAATAATAATGCTAAACTACAATGTGGTTTGCTTGGATTTGACTGCAAAGACCCATTTGTTTTAAATCCACCTACACTTTCTCCGACTCCGACTCCGACTTCTTTACCAACACAAAGTCCCACAATAAAACCAACACTCTTTCCAACGCAAGAGCCAACGCAAGAGCCAACGCAAACTCCTACTCAAAGTCCCACAATAAAACCAACACTCATTCCAACGCAAAGTCCGACTCAAAGTCCGACTCAAAGTCCCACAATAAAACCAACACTCATTCCAACGCAAACTCCTACTCAAAGTCCTACTAAATTAATTGTGTATGCATCAAGTAGTAAAAATAATAGTGAAGATCATACTGTGGTGACAATACTGATAGTTATTATTTGTTTATTGTTTGTAACTATGATGTTTATGTGTTATAAATTTAATTACAATACTTCTACGTTTAAAATTAATAAAGTGACTAATGGTAATGCAATGCATTTCTCAAATCCTGTTTATGATCAACATTATTCAAAAGACAGGGTTTCAGATACGGGTTCAAATACGAGTACAGATACGGGTTCAGATACAGTTTCTTTTACTGAAACGGTATATCAAGAAGAAACAGATAATGAGATGTATCATGATCCGGAGATGGAAGATATAGATATAATTGATAAATTGAGAATTTAATTTGTTTGCATAATATTTGTTGCGATTGTTTTTCCAACATCTTTAAGTATTCTATTTTTTAGAAAAGGAGCCATATTTATAAATATAGTAGATAATGAATGACCCCAATGAGCATTATGAATACCCTGAACATTACCTAATAACTTAATAATATTATCAACATATTCATCCGCTTTAATGCTGAATATAGTATTTTTTAAGAATTGGGTATTTTCAGTAATAACGGCACCCGGTGTTATTGTTAGCATATCAAGAAAGTCATCGTATTTTTCATCCATATATTCATGATATATGGAATTAGAATGATAAAAACCGAAAGCATTACTTGCTTCATATACAGACATGTAGGGAACACTAATTTCATTTGATACACCGGCTCCAATATTCAAATGCATACATTGTGCTGTCATATTAATAAGAGCACTTTTATATTTATTTTTTCTTTCTAAAAATTTAGGAATAGCTAATTGAGTTAATCTACTCTGAATTATAGTACCAACAGTAATAGTATTCTTGATTTTATCTTCAGGCATTTCATGATAAGGTATCCAGGCTGTACGATGACCTACATTGTTTACTAATATAGACAAATCAATATCTTTGAATGATTTTTCTATTTCATCAAAAAATCCATCTTTAAATCCATCTGCAAAGTCTTTTATGATAGATTTAGTCTTAATTTTTGGGTAATATCTATTTAAATCTTGTTCTACATTTTTTATTCTTGGAGATCCGATGAGTAAAATATTGAATCCTCTTTTAGCAAATTTTATAGCAAATAGTTTTCCTTGACCACTGCTGCATCCTGTGATACATGCCCAAGACTTATGTCCGTATCTATCTATTAAATTTTTCTCTTTTATTAATCCATATTTATACACAAAGAAACAGAATTTATACACAATCATAGTAATTTCATAACATAATAATAATATTAAGAATATAAAGAAAAGTCTTAAATATAATATCATTTTTTAAAAAAAAATATTATTTAAATTATTATAATAAATGACAAGAAACCAAATTATATTTTTAATTGTTGTATTAATTATTTTAATATTAGCAATCGTATTACCTATAGCATTAGTTACCGATGATGATGATAATAATTCCTGTGGTTGTAATTAAAATTGATAATAAATGTTTGATATTTACTATAAACAAATGTCTTCAAACACAATAAAACTAGTTGTCAATCATGATAATAGTTGCTATAAAGTAAATGTAGATAAAAATAATCTTAAAAAAAATGAAAGTGGACAATTTATATTACCTCCTGATACTATAAGTGCGGGTTTTGCTAATAGAGTATGGGGTATAGACTGGGATGAACTACCTTTTATAGAAACTAATAAATTCAATGAAATTTTACAAAAATATTAATTAATTTAATAATCATTTATTAAATTAACTCATTTATATTTCCTTCTTTTGTCAAAAAACGAACGATATTGTGAAAATGAAGAATTCTTCAAAAAAACTATTATGAATTCATTGTAAAAAAATGGTCTCTCCAATGCAATCGTTATAAGTGGATATAAAAATTCATAAGATGGTATTGTCATCCTCATTGTTCTTGTTGGGTATCTTTTTAGTCTATAATTGAATATTTCATATATTTTATATATTATAGTTGGTGTATCACCAATATTGTTGTTATAGGGACGGTCTGTACCACCAAGTTCAACAGAAACAAGTTCGTTAACTAATGGTTTTCCATACTTCTCGTTGGTTCCTATTAACTCATAAAATTTATCTTTGGCGTTATAGTGAAGCGTCCTTTTTAACTCATAACTTATAATTTGATCACCATTCGGAGTGATTTGAAATACATCACCTGATTTTGGAACAGCTCCATTTATATAAAAATGGCGAGAATCACGCAGTCTCATGGCTTCCGCAAAAAAAGATTCATTCAGCATTGATGCAATAAACTGATTAGAATTATGTGGAGGTTCATATGACTTATATAAAAATTGAGTTAGCACAGATGCTCTTACTTCTAATTCTATAACGAATACATTCTCCTTTACACACTCATCTATTAATGCCACTAATCTATTTAAGTAATCATGTACTTTCCGTTGTGTTGCATTAGAATAAAAAGGTATAAATAATAATATTAAAAATTTATACATACTATTTTCCCTATATTTTGCGTATTGTTCATTTGTCATAAATCGTTCAACTATATTAATAACATCTCCTTCCCACCCCCATTCCTCCAGCCACTCTTCCTCCACGAAAAGATGGTCTATAAAATCAATTAGGAGCTGTTCTCGCCGTTCTACTTCTTCTTGCACTCTTCGTGCATACTGTAGTCTTATTTTTTTAGACACCGTATCACAAAAAGCATCTCTATCTTGAAGGTTATCCATGTAAGATTTTATTTTGGTCAATGTCATTCCAGGAGGACTAAAACCTCGTGGTCCCTGATAATCCATTTTATAGCTTTTTCTACTTTTTCTCTTTCTCCGACTCTTTCTACATCTTCTTTTACTGTCTTTTTTAGTACGAACGGGTCTTTTGAGTTTACCATTCTTACAAGAATGACGTTTTCTACTTTTTGTTGCCATATTTATTTATAAGAATTATAAATAAAATTAAAATTCATTATATCCTAAATCCACCCGTTGTCGAAATTCATCCATTGTTTCATCATATTTACCTGTTAGTCTATTCCTACGTCGTTTAAACATTTGTAAATTAGGATTTTCATCATCATCATCATATCCTCTTTTCCTTCTTTCAAATTCTTCATCTGTTTCGTTAAATCTTTTTATTATCGGATCTGCAACAGGTAAAAGTCTTCCGTTAGAGTCTGGTAATATTGTTGCTTTATAACCTGGGCGATACGTTGCAGTTGCCATACGCAAATAAGCGTAATCATTTTCGAACTTATCCACTTCAGCACTTTCTGTTTCGTTCAAATTCATAATTATACTATCATATAATCTAATAAATGATTTCAAATCGTTTCTTCCACGTCTCATAAATTGTCTAAAACGTTCTTCAGAATAGGAACTAACAACATCATTCATTTTTTCTATTAATTTACGTCTCATTATTTCATTTTTAAAAAATGTATATATCTTATACTCTGAATTATTTGGTTTGTATTGATATTCTCTCTTATTCCAAGATATCTGATCTTGGAATTGATTAATAAGACCATTTATAAATTTTTCATCAGTTAAGAAACGCTTTATTACTGTTCCAGTTATTTTATGAATAGGAAGTTTTTCATAATAATCGCTAAAATCTTTATTGTTCTTTATTGAATGAAATATATATGCTAGGTATCCACTTCCCGCACTATAACCTTTTTTGTCAGTTTGTCTTGGTGTAGCATAACGTTTGTAAATAGGAACAGAATCAATATCTTCTGAATCTAAACTTCCCTCTATGTATTGTTTAGGTGTTAATCCAAAGTCTGCTACACTTTCTTCAAATTCTTTATATCTATTATTCTCAGGTGAAAAACTAACTCTTCTCATTTTATAACTTTTTCTTTTATTCTTTCTCCTACTTTTTTTTCTACTTTTTCTTTTCTTACATCTTCTCTTACCACCTTTCTTAGTTCTTACAGGTCGTTTTAGTTTACCGTGTTTACAAGAACGTCGACGAGATTTACTTCGTTTAGTTGCCATATTTATTTATAGTCATTAAAAATAAATTTGAAAATACTTTTTTAAATTTATATCAAAAAATGAATTATCTATTTCTATTCCTATTTTCCGTCTTTCAACTATCAACTTCGCTCTACGTTCCATGTGTAACGTTTGATCAAAACTGTTATAATCAAAGTTGTTGTGAACCTTATATTTGCTATGAACAAACAGTTTGTATAGGTATGAATGAAACTAAAATTTAAACCCTATTTAGAGTATAAAATTATATTAAAAATGTATCCACTCATTTTTAATAGTGAGGAAGAGCATATCCAACATATAAAAGAAAATAAAGACTTTTATAAGAGAATATTGGAGCATGAAGATTACAATACGATGATAAGCAAGAGAACAGGGGATACATCAAATAATAAGGGTAAAGTATTTGAGTATATGATTGATTTACTTTTAACACATAATTTAGGTCATCATTACGAAGTTATAAGAAATAATAAAATAAGGAGGATGGATTTAAGATTGAGACACAAAACTGATAAAGATTGTGTTATTGGTATAGAGTGTAAGGATAAGAAAGTGGTAACAAAGAAGGATATTGAAAAATTTAGGAGAGATAAGGTTGAGAATAAATTTAGGAAGAGTATATTTGTGAGTACACACAAGATACCGAAAATATTGTGTGATGAAAATTCTTGTAAGATAATGGGGGATGAATTATATGTGTTTAGTAAGGATTATATGTTTATAGCGGGTATTATTAATTGTTATGTAAGTGTAGATACGAAAAGTGATGAGGTTAATATTATGATAGATAAGATAGTTAATGTGTACAATATTTGGAAGCAGGCACAACAGATGCATCTTCAACTGGATAAGAGTTTATTGGATATCATTAGAGGTATTGATGATAAGATGTTGAATAATCATTTATATCTTGTTACAAAAAGTTTTTGTAAAAAAACATATTGACTATAATAAATGGATCAAAGAAAAATGAGAATATTAACATTAATGATACTTATAAAACAATTGTATCATTATGAAAATAATACATTAACCGATGAACAAAAGGTATATAAAATTCGTAAGTTAATAATAAATGAACCATTAATAAAAGAATTTCATTTAACCCGTGAGCAAATAGATATGATGATTGTTAATATTATTAACGTAAACAGAAAGAAAAAACCTACTAAAAAAACAAAGAGAAAAACAAGGAAAAAAAAGGGAACAAGGAAGAGAGGAAGAAAGAAGATAAAGGTAATTGATAATATATTAAATCTTAATGATTTAGTTCGAAATATAAATGAAAATGATAATGAAATAAACAGGAATTTACTAAGAAATTTTATTAAACATCATCTAAAGCACAAACAAAAATTAGATACCATCTACAATTTATATTTTAAATCGGTCAGAGACAATAACATACCACTTCTTAATATGATGGTTGATTCCGGTATTGATATAAATGCTCAGGATCATGATGGTAATACCGGATTGCATTACGCAGTTTATTTTAGAAGAATAAATGTTATGATGATTTTGTTGCAAAATGATGCAAAAATAAATTTGAAAAATAGAGATAAATATAAACCCATGGATTTAATAAATAATAGTTTATTATACAATATTAAGGGTGGAAGTAAAGATGATATGAAGAAATTATTAAATTATAGAAAGAAGAGAACATTTAAAATTAATACGAGTGTATCGTTATTTGGTAAACATGATAATTTGATTAATATAAATAGCGATGATGATTTAGACAAGATAGATAAACACAAAGGCATATTATTATTTTATATGATAAAATGCGGATGGTGTAAAAAGATGCAGGGAGATATAAAGATGCTATGTAATAGAGGTATCAAAGTATATGTTATGGAGAATAATCAAATAAACACAAATATTAGAAATAAATATGATATAAATGGTTTTCCTACAATATATATTTTAAAGAATGGAAAGCACGAAAAATATACAGGAGATAGATCATATACATCTATTGAAAATATTTTAAAATAATTTATTTTTTATAAATAAGAGTATAATGAGTCAATTTAAGTTATTACCGTTTGGGGTTAGTTTAGGTATTAGTGTTTTAACAGGGGGATATTTTTTAGGAACAAATGTAGATAGAGTGAACATACTTTGTGAACAATTTGATACACTAAAATTAGATCACAATATTTTAAAGGAAAAGGTATATGATATACACACTAGGGTTTGTGTTATAGATGAAAAAATTAGTGAATTATTAGAAAGAAAAAATAAATAATTTTTAATATTTTTATATATTAAAAATGCCTAAATACGTACCACCATCTATGAGAAAAGGTTACAAACCAAGTACAGTTCAGAATGTACCTGATTTTTCAACAGATTTTTTAGATTTTGAAAAAAAACAATTATATAATAATAAATTAAATAATAATTTAGTATGTCTTATGAATACTACTTCGGATATTGATTTATTAATGAGAATTATAAATAATAAAGAAATAAGTAAAACAAGTGGAGCAGGATATGCAGGATTTTATACAACACCTATATTCTTGTTTAATTCTATTCAATATGTAAATAAACTTACCAAACATGGCAATTTTATAATTATTTTTAATAAATCATTGATTTATAAACAAAGAAATATAGGATTCAAAAAAGAAGTTGGAGGTGGTTTAATAGATAGAAATGAAAAAAAGTTTACAAATGTTAATAAATATACAGATTTGGGAAAAGAAATTAGAGAGAAACTTAAAACTGATCCCGGTAGTATTACACAAGCGTCTTCAGGTAAAGATGATAGTTATTATTATTTTGCAGGTGAAATTGTATTTAATGTAAGAGACGTAGATGATAATGAACCATCAATTACACGTGATTTAGTAAAATATATAAAAAAGATTATATTTATTGATAGTAAAACGAGTAAATCACAATTACTTAGAAAGTGTGAAAATAAGTTAGGAAGAAATATTATAAAAAAGAGCACATTTCTTACATATGAACAAAGCAAACAAAAGAAAATAAATTTTAAACAAATTGTTAAACGCAGAACAAAAAGGTGCCGTAAGGGTTTTAAGTTAAATAAAAGAACAAGAAAATGTAAGAAAAAGACTAAAAGAAAAAGATATTAAGTATGCTTTAATACAGGTAACAAATTGTATTTATAATCTATTTTATGACTATAAATACCGTATTCTATATACAAGCCAATAAATATAGCATAATATGCGGTCATTCCTATTAATACGTGCCACCATGCATGTAAATATAGTTCCGAGACAGGCCATACATCACATAAAAATTTATCTGTAAACCAACACACTAATGATATAAAAAATAATACTTTTGTGCGATACCACAAGACTATTTTATTTTTTTTAGATATAACTAATTTATGTTCTATATTTCTCCACATAAACATACCAAAAGAAAATAATATTGGTATATTGAGTTCAGGTATAATACACATTATTATTGTAAAAATAAACGTCAATATATATATAGAATATACTATAAAATCATTATTTTTATAGAGTAATAATAGAGATTGTGATAAGACAAATAATATAGATAATTCATCCATAATTTGACCTAATAAAGAGAGAGTAGCGTGAAAATAAAAGGAACATCCACCGGTAAATAATAACATACCAAATAATTTTTTTTCATAGTCTTTACAAAAAATTTGTTTTACAGAATATAATCCAAAGTAATAAATAAAAATATAAAATATATTTGAGATTGAATTATAAAATTCTGCTATATAAGGTGAATATACAAATTTATCTTCACACCAAGAAATAGTAGATGTCTGATAGGATAAATACTCCATATTTATATAATGTTTCATTTATATAAATCAATTAATCTTCATTCATCTTCATTCATTCCGGATATTAAATGACAATATCTGATTATATTATTAATGTTATATTTTTTACTATATTTTTTTAAATTACCTACATTATAACCACCATTTCTAAAATCATAACAAAAATATCCTATTACAAACATTTCAGGATTTTTATAATTCATGTGCTTTACTTTATAACTGTTTCTTTGTACAAAATCTAAAATACTATTTAATGTTACATAAAAATTATCATTATCTTTTGGTAAAATCTCTGTTAAAGCATTATCAATACCTTCTGCAAATTGAGATAATAAAGAGAATTCAAATAATGCATGTGAATTTGATACATGTTCTCTTTGAGAATAAGATTCAATCTGTATTTGACTTTCATCAGGTTCTACTAAGGAAAAATCAGTTTCATAAGATTCAGTTTCATCATAATTTTCGTCGGAAATCATTTTATATAAGATTTAAATTTTTATAAATAACTTATAAAAATTAGAATTTAAATACTCTCTTATTTCTATATGCATCACCATAACTTTCTTTTCCGGATAGTATATTATAAAATATTTCTTTATCTTTTTTAATACTTGGATATAATGTTGTAAGTACATTATCAACATAATATTTAGAAGTCGCAAGTTTTTTACCATTTGAATCTGAAATATAAGGAACATTATTGAAAAAATTATATAATTTTATTTTATAATTACCAACAATATTTTGTCCTATCTGTAATTTCTTATCCGTCTTTAAGGTTAAATTAATACAATCACCTACTAATTCCGGACCTGTAATACTCATTACATTTCTATTACCACTTTTACCTGTATTAGAAGGTTTATTATAATCATATTTTTTTGCAAGTATATTTTCACAGCATCTATCTATACAATTTTTAATTATGGGATGCTTTGGATGAGCCATTAAGAATCCCTGCCATACAGAGTTATTTGTAAAATCTTCTGCGCTAATAAATTCATCACCATCTTCAATGATATTATTAAATTTCTCTAACATATATACATTAAAATCTATATAAATACCTCCATAAACATACAACAAACAGTATCTTAACAAATCACATTTAAAGGCACCTGGTAATAAGTTATTGTAACATTTAAAGACGGTTTTATCAAAATTAGATTTTATGAAATCTAATGCTTCGTATCCATTAACAAAAAAGTATTGATATTCTGGGTTATAGTTTCTTACTCTGTTGATAACATGATTATATTGTGATACGGTTGTTATATTGGTTTCCATACACTGGAATATGTATTTCGGTATATTTTTAGATGTTTTTTCTGTTGTCTCTATAGGAGGTAATCCTGTCATTTCTATCTCTGTTAATTGTGGATGACTTATTTTTGAGAATGGATATGAATAATTGCTTTTATTAAAATTTTTAATGAGATTAAAATCGTATATAACGAGACCTGTCATTATGGTAGGAATATCTTTGTATGATTTATTTTTATTTTTATAATCAGTATATAATTGATTTGTATAAACATCATATGTGATCTTTTTATTGTTTTGAATTATATTGAATATATGTAATTTTGAAAATTCTGATATTTTGTAAATTAAACAACCAGGATTAATTTGATTGTTATTTTCTTTAAATAATATTAAATCAGTATCACCTGATTTATAAATGAATTGTTTAATATCCTTTTGTGCTCCTTTTAAATATTTATCATCTGCATATATAACATAATCGTATTTATTAAATTCTATCATCATAAAAAGTGTCTCGAATATATGTGTGTTGTCTTTAATTTTAAAGAAATCCATATAATTTTTTTCAGCATATTTAGAACAATCAGTATTTGAAATCAGCATAATATTATGTTTTTTTTTAATTTCAGTAATTGTTTGTTTAAAATTATTAAAAAATATTGGTGTCGAAAGATAATCCTTTACGGCTTCCTGAAGTTTATCATATTCTTGTTTTAATTTACCATTTTCTTTTTCGCTTTCATTTAATGAAAAATACAAAGGAAAAAATAATACTGTGAATAATAATAATATACCTATACAAATCTTAACATAAATGTTCATTTATTATATAAAAAAAAATATATTTA
>Ga0209336_10000404_pt1 | contig 22313 bp, 44 predicted proteins | sample LinPmetageLP32_FD_184042 | JGI IMG/M metagenome (GOLD analysis project Ga0209336, IMG submission 184042) | Marine viral communities from the Pacific Ocean - LP-32 (SPAdes) (version 2) | ecosystem: Environmental > Aquatic > Marine > Oceanic | place: Pacific Ocean | collected 2009-08-23
TTGTTGTAACCAATCTGTTCAATATTCACGTTCAAGTTATCTGTTGATACACCTGATACTTGACCTATGATAACTGAGTTCGTATTATCCGCCTTGACGGATAATGATAACGACAGACTGACCATCGCCAACAGTAATAAGATTCTTTTTTCCTTCATTTTCGCTCTCCAATGTAGCATTTGTTCCAACTGGTATCTTAATGGATATTACTCCATTTACTTCTCTATAGAACCAGATTTGACCTGCTCCACTATCTATTATAGTGTTATACTGGGTTTCTTTGTCAAACCCTAGTTGAGTACCAGATATATCTGATGAGTCACCGGTACTTGATTTTCTATTTAGCACACTTACTTTTTCTAAAGCAACTAATACATCTTGTAAAAAATCAACATCGAGCAGATCCATATCTAGCTCGTTAAATTCTAAATCATCTTCAGCTAAATAATCATCATCCAAATAGTTTATATCAAGATCAGTGAAGTCAAGAAGACCACCATCAGAATTATTATCTCCGCCGCTTCCTTCATCTTCTTCAATTTGTCTTATCTCTCTTGGAGGATTAACAATAAACATATTATCAATCATATTCATATTAATATTATCTAAAACAACTGGCTGAGTTGGTATAGTACTCATACTTGATACCATAGTTGCTTGATAAGCTTCTGTAAGAGTAACTTCACCACCTTCATTGGTAACTATAATTGATCCACTTGGACTACAATCACCATCTATCGTACACTCTTTTTCTGGTAAGAGGATAACTAAACTTCTCCCTAACTCATCTACTGATGTAGTAAAATCTGTTCCTCTTATTGCAATGGTAGCTGTCGGTGTCGTGAGAGTTATGTTCTCTTTTGGTACTAAACCTAAACCTCCAGTAGCAAACCTAGCAGTACCAGATACAAATTTCATAGCCATTGAACTACTTTTCGGGTTCTTTGGATCGTAATAGTATTCGGTAAGTATTGCCTCGGTGTGCTCGGTCATTCTTAAAACCGTATCATCTAGGAATGTTAATTTAAGCCTTCCTTTTGCCGTTTCAATTTTGTCCATCTGCATGATATCCAGTCCAAGTTCAGTGGCGAATGATTCCCCCGATCGGGTGATTCCACCACTGCCCTTGTGTTCTGTGATATCAGCAATTTCTTCTGAATAAACAAAAGAACTAGCTAATAGACTAATCAGCAGTATCTTTTTGCTTAATGTTAACAACTGCATTTTCGCTATCAAAATCTGCATTTATAATTCCGTAACAACCAGAGACTCCCGTAGGGCATGTTCCTGATGTTTGTAGAATATCTATATCCCCTGAACTACCAGTCCACTCTAAAGTAATCGATTGATATGCTCCATCAGATTGTGTTGTAGCAAAATTGTTTGAACTACCAATAACATCGATGTCCCACGTTACGTCGTCAGCATCTATATTAATATCCCAAACATTTGAACTACCTGTAATATCTAAATCCATATTTAATCTTTCAGCTGAAGCTGCATAGCCCCAGTCGATATCAAATGTGTTTGAAGATCCAGTTATATCTACATCAACAGTTGATGAATCAGCGCTTCCACCATATCCAACATTCCAATCCCATATATTTGAGTTACCAGTTAACTTTAAGTCAACATCAGTACTATCAAATAGGGTTGGTCCGAAGATTTGGTTCAAGTTACCAATCATATCAATATCCATAGTTACAGTATTACCAGTTAAAGTCCAGTCTGTAGCACAATCACTACCAGATATAGTTCCACATAACTTGTTACCATAACCTATTTGGTCAATAGTTAACGTTAGTGTGTCACCGCTCTGATCTAATAATATTTTATTATCATTTGCTCCAGCGAACAGAAATACAGGGCTACATAATAAAAGAGCAGCTAATATCTTAGTTTGCATTTTCATTAGTTTTTTCCTCTATTTGATGTTTATCGTTTTTCCCATGTTTTCCATGCGGATGACGATGCCCATCTTTAATTACCCAATAGTCATTATCATGACCTTGGTATATAAGTTCTAACACAGCCGCTTCAATACATGAGCGAAGTGACCGCGTTACCGATTCATTTTCAGTTATCCCATCTTCTATTTCTACAAGTTGGGTTTCCATATCGACAAATTTAAAAACATCATAACCATTCGCTACTGCTAAAATAGTTTTTGATGTTTGTACATTTAATAAAACCTCACCCGTCAATGTACTAACGGCTCTTAAATGAACAGTAACTATATCTCTACGATAAGCACGCGATGTGCCTATTCCTAGATATCTAGCTCCCGCTCCTCCAGTCTCGATATTAGTATCAAATCCTATGATACCTCCTTCAAGAATGATTCCTGCGAAAAGAAGTGGTGCTAAGCCCGTTTTATCTTCTTCTCCATATTGTTCTCTTGTTGTTCGAACGATTTGTCGTTCTCTTGTTAGGTGATCTATTCCTACACGTTCTACTACTCTAAACCATGTTCCATTACCTGCAGTTTTTAATGCATCTATGAGCATTGTTTCTCCACCTTGGGAAACTGCTGTACTGAACATAGCAACATCACCTTTTTGTTTTCTCTGACCTGTTAGATCAGGAAACTTATATACTGCTACTACCGGTTGTTTTTCCGGAGCTGGTAGATCATATAATTCTTGGAATGTCGGCATTCTTACTACCTGAGGTGCCTCAACACATTCGCCATAGTATTCCATTAAGCTTCCTTGACATGAATCAGTCATGCTAGGAAAGCTCGCGCATCCAGAAACGAGTATAATTGTAACTATTAAACTAAGTTTTTTAACCTGTTCCACTGCCTGCTGTTCCTGCTCCAATCGGTATTACAATTTGTGTTTCTGATCCGTCTGCTGCTAATATTGTCATAACAATAACATCATCACCTTGAGTACAAGCCCACAAGCTTGCATCACATGTTGTTTTTTGATATGTAATGGTATTACCTTCAAGGACAAAACTACCATATGTTGTTTCTGAACATGTTCCAGCAGCTATAGCTTCAGCGCTACAAGTTTTAAATAACTCTTCTACTAATTGCTTAGATAATTGCGCGTATATTCTACTTTCTAAGTTACGCATAAATTTGGCAAGAGTAGAATTTTCTGCTTCTCTTTGAGCTGATAATAAAGCAGATTCTATATCTTCTGCAATCGCTTGTTTACGAGAAAACTCTTGGTTTTCAATAGTTAAATAATGCGATGATTGTCCAATACCACTAAATGATGGACTTTTGAATTTGTGTACTAACTCGTCTGCATATACTAATTGAGCAGTAAAAAATAGTATAATAACTAATATGCCTAAATATGTTCCATTAATCTTCATTCGTTTTCCTCTTCTTTTCGTTTTCACGATATTCTAATACAACATCAACCTTTTGTTGGAGTCGTATTAAGTCTTGATCTAACATTCTAGTTTGATCAATAACTCTTATAAGAGCGATATGCATTTTTCCTAATGCTGGTTTAATATTTTCACCTATAAACCACCAAATATAATATATGAAGTAACCCATACCAACGGACATAACAATTGGGAATCCGTAATCAGATATTGCTTGTGCTATATCCATTAATCTCTCCTAACGTCGAGTTTACCGTCTTCGATAAAGTTCTCTGCTCTCGCAACTCTTTCGATATCGGGTCGCAATTCTAAAGCAGATGAAACTAACATATCGATTTTAATCATTTCGTTACTCATAGTTCTAGCTCTATTCTCTAAACTTTCACAGAACATTGTTAACGTTTTAATTTGAGCCACTATCCCTTCAAGTATTTGTTTTAATACTAAAAAGATAAAAAAACCCATAACTAAAGCACCTGCTATAGGTGCGCCAACGTCAGCAATTAATGTGAAAATCTCACTCATATACTTTATTTATGATATTTAAAACGCTAGAAAAGCGTTTAGAAGGAAATAGATACGCCGCATCCACATGCAGCAGTTTCTTTAGGATTGATTATTTTAAAGGATTCGTTGATTCCTTCGTAGATATAGTCCAATGTAGAACCTTCTAAGAACGGAATAGATATAGGATTAATGACTAAAGTGAATTTACCGTAGTCTAAGATGTGATCATCATCGCTAATTTCATCAGCAAACTCAATGATATACTCATACCCAACACAACCACCACTAGTAACACCAAGTCTGATATCATTTCTGCCATAATTTTCTGTTTTCTTAATCGCAGCAGATATTGCTTCATCAGTCAACTCTATCATTTGGTGCACCGTTGTGTTTTCTATGGGATGATTTCTCTTCCCATTTGCTAATTGCTTGTCTTATTGAATCTTCTGCCAGTACTGAGCAGTGGAGTTTTATTGGGGGTAATTCTAAAGCTGCTGCTATATCTTTGTCTTTTATAAGCTTAGCTTCTTTTATTGTTTTACCTTTAAGCATTTCAACGAACAAAGTGGATGAAGCAATTGCTGAACCACATCCATATGTTTTAAATTTCACATCAAGTATTTCTTCTGTATCTGGATTTAATTTTAAATCCAATTTCATAACGTCACCACATGCTGGTGCGCCAGTCATACCTGTTACTACGTTTGGGTCATTCGGGTCGAATCTACCGACACCATGTTTTTCAGGATTCTTTAATACATCCTGAAATCTATCTACGACCTTACTGGAGTAAGCCATTATTAATTAGCAAATGCTACGCTTACTGCCAATGATGTTGCTATGCCAGTTAATGTGTCATCAGGAGCTTTTTGAATATAAGCTATTTCGCCTGCTGCTAAAGTAACTGTTCCAAGTGTTGTACCACCAGCATTCTTCTGGGTGATAACTTGTACAGTGGCTTTATTATTTAGTACTCTTACTAATTTAGCAAAACCTACATTACTTGCAGAACCTAAATTACCTTCAGATCCTAATATTTTTAATACTTGTGCCATTTTATACCTCTTCTAATCGTGACATTAATCTCTCTGCTCGATTTGTCACTTGTTTATACCATCTAGAATCTCTTCCTTCTACAGCGGCGGTTTTCCAATCACCACTTGATAAAGCAGCGTTGTGTTTACTAAATTTACTGAGTCTAGTTCTTCCCATGTTAAACATCATATTAGCTACGACTTGTTTAACTTCTTCAGGATAACTATCCCAACCTTCGTGGAGAATTTTACAATCTCCTAAAACTGTGATTACATCTTTCTCGAAACATTCTTTAACACGGTCTTCCGTGACTGATGTTCCAACAGGCGATCCACTTTCTTCATCGCTATCAAGCACAAGATGCCCGATACCAAAAGTAGGATAACCAAGATGGTCATTATAAATTTCATTTACTTGACCCTCATCAATTATTAATTGTTCTCTCAATTGTTCAATATTCATATTATGTTCTCTCCCGAAATAAATATCATTTTCTTTTCTAATTCTTTTCCAGAATTTATTATTTATATTATCTAAAATGCCTAGCATAACCTTTAATATGCTTAAACTTTTTCGTGTCAGCATTATATATTAATCCCCATACAAACGTTTTATCTTCTAGATCTTTCGATGTTTTGTAATCTCCATATGGATAGTTTAGTCCAGTTTCGTTACAAAATTCATGTACTACATAACCGGTTGTTCTAAAATAAACATCAATCTCTGGCGATACAGATTTATCAGCATTATGTAACCTAGCAAAAAACGTAGAATTTGGAACTATAAATTCATCTGGAAGTTCAACTCTTATTTCCTCTAATATAGAATTAGGAATTTGGGATTTAGGTAAGACAATTTTACATTTTACCTCTTTCGTAGTTCGATCGAACTTGAAAGCAAACCAAGAATTAATATCATCCTTTGTCATTCCCATCAAATTTCTAAATACTCCATCCCCATATACTGCAGCTGCAGGCATTGATGAAAAATCAATGCCAAATGCATCGAGATAATCGTAGATATGTAAACCAAATCTAGTTTTTTCTTCACCGGTAGGTTCTCTAAAGTTGTAGTAATTAAATATCTCATTCGGGTAATCTACTCTCGCAGAGGTGTATTGTGAAATCACATTCTTTGGTTTTGAATCGTCGTAAATAGTTTCATCTGGAAATTCCGCTTTCATCCTAACAACTATTTCCTGTCCTTCCTTAGATCCTTGTGAGTAATCAATTCTATGTAAAGCCCCGTCCATCCACACTTCATCATAATAATCAAGTTTATCGGAATTCTGTTTTAGATAATTTATCTTTTCTTCTGTTACATCTTCAGCAAACTTCGAAAGAGCTAGTTTTTTGGCATCATCTAATGAATGGAGGTTTCCATTAACTGCAACCTCGAATCCATAATCAGGATGAGTTAATATAAGAAAGTGATCGTGTTTAGCTAAATGAAATTTCATAATTTAGGATCCTATAGATTAAATTTAGTAGTGACATTTGTAGTAGCTGTTGTACTAGTAGTCCAATAAGTAGACATGGCATACAAATTTGAATTGAACGTTCCCCAAGTGCCAGACATGTAATAGTTATCACCATAGGCATACCCTGAAGTAGTATTTGCTCCGCTGTAGGTCATGTTAGTTCTTAGTAGAGTTAGTGATCCAATAGTTAAAGAAGTCCAATCAGTAGCTGTTGTAGTATATGCGCTGGTAGGATTCGTTACATAGAATTGTATCAAACCACTGGTTTGAATACCGCCATTAAATAGACCTCGTAAAGTATGGGTTGCAGTTACACCAAAGATTGTCCCAGTAAAGGTAGTAGCATTATGAGTTCCCATACCCCCACCTACAACTACACTTTGGGCATAACCTGAATAATAGCTACTCGGTACGTATTGATCATTGTTAGAAATTACTTTATGCAGTGCAGCCATAGTTCCTGAAAAAGCTTGAGTTGGAGCAGCAGCTGCTCTGAATTCTCCCATTCCTATTTCAGATGAAGCAGTAGTATCAATACTACTATTATCTAGAGCATAACCTGCAAGACCAAAATCTGCTCCCCATTGTCTTACATCTGCCGCGTTTAAATCAGCATTATCCGTAATAGTATATGTTGGTCCTGTATTACCGTCGACGTGTTGGTTGATTTCGTTTAGACCTAGGTTTGTTGAGTTTAGTGCCATATTTTATTTAACAATTGCAGATATTAAATCTTCGAATTGTTCTACCTTTTCTACTCTGTTTGGCCAGAGAATATATTCTTTCTCCGGATTCATTTTTAAATTTGTTAATAGAGGTTGAATAGCATTATATAGTTTATTTAACTTATCCTCTAACTCTGAAGCTTTACTTGATGTTGATTCTAATTTACTACTAGTCTTTTGAACTGCTTCTAGTTCTGACTCATCTACTGCCGTAAATCCAAAATCAAATTTGTCTAAATCCATACTCATATTCTTTCCTCTGTATCTTTATATTTATGCTTCCTAGGAATGACTTTAGATTTATCTCTATGTATTTGTGTAATAGAATGATCTGGTTGGGCTTTACGAGCCTTAACTTCTGGTTTCTTTTTGCCAAAGGCTAGTTCCCATCCATCAGCATACTTTTGCTGATCTGGACTTCGGACTTTATCACCCTTTCCCCCGTGCCATTGTTTAGACATCTTTTGGTACCATTACTATTTTAATCCCTCTTCGGACTAATTCATTTCTAATTTTTTGTTTCTTTTTATTAACAGTATTACTATTATTTAATGTTTCAAATAATTCTTCTTGAGAAATATTTTTAATATAATAGTGAGTTGTGGTAGCTTTCGCTTCTCCTCTTAATCTTACGTGTGTGCTTGGTTTAAATTTTGTTGGCATTACTTCACCTTTTTAATTTGACCTTTGTCATTCGCTAGCCAAGCTTCAAACTCTATGTCGTTATAATCATCTTTGAGGGATAGGAGTGCTTTCAAATTACTCTTATCATCGTCAAATAATCTAATTCTGCTGTATTCATTTGTGTCTAGGAATTGTTTGAATACTTGTGCTTTGGCTTCAGCACTTGATTTCATACCTAGATTACCTGCTCGAATGATATGTGATTTATCAATATCGATTCCATGAGATCTAAATGTATCAAGGAATAATTTCTTATCGTCCATATCTGCTCGAGCAGTTACTATTATTACTTTCGATCCTGACTTAACAGCATTTTTCAGAATCGCTTTAAACTTAGCGATCATCTTACCGATTGGAACCGCAGTTTGTTGGAATAACTTTGCTGATTTAAATTCACCAAAGTCTAACTCCTCACCTTTACCTAATTTATAGGTATTAAATTGTTGGGGAGTTAGATATTTGCCAGTAGATTTTATCTTTACCCTGGCTTTTGTTTTAAACATAGTGTCATCGATATCAAAGATAGTTAAACCTTTGGTACCTTCTGATAAATATTGTTTAAAATTTTGCATAGTAGTCCTATTATACCATAAAAAAATGATATTGTAAACTACTATTTATACTAAAAGTATTTTCTAATAGTCTCTATTTTGTCATCTGCTTCAGCTATTTTAGAAATTTCGCTTTCGATAGCTTCTACAATACCGGGATGTTCACCTATACCAGCTGCGTTTGTTTTATAAACCCCGATGTTAGCTTTTGCAATTGCTATATCACCTTCAAGTTTTATAACTAAAGCTTCTAATAATGGTCCTGCGTAACCTTCACTCATTTGTTTCCTCGTTTAAATTTATCTATAGTATCTATTAATGGTTGTGTCCAATCATCACGATCTTCCTCAAATATTTGTAAGCCTTCATCTCCAGCGATACATACCACTAAATTCTTAATTGGCATACCTGTTCTCTCTTCCCACATAACAGCGTAAGCTGCAGATTGCATAAAGTAACCACTAATCCATTCTTTCTTCTTCCACTTACGTGAAGTCTTCCAGTCAATAATACTTCTTTTACCATTCCAAATACCAACACAATCTACCGTGCCAGCAACTCCTAAATGTTCTGAATACATTTTTTTCTCTATAGCATATACTTCAGATAAGCTTTTTGAAATGGCTGGTGTAACATCTTTCATGACTGCTAAATCTAAAAGATTTACATCAACATTCCAATCTTCATTTGCAATATATTTTTCTATAAGTCCGTGCACTTTAGTACCACGCTTAGCTGCCTTAGTACTAATACGATTAGCTTCTTCTGCACCAACACGTTTACGCCAAGCTATAATAGCATCTTTACTGAGAATGGATAATACTCTTGTTATACTAGGATATTCATTACCTGAATCATCTACGTATACTCTACCGGATTTTCTATTCTGTTGATCTAATCCTTCTTCATTATATTTTATTTCTGTATGTTTAAACATCATATTCTTTTCTACCATTTTTCTTGATTAACCCCACGTGTATTAAATGTTCCAGCTGGTTTCTCTTTATCATAGTTGTAAGGAACAGAAACTGCATAAGGATCTGATAATCCTTTGCCTATCCATTTAAATTGATTATATACTGTTGAGGGATTAACGTGATCTAAATATCTATCTACACACGTATTTTCTTTTTCTGCATATGCTTCAACTTCTTCGTAAGTTCCATATACATATTCTTTATTATCTAATTTTGCTAATTCTATACTCATTTAGTTTTTATATTATCTCTAAATCGTGGTGGTAAACCAGATTTAATTCTATCTTGTACTTCTTTCCAACCTTCGCCAGCTTTCTTTAGTGTTGCGCCTTCTTTACCTGAAATTATATTATTTTTAGATGTTGAAATTACCTGTTGGATATTCGGGTCTTTCGTATATTCTTCCATTTGGGATATACTCATAATCCGATCTTTCTCTATCTCACCAGTTTCTAGATTTTTAAAATCATATGTTGGCATTTGCTCTCTCCCAATGTTCTCCAACCCAATCTAATTTGTTATGTGTTTTTTCGTATGCTTGTGGATTAAACCATTCTGGTTGTTTTCTTTTAGACCATACCATTGGCATATATGCTAGTTTTGTATGGTAATAATTCTGATATGATTCTACTGGACATTCAGTAATACAATCAGGAAAAGCTTTCATCGCTAATGCAAAATCTGTTAAACCTTTATGCTTTATATTTTGTGGCATATCTTTTAAAGGTTCTCTAAGACGAATATCTGTTGCATGTGTTTTTCCATATCTGTACTTATATTCATCGCATAATCCAACAAAGTGCTGGTAATGCCATTCGTAATTGTCGCTTGATTCGATTGTCCAAGTAGTACAGGGATGATACATATGCACAGCTTTATATAGCACATCTTCTCTTTCATCATTGTTGAATACCCATTTTTTGACCATAGTCTTTCCAGACTTAGATGGACCACGGGTTTCTTCTGCATCCAACATACGATGTGCTGTTGAAAGCATTTGACCTGATTCTAAGATCATTTTGACTATGTGTTTATCGCATTGCATTTGAGCTGCAATGACTGGATTATTATCTAAAACAAATATATTCATAATGTATATTATACCACAGTTTAAGGTATTTGTAAACCCTTTATCCTTTTATTACTCCAAGAACCCAATTCTCGGCTGCATTTTCTGCATATTCCTCATTGTGTTCAAAGAGATCTCTCCGCTCAACTAATTTGTTATCTTTATAAAATTCTACGAACCATCCTTCATATGCTTCATAGACCTTTGCTACTTTAGTTTCATCATCTGAAAAATAAGTGTGCATTTCTGTTGATGTTCTCATTACCATTTTCTTAATATGTTTAACCCTGGCGAACCAGGGTCAAACCCTGTTTCTAACCTCCTAATATTTGTAATTCTTTAATGTGATGTCTTAGACCTAAAGCTTTTTTTTCTAGCTTGTAAGCTAAGAGATCTTTACCTTTTCGACTCAATCGTCTTTTATAACTAATGGTCTCTTTGTAATCTCTCTTGAGACGTTCCAAATCTGTAATCATAAGCAATCTCCATGTTGATTATTGTTAAAATTACATCACAAAGTATTAATGCATAGGCTATACCTCTTTTTTCTTTTTGCTTGTTGTTGCTTTTTTAGGTGCTGGCTTTTTGATTGCCTTTACAACTAAACCGGGAAAAGCTTCATCTACTAAAGCTCCTGTCAAACCTTTTACTTTCAATGATCTATCTTTTGCCTGAATTAAAACTTCTGACTCAGATGGATGCATTGATTCGATTAGACTAAGGAATATTCCTTCTCTTCGAATAGGTTTACATTGATTCCCGATTGGTCCTTTAAAAAAGTATTTGAATTTTCTATAACCCTTGAAAAGGGAAGATGGTGAGTATCCAGCTGGAGCATCATCTTTTTCATATGTTGGTGCACCTTTTGGAAGAAGCGTAACAACATCTGCGTCAAAATTAATCCTAAGTATATCTTTTAGCGCTGGATGAGAGTTGCTTCTAAGTAAACTTACTTGTGCAGCTTTGTTAGTGGTATCTTCAATTTTCTTGAAGAGTTCTGGTATTAATAGTTTAGCCATGTGTATAAAATTCCTCCGTACATTCAATCAGATTCTTTAATCTGTTCTTAACTAAGTAATTCAAAACCTTCATATTTGGTGCAGGTTTTGTTTCATTAAAAGTATTTATAATCGTTTTTTGTATAGTTTCTGGTATATAATCAAAATCAATTAATGTTTGATTTCTTTGATAGTTTCTATATATCTCATCACCCATATATTCTCTTAGATTATCTATGTTTTCTGCCCACTCATCGACCTTAGCTTGGCGTAGTTGGCTTTGTTTTTTACCTTCAACCATAAATGTATCATCCTGGGATAAAACATTAGGAACACCATCACCTGCATCTCCACGACATACGTGATTCCATTTGTATAATCTAGGGTTAGGATCTACTACGAATTTTTTAGTAGCTGGACTAAATTGTTTTACATTGTTAAATTTTTGTAATTGTATAAAATCTTTGTCTGAAGATATAATCATAACTGGTTCATGTAATCCAAATTCTTGGGTTTGCATAGTTAATGTAGCTATAATATCATCTGCTTCGCATTCTTCTATATGTAACACTTTCCACGGGAAGTTTAATTTAATCTCTTCTCTGATATCATTTAGTGTAGTGAAGATTAGATTCCAATCTAACTCTGAAGCAGATCTATTCTTTTTACGTGCGCCTTTATATTCTGGAAAGAATTGTTTTCTCCAAGAATTAAATCCATCGCATGCTAATACCATTTGACCATATTCATCTCTATATTTTTTATTATACATTCTAAGAGTATTTAAACATATATGTCGTATTAGTTCTGGATCATCTATCCTTTGTACAATTATACTTGCTAAAGCAATTTGGCTGTAATCAACTATTATCATCGTCATCTCCATCCAGATCAAAGTCTGGTATAAATTCTATTTCATAATCATCTTCACCGATTAGTTCATCTTCTTCGCCTTGATTCATTAGCTTGGCTTTAACAAACACGGTATCTAGCGATTGATGTAAATCGTGTGGAATTCCTAAGAATCGCATAAACATTGCATTCATTAGATTTACTATTGCATGCATATCACGTGATTCCTGAACTTCAGGATCTCTGAAATTCATATTAGTAAATAAAGAATCTTGATTAATCTCTAAGGATTGTTCTATTAATTCTAACATATAAACGGATGTATCAACAGCTTCGGAAGTCATAAATTCTACTGCTTCTCTTGATTCTGTTAAACTTTTTTCTATAGCTTCTCTTCTATCTGGAAAAGCAATAACATTAGATTTTGTTTTTTTATTCATAAGATGTATTATACCATAGTTTAAGGTGTTTGTAAACCCCTAATTTTTATATTTTTTGGTTGTCTAAAGTCTGGTTTTGGTAATACCATCCGATCTTTATCCGTATAAAAAAAGAACTTTACCTTAGATTCTTGATGTTTCTCTGTTAACCATTTATACATACTATTCCTCCATCCTTCTAGGGTAAGGTTAACCCCGTGCTCCTGGTTAGATCTACCGACTATTTTGTGTGTAGAACTAGATACATCATCTTGAAATAAAGCATCCATGCCGTAAATATGTATTTGCCCCACGTCTTGAAACTTCTGTAATATAACATCATGAGCATATTTTATAGCTAGTAAGCCAGTACTTGATGATATCCGATGCATGAATATTCTTTTATTAGAAAATTGTTTTAATTGTTCTGGATATTTTCTAGCGTATTTAGTAGCTCTCTGCCCTAATATCCAGTCATACTTATCAAGCTTAGGAGGTTCTTTTTCTTCCTGGTAGAAATCACCACCATTTCCATAATCCAGTATTCCAGTGCATAGGAACTTTAAAAATCTACCATCAGTCATACATAAGCCGTGGACTTTATTTGCAGGTATATCGTAGGCAGGAATATTGCATAAAAGCAATTCGCCTTCAGGTTGTTGTTGTTTGAAGTATTTTTTGGATGGACCGTTTGCTAAAACGTTTACTCTCATTTTAATATGTTGACGCTATTTGAACCTAATCGGATATTTATTATACCATTATAATAATCATCTCTGAGCAACACCTCATTCTCGAACTGTAGTTTTGCTTCCATATAAGCTAATTCACCTTTCATAGTTCCAATATAAAGTATCTCTCTATAAAATTTATCTAGCCCTATTTCAGCTATATCCTCTGTTAGGTTTTTAGAAGAACCACAATAAGTACGCCAATCCGATTCTACTATTGATCGTCTTTTTCTTTTTTGACCTTTTAAAGGTGGGAGGGTTTTCTTACTCCAAAAGAATTTTTTACCAATATATTTCTTATCGTTAACGGTATTCGTTACCTGATAGATAAATCCATACATTGTTTTAGGGTCAAAGTCTTTTGGTGGTACGAATGTTTTGCCTTGATATATCCAGTCCATAATAGTATTTATGCATCAAAATCAAGCTCACCTTCTACCTCTTCTTCTGCAACTTCACCACAAAATGGACAATACTTTGGACTAGTATCATCTTCTTCTATTTTTATTTCAGATAATTTGAAACAATAACCGCAGTCGAATATGTATATCATATTCCATATTTCCCGTCTATAGCATCAATTGCTTCTGCTTTACGGTCATCTATGAGTTTTTTAAATTCTGTATATCCACCTATTTGTTTACCATCTACAACTACTTGGGGAAATGTTCTTGCGTTTGGAAATTTAAATAGCATTAGTTCTCTATCTAAATCTATCCCTAATTTAAATATTCTTAGTACGTTAGTATGTTGCTCTGCAAGTTTAATTGCCATATCACAATACGGACAATTATCTTTACTATAAATTTCTACCATCATTATTGTACACCTAGTTGTATGACCCAAAATGACATCATCATCATACTAAGCATGATTACTTGTACTACTGATGCTATTGCTACGAAATGAAGAGCTCTGTCAGCCCACCATGTTCTATCACCTTCTTGCCATTCTTTTTGTTCTTGTTTTGTTGCTTCTTTATAATTGTTCAATGTATTTACTCAATGTTTGTATTTCTTGATCAGATAAACCCCCAGCTTGTCCCCACATTGTGGCACTCATTGGTCCTATCTCTTCTCTGTTTTTATAGGCATTTAATCTACCAGTAATATAATCAGCTGACTGACCTGATAGTTTAGGAAATACTGCCACACCTTGACCTTGATCTCCGTGGCATGCTGCGCATCCTGCCCATAATCCTTTTATTGAACTAAACTCGTCTGCTGCTGCAGCTAGTTTTTTCTCTTCTAATTGTTCTAAAAATGTTCCATTTGCTCTTATATATTCTTGGTAACATTCGCCGTAGCATGTACTGTTACTTGGTATATTCTTATATTCTATATCCGGATATATTACTCCTGCAAAAAATAAAAAGAATGCAAACATTCCTACTAATACTATTCCTAATTCTCTCACACTTCTCCTAAGTTATGGGAACGAACTACAGTTGCAATAAGGTTAGCATTCTTATCATAAGTGTATACCGTTTCCGTTTGTTTATTAATATTGACTTTCACAGTTACCTGCTGGTATTCAATGTTTGGTTTATTATATTGAACTGGCATTGTTGCTTGGATTTCCATTATAGTGATAATCCGGACAAAGTGGTTTGATCCACATCTTGTTTAACTCCACCAACAACATAACTAGTTATTTCGGTTTCTTGTGGTGCAACTTGTACGTTACCACCACCGATCCATTTCTCTGTCCAAGGTAATGGATTTACTTTCGGTACAGAATATGGTGATACTAAACCTATTGCTCTCATACGTTTAGATCCAATCCATTCTATATATTGCCCGAGAATCTGTTCATTTAATCCAATCATTGAACCATCTTTAAATAGATATTTTGCCCAGGCTTTTTCTTGTTCGATAACCTTAACAAATAAATTGGTAGCTTCATCTTCGCATTCTTTTGCTATTTTAATAAATTCAGGATCTTCTTTTATAAAGTTTCTAAGAATAGTAGTTGTTCCTGCAAGATGAACGTTCTCATCTCTTGCGATAAACTTAATAATCTTAGCATTGCCTTCCATCTTTTTAAGTTCCGCGAACGCCCACGAGCACGCGAAAGAAACATAAAATCTTATACCTTCTAATGCATTTGCCGAAAGCATACACATATATAAAGATCGTTTGTGTTGCATCCTATTTGTAGCTGAATTATTACAATCGATTAGATCATCGTAATATCTACCAATGTCATTTCCACATTCTAATATTTCTTGGACGTCTAGCATACCATCAAAGACAGTGGAAGGGTTAGCATAAACATTGCGAATAATGTGTGTATAAGATCTAGAGTGGATAGTTTCAGAAAACGACCACGTTTCAATCCAATTCTCCACCTCGGGTAGAGAAGCGATTGGTAAAAATGCCAAATTGGGAGCTCGACCCTGAACTGAGTCCAGTAGTATTTGCCTTTTGAGATTACTAGTAAAAATATGCCTTTCATGTTCTGTTAAATTATTAAAATCTTTTTTGTCTCTACTGACATCAACCTCTTCTGGTCTCCAGAAAAAGCTTAATTGTTTATCTGTCATTTTATCTAAGGCAGGATACTTTAAAACATCGAACCTCTGTATGTCTACACCTTCATCAAGAAACATATTCTTTGTTAGGTGTGATTTTTTATTTTTTCTTAATACGCTCATATTACGCAGGCCTCGCAATCTTCATCGATAAATTCTTCACTATCTGGAAGTAACTCATCTTGTGGGTTATATTCTATTTTCATTTCTCCTGAACCATCGTGCGTATTAAAATAATATAATTGTTTGATTCCAAACTTATAAGCTGTAACTAAATCCTTAATCATTTCTGACATAGGTACTTTATTATCTTCAAAGTGTTCTGGGTTATAAGAAGTATTGACAGATATTCCTTGATCTATATATTTTTGTAATATTGCACAGATCTTTAGATAACCATCTGGACTTTTTTGATCCCAGAGTAAATCGTATTTATTTTTTAAATGATGATAGCCAGGTACTACTTGAGCCATTACCCCATCTTTAGATTGCTTATAGCTAACTAAAGCACGAGGTGGTTCAATACCATTAGTACTATTACTAATTTGAGCGCTGGTTTCTGCGGGCATTAATGCCATGAGAGTTGAGTTTCGGATCCCGCTTTCTTTGAGTTCAGTTCTGAGCTCGTCCCACGGCATACGTTCTTTAGGCTCTATTAAATTATCTATCGCTCTCTTATATGTATCAATTGGCAAGTCTCCAGACGCATATTTTGTTTGATTATTTAATAAACATGCACCTTTTTTTCTTGCTAATTTAGCAGAGGTTTTAATTAGATAATATGACCAAGCTTCAGCATATTCATCAACAATTTTAAATGCTGATTCGTCGTATTTTAAACCACGTTTCGCTAAGAAATAAGCCAAATTAATAATACCTATTCCTAATGGTCTTCGACCCATAGTACCAGTCTGGGCAGCTTGAATAGGATAGTCTTGATAATCTAATAACTCATCTAATCCTCTAACTGCTAAATTACAGTACTTTTTAAATTCACTTGGTTGATTAATTAAACCCCAATTGATAGCAGACAACGTGCATAAAGATATTTCTCCATTTGGATCGTCTGGATATTCTAGTGGTGTAGTCGGTAAGTCGATTTCACAACATAGATTACTCATATGGATTGGAGCTTCTTTTGCATTAAATGAACCATGATCGTTTGCATGATCTACATTCATAATGTATATTCTACCAGTGTCTTTTCTTTCTTGAAGTAATTGTTGAAATACTTCTAATGCTGGTAATGTTTTCTTTCTTATACTATAAGCACGCTCGTACTTTTCATATAGCTTTTGGAACTTATCTTGGTCATTATAAAATGATTCATATAATCCTGGTACGTCATTCGGGTCAAAGAAAGTAATATTACCACCAGATAATAATCTTTCATACATTAGTTTATTTAATTGGAAAGCATAATCCATATGCCTTACACGATTTTCTTCTGTACCTTTATTGTTCTTTAATACTACAAGATCTTCGAATTCATAATGCCATACTGGTAAGTATACGGTCGCCGCGCCCCCGCGTACGCCCCCTTGCGAGCACGACTTAACTGCAGCCTGAAAATACTTTAAAAAAGGTATTAGACCTGTATGAACGATAGAGCCATCGCCAACACGTGCACCAGCGGCTCGTACGGAGCCTGCACCGATACCTATACCGGCCTTCTTGCTTATATACCTAACAATGCTAGTAGAAGTAGCATTAATAGAGTCCAAACTATCTCCGGACTCGATAAGTACACAAGAACTAAATTGGCGCGTAGCTGTTCGTACGCCAGCCATAACCGGAGTCGGTAGAGAGATATAGAATTGCGAAATCGCATCATAATAATCTTTAACATATTTTATTCTTCCTTCATCATAATTTTGGAAAAGAGTTGCCGCAATCATCATATACAATATTTGTGGAGATTCGTATAACTCTTTGGTTCTTCTATCCTGGACTAAATACTTACCACGGAATTGTTCCATACCAGCATAGGTAAATGAATCATCCCTATCATGCTTGATATAGTTATTTAATTCCTGGAATTCTTTATCAGAATATTTGGTTAATATCTCTGCGTCGTATACACCACGCTCGATATTCTTTTCTATAATTTGTTTCAGATTCCAAGGTTTATAATCCCCATAAACTTCTTTTCGAATCTTATAAGATATTAGCCTTGCTGCTACAAATTGATAATTTGGTGTTTGATCTGATATTAATTCAGCTGCTGATTTAATGAGTAACTCATGTATATCATATGCTGGAATATTATCATATAGTTGTATGTTAGCACGTATTTCTATTTCAGATATTGATACACCAGTAATATCTTCGACTGCCCATTCCAATACTTTATGGACTTTATCTAAATTAAAATTTTGCTGTGTTCCATCACGCTTAGTGACATTTATTTCCATGACATTTATCCCATTCATAAGTATATATTATACCACAAATCTAGTGATTTGTAAATCTTTTATTTAGTTTTTTTCGAGAGGTGTTTTGCTATTGCTTTACCATTCACTTCCCATAGGGTTGTCAAATCTTCTTCTAAAGCATCTAGTCTTTCGGCTTGGATAGGATATTGTTTACGAAACTTAGCATCTTTCTTTGCTAATTCAAGATCATATTTTTCAGCAAAATGCTGCATGAATCGATTGATTTGTTTTTGAAACCATATACCACCACTAGTACTTTCAAACCATTGGTAGAAAGAACTACCAATAACAGAACTAAGAATAGATTTTAAAGCTAAGATTAACAACCAATACATTATTTACCCTTTGATAGTTTATTAATTGCTTTAACATAATTTGGCATACCGTGATCGACAATACCATCAAAGAACTTCCATCTCTTCCAAGAGTTTAATATACCTTTAAAGAGGTCTTTATACGTTGGATTGGATTGTCTAATACCCGCTGCATTAAAGTAAATCATTTCACCATGATGTCTAAATCCTAACCACGCTGGTGGTATACGACATACTATATCATTATTGTTCATAAATCTATAATGCTTACATTTAATATTCTTAATAAATCTCGGTCCACCGACTCTGGGTGATCCGAAAGTAAATAATTCTTCTGGTTGATATCTTGTAGATGATATGGTTGCCATTGCAGCACCCAAAGAATGACCTGTCATGTAAACATCTTTACGTAATTTTAACTGGTCATTATGTTCTAGTTCTTCTAGAATATCCATCCACACGTCATCTACTTCTTGTTTGAATCCACCATGAACTTTACCTCCGGCAATTGCCGAATTTTTAATTACTTTAAGATCAGCCATAACATCATTAAGTTTGGATGGTTCAGTACCCCTAAATGCAAACCATAAATCATTACGGTCTTTAGCTACTAATACTTCTGCACCATCTCTGGAAATTAATTTAGCCCAGGGAAATCCCATTTTCTTACATGCTGCGACTGCAGCCTTTTCTGACTTATAAGCGTTTGCTGATAGTTTAGCTGCTATAACAGCTCTATCCCAATTACTTAATTGATCTTTCATTCTAGTTGTTGCCATCTTTATTCACCTCAATAGCTGCGCCGATACCTTTTTGGCCGTCGGTCATTGTAACATCTCTATAGTATATAACTACTTCACCTAATTGTTTGATATACCTTTTTAGTTCTTGCATATCTTCTGCCATTACTTTATAGTCACCTATTGTAGTAGCAACGAAAACAACTTCTCCGTTATTTTGTTCTTTCATTTCATCCATAAATCGATCTAGATAGGTATATCCTACTGGCCAATCCGGATTTTCTGTATCTTCTTTAGCACAAGCTTTGGGTCTTGTTGTCTGATGTGTGCCATCTTCCTTGACAATATGATTACCATTCTCGTCAAGTTTCATAATCTTTTTACATGGATTTGCAATCTTTGCTTCTGATACTACATACCAGTTAGGTGCTGTTAGATCAACAGGTCTTGGTAATCCAGGCTGCATAATTTCTATTACAACAGGTTTTGATACTATCTCTACTTGTTTAGTTCCAAAAATAGAACAACCACTAGTCAGTACTAGTAGGAGTGTCAATACTGTATAATTTTTCAGTGTCATCTTCTAATCCCTCCATAACTTTTTCACTAGCATTATTAAACCTATTTTGTATTAGTCCAGGTTTCTTTATAGCTAACATATCTAAATTGTGTCTTGAAAATATTGCTAAGTATTCAGCTTTCTCAGCTTCTATTTCAGCATTTACTCGACTCATATTTTGCAAAGCTTTACCTTGCTTTTCGAATGATTCTCTCATCGCATTCATTGCAGCTTTTTGTTCTTCTACTGCGCCTTCAAGCTTCATATTATTTGCACTTAAAGTTTGATTCTCTTGGTATAACCAATAACCGCCTAACCCTAATACTAATATAACGCCAATTAATAATTGTTGCATTAATCTTGTTCCTCTATCTTATAATTTAATCCATCCGCTCCAGCGAACTTCACCCTTCTGCCTTCTTCATCGATGAAGACTAAAACCTTTTCTTTTTCTGTGATTATTTTCGGAACGTTTTCAAAGACTTGATCGTCCGCGTCGCCGTAGATAGCGTTATATGATACTGTTACTTTGTGGTATGTTATAAACCATGATTTAATCCATATCCAAGCGTTCCTACACCAATCAATTATATCTCTCATTATCTAGCTCTGTTTCTTTGCTTCTTTAGCAGCTCTCCTAGCCATAATCCTTTCGACAAATTTACGACCTTCTTTTGTTCTTCCGTCGTATCTTCTTTCTGATTTAGCTACACTAGCTTTATGTTTTTTATGTTTGTCTTTGGTCATCATGTCAGCTGGCATAGCTACACCACCGTGTGCTACTGAATTAGCAGCTGCATCTTCCCAATATTTACAATATTCTTGAAATGAACGTCTCATCTTTTAATATCTCCATTCGTTATATATAATTCTTGCTTCGTTAAAACGTGCTGAACTTTATAAATATTATTTCCTAAAAAACTAGAATACGGTTCTGTGTGTTCTAGCACCTTGATCTTTGAATTCTTTTTAGCTATAGATTCACCAGTGTTATATGAAACTATATCTTTTGTTAAACAATATGTGCCAGGGTTTAATATATCGTCTTTTATAAACCAATGGCTTTCAGATATCTCATCATCTAATCCATCTTCTAAAGCTTTATCTATTACGTCACGAATTTTATCTTCGCTCATTCCTGTGTGTTCTTTAATTAGGAATAAAGCAGCTGCGTAAGAAGCTATTTTGCTTTTGCCCCCTGGTGCTAATTGTAATAGTCTTTTTACATTAAATACTAATCTATGGAAAATAGTGTATGCAGACTTTTCCTCGTTACTAGTAAGCTCTTTAGCTTTTTTTAGGTTACGCCCTCTTTTGTCGACAATACCTAATTCGTATGCAGGTAACTTTTCCCACGGCGTAGTTAGAAGCTTTAGAAATCTAAAGGCGTATCCTAAATCTGCTGCTCTTGATAATATGCTCATATCTGTCTAAGTTTCTCTACTATTAATGGATCTAACGATACCTCTACTTTTTCATTCTCTGGCAAATAATTTAAAAATACTAAAAATGGTTTAATGTAATGCCAGTGTGATTTATCAATCTTAAACCAAACCATCTTGTTTGCTGCAGGTATACCGAAAACATTATAGATCACAATTAAGTGATTTAATATTAATCTTTCCTGAAGATCTTCTGCTTCTTCGTATCGTCTAAGTAATCTTTTTAGGTACTTAAACCTTGCAAGATCCTCATCAAACTCTGCTGCATCTGTACATTCAGGGTTATCATAATTCTTTGCTGCGAACAGTTTAAAGTTCTTAGCGTTTAGCTCTTCAAATATTTTCATCATATAACTATCTATAATAGCTTATTTGGTCTTATTTACCACCACCCCAGTTATCTGAGAAATCATTTCTAAAGTTACCGAATGATTTTAATTTACCTAGGTCTTTGACCATATCATCTAAGTTAATATCATCTTCAGATTTACCTTTTGGTAGATCTGGGTTCTTGCCTGGAAATCCTGGAAAGATATCTATTGCAAACTCGGAATCAAAATCTCCAACCTTAAAGCCATGTTCTTTTGCATGGTTTTTAGGTCCAACTAGAACTTCTTCTTCTTTGAATCTCATTCCTTGTTTCTTAAGATGTTTCTCTACTATTTTTAAACCAGTTTTTACGTCTTTAAGAACTCCAGGAGAGTAATTATCCTCATGACTTGACTGTTGGTTTAATTTAAACTTTCCAGAAAACCCAGTTAAATGCATCCCTTTTAAAGGAGCTTTAGGTAAACGCATGCTTTCAGTTATATTTCTTATTTCAGTAAATGTTTTCATTAGTCGCTCTCGTTTTCACCTTTGTAATTCTTATCGATGTAGTTAAAGAACTCTTTCTTTTTCTCATCGTCAAGATC
>Ga0209336_10000407_pt1 | contig 22281 bp, 21 predicted proteins | sample LinPmetageLP32_FD_184042 | JGI IMG/M metagenome (GOLD analysis project Ga0209336, IMG submission 184042) | Marine viral communities from the Pacific Ocean - LP-32 (SPAdes) (version 2) | ecosystem: Environmental > Aquatic > Marine > Oceanic | place: Pacific Ocean | collected 2009-08-23
GATATGTTGAAGTCTATTGAGAAGATTAAAAAGAAGACGCCAGGTAATGGGTTCGCTAAGATGCAGTGTAAGGAACGAATTGCAGAGTTGGAAAAAATCTTTGATGAGATTGACTATGCAGCCCAGATTACCTATGATTAAAAAAGATCAAAATAAGTGAAGAAAGTGCTTGACTTTGTTATCATAACATGGTATATTGATCAAGTAACAATGAGAAAGAGGTTTTATTATGAAGTTTGAAAAGTGGTTAGATACGTTGGTTGAAGAAAAAGGTCTTGACTTAGACCATACCTTTGAGTACAACGGCCCAGTCTATGGGATGAATATGATTCCATTGGAATCAGTGGTTGAACAAATCAAGGCGTTTCATCCTCAAACCCAAGAGATGACAAAGAATAGATTGGTTGAGATTGATTTTAAAAACGGTGATGTAATGCATTTCTTTGGTTACATTGCACAGAAAATGGCGATATAGGAGAATATATTATGGGATTACATATTGAAGTTTATAAGAATGGTAAGTGGGATTGCACAAATGGTGGAGTTACCTCTGGCGATATTAAAGGTCTTTGTATTGAAAACGTAAGTGGGCCGTTTAATCCAAGTGAGGATTATCCTGCTGCTCAGTTAGTTTCAAGGAATGTTATGGGTAGAACAATCGTTCACATCGTTCCTACTGCTGAGATTGAAAAGGGTTCGTGGACTATGATGGGTGGACACTATGGTTCAACATCAGATTCAAGGTTCAGCGAAAAGGTTGAAGAGATGATGGGTACACCATTCTATGGGGCTCTTGCAATTCACGATAGAGTTGAATAAAAGTGAAGAAAGTGCTTGACATTGGCTAATTACTATGGTACTATGATCAAGTAAGATAAAGAAAGAGGTTATATTATGAATACAAATATTGAAAAGATTGTGAGTGAGATTGTTGACTTTGTTGCTTACGTTGAGAGTTTCTACGGTAATGTGCCTGATGCCATTTACCCTATCGGTGCGACACCCAATATGATTTTGTCTGCTACTAAGAAGTATATTAATGACAGACCAGATGATTTTTGTGGAGACAGTCTTGACCGTGAAAGAGTTAGAGACATTATGATTAATGATTATGGATTGGAGTGGAAATAATGAATGATATTTTAAAAGACATTGATGACCTTACGGTTGTTTTGGATGCCATCAAAGTTGGAATTAAACCCGACTCTGTGTGTGATGCGATTGAGAAAATCATCGCTGTCAAGAAATCCCAAGTTGAATTGTTTGAGTTTGATTTGGAAAAAGAATTTAACAATGAAATGAAAGAGGTAGCCTAATGAGTAAAGTAAAAAACTGGATTATGGATATGGAAGAGTCAGTTCACGCTGCTCTTGATTCCAATTGTACTACAGTTGAACAAGTGATTGCATTCGTAAAGAATGATTCCGATGTTCAACTTTGTGATGAAGTGTTTGTCACAGAATACTTTAATGAGTGTATGGAGGCTGTTTAATGTTTGAGACAACAATTAAATTTCAGACTGAAGTTGGTAGTTCTGTTATCAACCGTTCAACTGGCATCTTTATTGGTGAGACTGAAGAGTCTTCTGTTCAAACCGCCCTATCAGAGTTTGCTACTCATTATGGCAAACCACAAGACATTCTAGAAATCAAAACTCTAGATAAGACAAAAGACTAATCCAATCTGCCCTTAGCTCAGTTGGATTAGAGCAACAGCCTTCTAAGCTGTAGGTCGCAAGTTCGAGTCTTGCAGGGCAGGCCAATCCAAAGGGAGAGCATCATCGCTCTCCCTTTTTCGTTATAAATAGTGGCAGGAGATTTATGAATGTCAAATTATTTTAGCGGGATGGATGGGTTCATCTGGTTCACAGGCGTAGTTGAAGATAGAAACGATCCAGACAAACTTGGTCGTGTTCGTGTTCGTTGCGTAGGATACCACACAGATAACATCCAGAAAATTCCAACTTCCGATTTACCTTGGGCATGGGTTATGATGCCAACAACATCATCAGCACTAAATGGTATTGGTGAGTCACCTTCCTTTATAGTTGAAGGCAGTTGGGTTATTGGTTTCTGGCGTGACCCTCAAACAATGCAAGAACCTATTATCATGGGTACACTGCCTGGCGTTCCATCCGTATCTCCAAACAAAGACAAAGGTTTCAATGACCAAAGAGAAGACCCAGACTATGGGCCTTATCCTATAACTATTGAAGAGTCTGATACAAATAGACTTGCACGAAATGATGAAGACAAGCAACATACAATGCTTAAGAGCAAAGATGATGCACAGACAAAAGAAGTTCCTATTGCAAATGCAAAGCCCATTATCGGAAGTTCTGATGCTACGGTTGATGCTTCTGCAACAGTAGATACAATTAATGATACAACTACAGAAACTAAGTGGAATGAACCTCTTACTTCAGACAAATCTTCTAAGGAAGATACAACAAGATACGCATCAAAGTATCCCTACAATCATGTTATGGAAACAGAGAGTGGACATATCGTAGAATATGATGATACAAAGAATGCAGAACGAATACAAGAATATCATAAGAGCGGAACATTCTATGAGATAGATGCTGATGGAAATAAAGTTACTAGAATTGTAGGGAACAATTACAACATTGTTGCTGGTACAGATTTTATAAACGTAAAGGGTGATGTAAACCTTACGATTGATTCAAACTGCAAGACATATATTAAAGGTGATTGGGATATCCAAGTTGATGGTAACGTCAATGAGGTAATCAAAGGAACACTAACACAAGATGTAACTGGAGCAGTATCAGAAACTTACAAAGCAGAAAAAACAGAAAACGTAACAGGACTTGTTTCGGAAACATATCAAGCAAGTCAAACAACAAATATTACAGGAACACTAGACTTGGATGCTTCATCTGAAGTAGACGTTGATGCTGGTGTAATTAATCTAAACTAGGAGATGATATGCCGGCAGTTACAAGAGTAGGTTTAGATAGTCATGTTGGTCATGCAAGTCCTACACCAAATCCATTTCATAAAACATCATATGCAACAGGTTCTTCAAACGTATTAACGAATGGAGCACAGACAACTAGGATTGGAGACACGACAGGTTGTGGTGACCCAGCGACAGGTGGTTCTGGTACTGTCTTTGTTAATGGTATTCCAGTTCACAGAAAAGGTGATGGTACAGGTGGACATGGGAGTTGGGTGCCAAATGCATCATCTTCTGGTTCTCCAAATGTAAATGCTGGTGGTTGACGTTATAAATAATAGAAAAGGATAATCACATGGCAGTTCAATCAGCATACAGAGATGCAGAGCGTACAAACGATTCAAGTCGTAGTGTCAAAAAGTTTAAAGACCTTAACTTGAATTTCACAAAGCATCCAAGTACAAAAGACGTAACAACTCTTTCTGACGCAGCTTCTGTTAAGCGTAGTGTTAGAAATCTTGTTCAGTATGGTATGTATGAAAAACCTTTCCATCCAGAGATTGCCTCTGGTGTTAGAGATTTGTTATTTGAACCAATGAGTCCATTCTCTTCAAACATTCTTGCAAGAAAAATTGAAGATGTAATTAATAACTTTGAACCAAGAGCTTTACTCGCTGGAGTTAATGTTACTCCAAGATTTGATAATAATGAATATGAAGTAACCGTAGAGTTCTATATCAACAATGCTCCGTCTGAACTTGTTGACTTATCCTTTACTTTAGAGAGAATTAGATAAATGGCAACCACAGATAAAAGATTAACAATTACAGATTTAGACTTTGATGATATTAAAGCAAATCTAAAAACATTTATGCGTAATCAATCAGAGTTTACTGATTATGATTTTGAGGGTTCTGGAATAAACGCTGTACTAGATGTGCTTGCGTATAATACACACTACCTTGCAATGAATGTAAATATGGCTGCAAATGAAATGTTCTTGGATACTTCTTCAATCAGAAGTTCCGCTGTTTCTCATGCAAAGACTTTAGGTTATATTCCCAACTCTGTTCGGGCGCCTGTTGCATATATTGATGTTACTTTAAACAACTTTGGTGCTACCACTATTGCTACTCTTCCAAGAGGAACAAAGTTTAATGCATCCGTTGATGATGTTAACTATGACTTTGTAACTGTTTCCGATTTTACTGCACTCGCTTCTAACAGTGTATTATCATTCTCTAACATTCCAATCTATGAGGGAACTTATACTACAAATAGATATACAGTCAACACACAGAACGTAGATCAAAGATTTGTTCTTACGAATAATCGTGCAGATACCACAACAATGAAAGTTCAAGTGTTCCAATCATCTGACTCTACGCAATCTATAACATACACTCAAGCAACAGATATCACTCAAGCGGGTTCAACTGCTAATGTTTATTTTTTACAAGAAGTAGAAGATGGTAAGTTTGAAATATACTTTGGTGACGGTATTGTTGGTCGTGCATTATCTAATGGTAATGTTGTTGTTATAACATATGTTGTTACTAATAAGACAGCAGCAAATACTGCTACAGGTTTTAATACATCCGCTAGTATTTCTGGTATATCAGATATAACTGTTGCAACATCTGAAGCGGCTTCTGGTGGTGCAGAAGCAGAAAGTATTAAGTCTATTAAACTTAACGCTCCTCTTGATTACGCATCACAGGGTAGAGCAGTAACACCAGATGACTACAAAGTTATCATTCCAAAAATTTATGCTAATACTAAATCAGTTCAAGTATGGGGTGGAGAAGATAATGCCACTTCTGTATACGGTAGAGTTTATATTTCAATTGTTCCCACAACAGGAGCAGTAACTACAGCTGCTAAGGCTGACATTGTTAGAGAACTGAAAAGTCTTTATACCATTGCATCAGTGACGCCAGTTATTGTTGACCCTGTAACAACCTTTATTAGATTCCAAACTAATTTCAAATATAACGAAAAAGATACAACACAAACAAAAGAATCTTTGATTAGTAAAGTTACTACTGCATTAACAAATTATGATTCAAATGAACTTCAAAGCTTTGAAGGTATTTTTAGACATTCTTATGTAACTGGACTTATTGATGATACGGATGATGCTATTCTATCTAACGTAACCACAGTAAAATTATCTCAACGTATTACTCCTACTTTGAATACAGAAACAAAATATAATCTAGACTTTAACAATGCATTATACTATCCACACAGTGGACATGATGCTACTGGTGGTGGAATACTTTCTTCTACTGGATTTAAAATTTCTGGAAATACAAATGAAATGTTTTTGAATGATGATGGTATGGGTAATATTAGAATGTATTATATCACAGGTGGTTCAACAAAAACTTATGTAAATGATACTGCTGGTACAATTGATTATGCCACTGGTACGATTGTCCTTACAGCATTAAACATTACTTCAATTTCTGATGTTGACCTTTCCACATCAAATACAATAAGAGTTGTTGTGATACCAAGTTCATATGATATTGCAGCTGTACGAAATCAAATATTAAAAATAGACTTCACTAATTCACTTGTTGCCGCTGACGTAGATACAATTGCATCTGGTGGTTCTGCTGCTGGAACATCTTATACAACATCTACTGTTTACTCATCGTCATCAACAGCATCAACTAGCACTGGTTATTAAAAATGTCTAATGATAATACCCTTGTAAATAAGGTATCTCCATTAATACAAACTCAACTGCCCGAATTCATTCAGTCAGACCATCCCCTATTTGCTAGTTTTTTAAAATCGTATTATCAATTTCTAGAAAGTGCTGAAGTAACTTTTAGTGAGGTTAATAACTATCTTGTTCAAGAAACAACATCTCCACAATTCATTCTTGACCAACAAGGAGATAATGTTGTTCTTGAAGACTCTGTAGCAAAGTTTACTGTCGGAGAAACTATTACTGGTTTAACTTCTGGAGCTACAGCAAAGGTTCTAGTGGATGATGTAGATAATAACAAAAGACTTTTTATATCTGCACAGTCTCAATTTATTATTGGGGAAACTGTCAATGGGTCTACTTCAAACTCTTCTGGTACTATATCAAATTACAAAGCGAACCCTGTACAAAACATTCAACAACTTTTGGGTTATGCAAACGTAGACACTACTGTCTATGATTTCTTAGATAGATTTAGAGATTCGTTCCTAGACGGAATGGTTGACAACATTAATAGTGGTGTTGATAAAAGAAAACTAATTAAAAATATTCGTGACCTCTACATATCAAAGGGTACAAAAAAAGGACATGAATTATTCTTCAGACTTCTTTTAAATGAAGAAGCAACTATTTCTTATCCTACAGAAAATCTTTTAAGACCGTCTGATGGTCAGTGGACTTTCAGAACTATTATGAAAGTTCAAGAACTAACTGGTTTTGTTAGTGAACTTATTGGTCAAACGATTACTGGTCAGTCATCAACTGCTACTGCAATTCCAACATCAACTCTTGGATACAGAGAATCTAACACAAGTATTCAAGAAATTGAAATTGATACAAACTTAATTGTAGGAACATTCGCCGTTGGGGAAACTGTCAAAGGAACTTCTGTTACAAATGACACAGACGTATCCTTTAAAATTCTAGGAATGGTAACAGGAGCTACAGTTTCAAATCGTGGTCTTTATTACACTGCTGGACAATCTGTTCCAATTGCTACAGGGGGAAGTGCTACAGCAACTGCTACAGTAGAAACTGTTGGTGTGGGTGGAGTTGATAATATTATAATTGATACGGTTGGTAGTAACTATGCAACTGGTGACACAATTAACTTTAATAATACTGGAACAGATGGTACTGGTGCTGCTGCTCAAATTTCTGTAGTTGGTGGAGCCCTTGCTCCAGAGACAGGTGATGTTAATGAATATGGAATGGCACTTACAGACCATATTTTATTAGAAGACTTTACTCAATCAGTAATGGGTGATACTTATCATGGAACAAAGATTGTTCTTGAGGATGCTACATTTGGTAATGCGCCAGGCAGTAGTGTAAATGAACGTGGTTCTATTACAGACATTAGATTAATTAATAGTGGTACAGGATATAAAAGTCTTCCCTTTATTTCTTCTATATCAACTGCTTCTGGTACTGGAGCTAAACTTCTTGGTAAATCAACAAGTGGTATTGGACAGATTGAAGGTATTACATTCTCAAATTTTGGTTTCAATTACACCTCTGCACCAACGATAAGTCCACTACGTCATGTTATCATAACAGGAATAACTGGAACATTTTCTGCTGGGAATTCATTAACATCTCATACAGGTAAAGTTGTAACCTTTGATACTGTAAGACAACTTATGACAATTGACACAACAGCTAATCTAGCTGTAGGAAATACAATTGCTACTTCGGGTGCTAGTGGTGTTGTTGCTGATGTAAACATTGGTGTTGCAACTGCAACTATCGGACAGGTTGGTACAACAACTGGCGATTTCTTAGGAGAGTTTGGTAAAGCATCTTCAGATGTTATGAGAATTCAAGACTCTAATTATTACCAAGACTATTCCTATGTGGTTAAAGTTGGTGAGGGTATTGCTAGTTGGAGAAGTGCAATCAAGAAAACTGTTCACCCTGCTGGTTGGGCTGTGTTCGGAGAAGTTGCAACAGTTAACAAAGTAAGTGCTGGAGTACAGGTACAACAGGTAGAATCATTTACACCAGAACTCGCATCTCTATTCTCTACAATCTTTACAACTATTTTTGGTAGAAGACTTGGTGTAGCAGGAACAACAACACTTAGGGCAAACGCTAAGTTGGGTAGTAATGCAATATTAAACTCTGGTGAAAGAGATGTTACATTAACAAAAGTTAATACTATATTTGTAGGAACTGCCAGAGTAGCAAAGTATACTGGGCCCACATTAGATTTACTTCCTAAGTACGCATTTTCAATTGGGCCAAGAACTACTGAAAATACACTTGCACACTATCCAACTATAGTGTCTAAAGCAAAGAGCGATACAAATGATTTTGCATATTTTAATATTGGACAATTTGCAGATATAAAAATTAACCAAGTATCTGATAGTAATGGTAACATACCAGCTTCAGCATTCGTCACAAAGTCAAATGTGCCACCGCCTGGATCTATTGAGATATCAAATACTTCTAGTAAGTTTGATACCACTAATATCAGTTTTGACAGTAACTTGAAGACTTTTGATGCACAGTAGTTGTAGAAGTCTTATAAATAAGAGTATAGGAATTTAGGAGAAACACATGGCGTATCAAGCAATTGGATTAGGGTCTTCAGCCAACGATGGTAATGGTGACACAATCCGTGCTGGTGGAGATAAAGTAAATGATAACTTTGTAGAATTGTATACTAAACTTGGTAACGGTTCTGCATTATCGAACATTACTTTCCCTACTGGAACTGATACTATTGTAGGAAGAGCAACTACGGACACTCTTACTAACAAAACAATTACTGCTCCCACCATTAACGGAGTAGTTGGTGGAACTCAAACTTCAGCAACAATCACTACACTTACAACTGCTGGAATTACTGGAACTGGTGGTGCTCTAGAAGTTACACCAGCTAATAATATACTTGAGATTAGAGGTAATGGTTCATCAGTTGAAGGGCAGATTAAACTTAACTGTCATGCAAACACACATGGACAAACACTTAAAGCACAACCACATAGTGCAAGTATAACAAACACAATGTTGCTTCCTATTGGTGCAAGTTCTACATTGGTGAGTTTGATATCTGCTGATACACTTACAAATAAAACTTTAACTTCACCAGATATTAATACACCAGACATTGACGGTGGTACTATTGATGGTGCAGTAATTGGTGCAAACACTCCAGCTGCAATTACAGGTACAGCAATTAGTGGAACATCTATTGCCGTTACTGGCACTGCTGGTGCAATGACACTGAACTCAGTAACAACAACTCAACGTAATGCATTGACTGCTGCTGTTGGAATGGTTGTATACAATAGTACTACAAGTAAAATTCAAGCATACGCTGGTAGTGCTTGGGTTGACTTACATTAAAGGATAGATAAGAATGGCAATTGATAAAATTACAGCTAGTGGTCTTGGAGATGGTGGAGTAACAACTGCTGATTTGGCAGATGGTGCTGTATCACTTGCAAAACTTTCTGCATCTGGAACAAAAAACAATACAACATTCCTTCGTGGAGATAATACGTTTTCTGCATTGTCAACCACTCTCGCTGGACTAGATGATACTACAGTAAACTCAGGCGACCCAGCATATAATAGTAATGTTGCTGGTGCATCAGTTGGTCACATTTGGGTTAACTCAACTTCTGGTGAGGTTTATGTTCTAACAAACGCTACAAACAACTTAAATGTTTGGACAAATATTGGTGATGGAACTGGAACTCTTAACGCCTCATATAATATATCAGACATCCTCGTAGTCGCTGGAGGCGGCGGCGGTGGTGCTCGTGGAGGCGGTGGTGCTGGTGGTATGCTTCAAGCAGCAGGTTATAGTATTTTAACTGGTAACACAATCACAGCAACCGTTGGTGGTGGTGGTGACCAAGGTAGTGCTGGTGATGGTAATGATGGGGGCAACTCTGTTCTTGCAACAAATGGTGGTCAATGGTCAACACTAACTGCAATCGGTGGTGGTGGCGGCGGTCAAACAAATGGTCGTACTGGTGGTTCTGGTGGCGGTGGTGATTATCAAGCATCTGGTGGTGCTGGAACTGCTGGACAAGGAAATGCTGGTGGTGCTGGTGCTGGCTCTGCTACTGTAACTGGTGGAGGCGGTGGTGGAAAATCTGCTGCTGGTTCTAATGGTGTTGGTAACTCAGCTGGTGGTGCTGGTGGTGCTGGTTTAGCAGACTCAATTACTGGTTCATCCGTAACATACGCTGGTGGCGGTGGAGGTGGTTCTGAAACAGTTCGTGGTGGTGAAGCCGGTGCAGGCGGCGGTGGTAGAGGTGTTTTCTTATCAGGCTCTGGATGGAATGCTCAAGGTGATGTTGGTGATTCTGGAACTCCAAATACTGGTGGAGGCGGCGGTGGTTCTTATAATGGTGGTGTCATTGGTGGACACGGTGGTAGTGGTGTAGTTATTATTGTTGTACCTACTGCAAGATATAGTGGAACAACATCTGGTTCACCAACAGTCACAACAGTGGGTGCAAACAAAGTAATTAAATTTACCTCTTCTGGTACATATACAGCATAGGAAAACAAATATGACATATTTCGCAAAAGTATCAAGTGATGGAACAGTACTAGACGTTATTGTTGCAGACCAAGATTTTATTGATAACAATACAGAAAGTTCAGATGACCATTCTTATGTAGAAACATTTATGGATGCAGATGGAAAATCTAAAAAATATAATTATGCATCAAAGGGTCATATGTATAATTCTGATGCTAAGGCATTTCACAGGTTACAACCTTATGCAAGTTGGAAACTGAACACAACAACATATTTGTGGGAGCCTCCTGTTGCACAACCATCTAGTGGTAAACACGAATGGGATGAAGGTACTCAAAAATGGGTTGCAGTAACCGAATAAATAAGATTATAGGAAAAAACAATGGCAGCGATAATTACAGAAAAATTTAGACAAGCAAATGCAGATACATTTTTTGCAAACTTGTCTTCCAGCAAATATTATATGTTTGTTGGAAAGTCACAACCGTGGACTTCAGAAGGTGCGGCTTCGGATAGTAATCCACCCACACCAATTGATAGTGTAGCGCCCGAATCTTATTATTGGGATGATATGTTGGCAGCAAAACTAATTGCTGGTTCAAACATTTCTTATGTAGTTCCTCGTAGAAATTTCTCTACAAGTTCTGCATTCGATATGTATCGTCACGATGTTTCGGGAACAACTACTACTGGTAACTACCCAGCGAAAACAACTTCGTCAAGTGGTGCTACTAGTGTATATGATTCTACATATTACTTCTTAACAAGTGCTAATCGTGTGTATAAGGTATTATATAATGGTGACCAACTTCAAACTGGTGCATCTAATATTTCGGGTTCTGAACCAACAACAGAATCAACTACACCATTTTGGCAGGATGGGAATTATTATCTAAAGTATATGTATTCACTAACTACTTCAGAAGTTCAAAACTTTTTAACTACTGATTTTATGCCTGTATCAAATACTGCAAACGCTGTAGTTGATAGGGGTATCTATGTATTTTCGGTAACAACTGCTGGGTCATCGTATCCAAATGGAACTTTCTATTCACCACTTCGTGGTGATGGTACTGGTGGTAAGATTGCTCTCGTTGTTGCTGGTGGTTCAATTACAGAATTTGGTTCTAATAATTCAACCAGTTCATATATGTATGCGCCGGGCAGTGGATATAGTTTTGCAAACATCGACCTTAGTGCTGCTAATATCTTTACAGACAATGGTTGTTCAACTGCAATCTCTGGTTCAGTTGCAACTGCATGGGGGAATGCGACTACTGGTGTTATCAGAACAATGATTGAACCAAAGGGTGGTCATGGTTCTGACGATATCGCTGAACTTGGTGGACATTATATTATGGTTCAAGGTAAATTTGAACCTACTGATACTGATGCAACACAAGTCAATGATTTCAGAAGAGTTGGTTTGTTAAAGAATCCATTCGCTACTGCGTCTGGTGCTGTTTCAACCCTTTCAACTGCAAGACAAACTAGAGCAGTTATTTTTAGTGGTTCGATTTCAACTAACTTCCAATCAGATGAAAAGATTACACAAGCAACAACTGGTGCTCAAGGTAGAGTAGTAGAATTTGATGCTTCCAATAAAATACTATATTACGTTCAAGAAAAGTATACCACTTACGGCCTAGATAGTAGTGGTAATATGACATTGTTCTCTGGTGCAAATGCAATAACTGGTTCAACATCTTCTGCTAGTTATACACCAAACACAAGTTCTTCTGCAACTGTAAATACAACACTATTTGCTAGTGGATATTCAGTACCAGAACTAACTCAAGATACAGGAGAAGTTCTGTACGTTGAAAATAGAAGAGCAATCTCAAGAGCAAGTGACCAAACAGAAGATATTAAAGTCGTAGTGGAATTTTAAAACATGGCACAGAAAACAGATTTAAACGTATCACCATATTATGATGACTTCAATGTTGACGATGATTTTCATCGTGTACTCTTTCGGCCTGGATTTGCAATCCAAGCAAGAGAACTAACTCAACTACAGTCAATCTTACAAAACCAAGTTGAAAAGCATGGAAGACATATGTTCAAAGAAGGAACACTTGTTATCCCAGGCCAAACTGGTTTTACTAATGAATTTTATGCAGTCAAACTGCAAAGTACTTTTAACTCTGGTGCAATTGCTGGATACCTCTCATCTTATGTTGGTTCAACCATCACAGGTGCAACCTCTGGTGTTACTGCAAGAGTTGTTGCTGTCGATGCTGCTACAACTACAGACCCAGAAACTTTATATGTAAAGTATCTATCGTCTGCAACTAATACTTCTGGTACTTCGGTTGCAAACGTAACAACAGAGTTTATTGATGGGGAATCTATTCAATCAGATATAGTAATCAATTCATTAAATGCTGGTTCTAACTCTGCAACTCTTTTATCATCTGCTGCTACTGCACAAGGGTCTTCTGCAAGTATACAAGAAGGTGTATACTTCATTCGTGGAAATTTTGTTCGTGTGACAGAACAGAGAATTGTTCTGGACAAGTATACAAACACTCCTTCTTATCGTGTCGGTCTTACTGTCACAGAAAGTTTAATTACACCAGAAGCAGATACTTCTCTTTTAGATAATGCTACTGGTTCATCTAATGTAAACGCTAAAGGCGCTCACAGACTTAAATACACATTGACCCTTGCAAAACTAGACCTTGGTTCTGCCGCTGATGATAACTTTGTCGAACTCTTCAGAGTTCAAAGGGGTATCATTTCTCAGAAGGCAAGAAATACAGAATATTCTGTTCTTGGTGAGACTTTTGCAAGACGTACTTTTGATGAGTCTGGTGATTATGCAGTTCGTCCTTTCGATATTGATATTCGTGAGACTTTAAACGATGGATTGAACAACGGTCTTTATTCTGCTAATGCAAATACAGATAGTGGAAACACTGCATCTGAACAGTTGATGACAGTACAAGTTTCGCCTGGAAAGGCATATGTAAAGGGATATGAAATTGAAACCGTATCTCCATCATTCATTGATATTAATAAACCTAGAACTACAGCAGAGTTTGATAGTGCTGTTACTCCTATGGAAGTGGGTAACTTCGCAAGAGTTCAAAAGGTATTCGGTTCACCAGATCTTCACAGTGATGAAGAGGGTACGTCTGCAATTACTCCATATAAAACTGTATCTCTAGTTGATAAAGTAACTTCTACAAGAGGTGCAATTGCTAGTGGTGGAACAGTTCTTGGATTTGCTCGTGTTAAAGGATTTGAACACGAATCAAATAACCTTGGGTCAAGTACACATTACCTAACTAAAGCTAGTGTAGATAACGCTGAATTTAAATTATATCTTTTTGATATTCGTATGATTACGAAACTAACAGTCAGTGCTGCCCCATCACCTTCTAACAATGTTCCTATCGGTGCAAAGATTACTGGTGTTAATAGTGGTGCAACTGGTTTTGTAACAACTGGTACTACAAGTACAACTATCAATCTTATTACAACTGTTGGTACATTCCAAACTGGTGAAAAAATACTTTCAACATCAAGTGCTGAGACTGACCAGATTGTAGAGAATTCTTCAAACGCTGATATTACTATTAGTACAGTTACAGGTAGAGACTTTAGTGAAGTCAAACAAGTATTCATGGATGACCCACAAAGTGGTCAAGATTTTACTGCTAACCTTAAACTTTCAAACCAACTTAAACTTAGTGGTGTTGTAACAACAACTTCTGGCGACCCAACCGTAACTGGATTTGGTACGTCTTTCACTACAGAACTTAAAGCTGGTGATCATATTAACATTGACGGTGTTGGTGAGAAAATTGTTGCAAGTGTTACTAATGCTACAGAGTTAGAACTAACCACTAATGGTGGTACTGCACAAACTACAGTTGGTCTAACAAGATTGCGTGCTCAATTACAAGACCAAGAGAAAAACCTTTCTCTTAGAAAAGTAAGAAAAACAAATACAAAAACTTTAAAGACTGATGGTAATGGAAATGTTTCACAAACCTTTATTACTGTTCGTAAACAATTTATTAAAACATCAAACGGTTCTGGTATTATAACTTTCGGTGCTGCTACTGGTGAGACTTTCTCTGCAAAATCTAATGTAGATTATATTGCACAAGTATTGACTGCTGGTTCTGCAATCGGTGGTTCTGGTACAACAGCTGCTGCTGGTGATATTCTTAATCTCAACTCCACACTTGTTACTGCATTTACAATTTCTGGTAACTCACTTTCGATTACTGCCCCCGCTCTATTAGGTAGTGGTGCAGAAGTTAAGTTAGTTGCTACCGTAACAAGATCTGTGTCAGTTGAAAAAAGTAAAACTAAAAATGCTTCTCATCTTGTTCTTGTAGATAATGATGTTGCTGAATATGGTACATCTGCTAGACACAAAGATATCTCTCTTGGTCGTGGTGATGTTTATAAGTTACTCGCAGTATACGATTCGGAATCTGGTAGTAATCCAGTTATTCCACAATGGACACTTACAGGTGTGAGTGGAACATTCGTAAAGGGTGAGATTATTACTGGTGCAACTTCTGGTGTTACTGCAACAGTGGTTAATCCAACAACTCCACTTACTTTTGTACCAACAATTTCTACTGCAAATTTCACTTCTAGTGAAAAGATTACAGGTGGAACATCTGCCGCTACTGCAACTCTGGATACCTTTACTGCTGGTTCAAGAGATATTACATCTAGGTTTGAACTAGATAATGGACAAAGAGATAACTATTATGATGTCTCTAGAATAAGAAGAAAGGCTGGTCAAAGTGAACCCGCTGGTAAACTGTTAATCGTATGTCATTATTTTGACCACGGTACAGGTGATTTCTTTTCTGTAGATTCATATAGTTCAGTTGACTATAAAGAAATACCAGTTTATTCTGCTACTAGGGTTGACCCAGAGGTTAGAGAACCTACTGGTGAATATGACTTGCGTGATGCTTTTGACTTTAGACCAAAGGTTGCTAACTCTACTCAAACAACTTCTACTATTCAGAATCAAACTTGTTATAAAGTTACTGACTTTAGTTTTGACTTTACTAAGAGAACATTTAGTGGTGCTGGTGCATCTGAAATTCGTGTACCAAAAGATAATTCAAATATGTTATATGATTTTGAACATTATCTTGGTAGAATTGATTTACTTGCACTAACAGAAAATGGTCAGTTTAAGATTGTTTCGGGAACAGCTGCAGAAGATCCTGTCGCTCCCAAACCTTTAGAAAATGCAATGTTAATTGCTAAGTTAAACTTTAATCCATATATCTTGGATGAGTTTGATGCTTCTTTCACCAAGTCTGATAATAAAAGATACACCATGCGTGATATCGGTAAACTAGAAGCTCGTATTAATAATATCGAATATTACACTGCTCTTAATCTCTTAGAAAAAGATGCTCAGTCTTTAGAAGTAACTGACTCAGATGGACTTAATAGATTTAAGTCTGGATTCGTTGTAGACAACTTTGCTGGTCATGCTACTGGTGATGTTAAACATCCAGATTATCGTTGTGCAATTGATATGTCTGCTGGTGAACTTCGCCCAAAATATTTTATGAAGGGTGTTAAGTTGCTTGAAGAAAACTCAAACGATACTTCAAGAACACTAAACAATTATGCAAAAACTGGTGACTTGATTACGTTACCATATACTCATCAAATTGTAGCACAACAAGTTTACGCTTCTAGAGTTGAAAATCTTAACCCTGTACTTAACTTCTCATGGGCTGGTATCTGTACACTTTCACCATCTGGTGATGAGTGGTTTGAAACAGAACGTGCTCCAGATTTGGTTGTTAATAGAGAAGGTAACTTTGATACAATTCTTGCACAGAATAGGAATGCTCTTGGAACTATTTGGAATGCTTGGCAGACACAGTGGACAGGTGAAACTGTTATAGGAACAAATCAATTTAGAGATACTTCTTGGCAACGTGCTAGAAGACAAGTTCCATTTAGACCTGTTATTCAAAGAACTACGACTCAACAAACAGGTGTTGCTACTAGACAAGGTGTTCAAACAAATGTAATTGCACAGATTGATAGGGAATCCCAAGGTGATAGAATTATATCACGGGCAGTTATTCCTTTCATGCGTTCTGTAAATATTAGTTTCTCTGCTGTTGGTCTTAAACCTTTAACTAGAGTTTATCCATTCTTTGATAAGAATAATGTTACTTCACACACAACCCCAAATGGTGGTAGTGCTGGTGCTGCGTTGATATCAACTGCTAATGGTGACTTGAGTGGTACATTCTTAGTACCAGACCCAACTGTATCTGGTAACCCAAGATTTAGAACTGGTGAAAGGGTGTTTAGACTTACATCTTCTACAACTAATGATTCTACTACTGAACCAGAAACATTCTGTCAGGCAACATTCTCTGCTACAGGTATTCTTAATACTGTACAAGAAACTATCATTGCGACTCGTAATGCAAGAGTAGAAACTAGAACAGTTCAACAGACTCAAAATGTTGTTGGTCAAACAACAACTAGAGATGACGTTGTTGGTTGGTGGGATCCTCTTGCCCAATCCTTTATGCCACAGGCTGAAGGTGGTGAGTACATTACTAAGGTTGATGCATACTTCTCAACTAAAGATGCTAACATTCCAGTTACTTGTCAAATTAGAGAAATGCAAAATGGATATCCAACAACAAAGGTTCTTCCATTTGCCTCTAAGACACTTAATCCTAGTGGGGTTAGTTTGTCATCTAATGCTTCTGTTGCAACAACATTCATCTTTGATTCTCCTGTATATGTGAAGAATGGAACAGAATATTGTATCGTTCTTCAAACAGATTCAGACCAATATAAGGCATGGATTTCTAGAATGGGAGAACTTGATGTTGGTGGTACAAGGATGATATCAGAACAACCATATCTTGGTGTTCTTTTCAAATCACAAAACAATACTACTTGGACTGCATATGATTTTGAAGATTTGAAATTCACGTTATATCGTGCTAAATTCTCAACTGGTATTAATGGTGTAATGACTTTGGTTAACGAACCTCTTCCAGTTAAGAAACTAGAACCATCTTCAATAGAAACTTCAAATGGTAGTAATGTGGTCAAAGTTTATCATCGTGACCACGGTATGTATTCGACATCAAACAATGTGATTATTGCTGGTGTGGTTGCAAACGCTGGGTCTGCTGTAAATGGTATTCCAATCACAGAACTCAATGCTACTCATACTGCTATTTCAAATATTCAAATAGATTCTTATACAATCACAGTAAGTAGTAATGCTACTTCTACTGGAACTGCTGGTGGTAATAATGTTACTGCAACAGAAAATGCTCTGATAGATCAGTTGCAAACTCTTGTTCCAACTGTAGAACATCCAGATACTTCTCTGATTGCAAATATTAGAAGTACAAGTGGTACTTCACCTAGTGGAACTCAAACATCATTTAATTTACAGGCTGCTTCACAATCAGAAGTAATACCTATTAATGATGGTTATATTTTTGAAAATTCAAGATTGATTGCTTCTCCTATTAATGAAACTAATGAGTTATCTGGAAGTAAATCATTTAGACTTTCATTTACAATGGGAACAACAAAAGATAATCTGTCTCCTGTAATTGACCTTGATAGAAAATCAATTCTGACTGTAGCTAATAGGTTGGATAATGTGGATACATCTTCAGACGTATACCCAACAACATCGTATGTATCACCTAATGAACCAGATGGGGATAGTGGTGAAGCAGTTTATGTAACTCGTAAGGTTGCACTAAAAACTCCTGCTACATCAATCAAAGTAATATTTGATGCTGTAAGGTTTAATTCTTCTCAGATTCAAGTCATGTATAAAATACTTCGTTCAGATGATGCAAGTGATTTTGATGAATTGGGTTGGAGATACTTTAACACGGATGGAAGTCCAGACACTACAGTAAACGATTCAACTAATCAATATGATTTCCTTGAGAATACTCATAGTGTAGAAGACTTAGATGAATTCATTGCGTTCTCAATTAAGATTAGAATGCAAGGTACTAACTCTTCAGAAGTACCAAGAATAAAAGATCTTCGTGCTATTGCATTGGCGACATAAGATGGGTGATTTTTTAAAAGTTGAAGGACATGATGGACTAGTCAGAGACACCCATTCTAAAGCAATCATAAATACTAATGTAGGTGCATACGAGGCGGCTATCGCAAGGAAAAACATGGTAAAAAGACAAAAAGATGACTTGCGAAATGCAACTAGAGAAATAAATACTTTAAAATCAGAAATGCATGAAATTAAAGGTCTATTACTCCAACTAGTGGATAAAGAAAATGGCAGATAGAAGTGTAGCAGCATCCGATACCTTTGAGGTATTTAGAACCACATTTAATTCCCTTAGCACTGATGTTGGTGACATTGCTAATATCACTGGCGCTTCTGGAATCATTGCTTCTGCTTCTGACGTAATTGAGGCTGTAACTTTACTTAACACTGCTGTTGGTGGTTCAGACTTAGACGCTACTGCTGATACAGGTACTATTGCAATTGACTTAGATACTGAAGTACTGGCGGTTAGTGGTACTTCTAATCAGATTGTGACATCTGCTACAGGCAATGCAATAACAATTGGACTACCCAATGCTGTAACAATTTCTGGAACAATGACTGCTGGTAATCTACAAACTGCTGGTAATATAACAAACGGTTCTGTTAACTTGACATTTCCAGCAACAGGTGGAAATATATCAACAGAAGGATTTTCAATTGCCATTGGTGTGGCATTAGGATAATAAATAGGAACATAGGAAGAAAATAACATGGCTAATAATTTCGTAAACTCATTCACAAGTATTGTAACTGCTGGAGAGTATTATCAATCAAATGCAACTGATGCTAGTACAGGCCCACAAACAGTCTATACTGCGAATAATGGTTCTTCTGGTGTTAACTCAATTCTAATCGAACTGGATGCATCAAATACTGGTAACGCTTCAGTTGCTTTTTCAACTCTAATTCAAGATACAAGTTCAACACTAGGATCAATTACAAGTATTGTTTCATCTAGTGATGTTGCAACAGTAACAACTGGTTCTGCACATGGACTTAAAATTGGACAATATGTTAATGTAACAGGTTCAACTACAAACTATGTAAACGGTGTATATAAAGTTGCAAGTGTGCCAAGTACAACAACATTTACATACGCACAAAATGTTAATGCTGCTAACGGTACTGCCGCTGGTACGAAAGTAATTTTCAAAGCATTTCACATTGTTAAAGACGCTCCAATTCCAGCGGGATCAACTCTAAAGGTTGTTGCTGGACAGAAGGTTGTTCTTAACTCTAACGACAAGGTAATTTCATATGCAAGTGCTGCTAACGTAGACGTACTTGCTGGTATTCTACAGGACGTAACATAAAATGTCATATATCGGTGTTCAAAACGTAAATCGTGTAACACCTAGTTTCGTAAAAGAGGATTTTGTCGGAACTGGTGCAACAGCAGACTTCACTTTAACTAATGAAGTGCCAGGTGGTGAAGAACAAAACATCATGGTTGTTTTGAATAACGTCATACAAGAACCTGTAGTTGCTTATACGATTGTGGATGATTCAAGTAATCTTCCAAAAATTCTAAGATTTTCTGCTAACCCAGCAGCTGCTGATTCAATCTATGTTGTACATAGAGGGATTGGTTCTTATAATACTAAACCACCAGCTGGTTCAATTACTGCTACAGAATTAGATTCAAGTCTCAAGACTCTTGTTACTGATACCTTTACAGGTGACGGTTCTGATACAACATTTACAATGAGTGAAATACCACACGACATAAATTCTATTCTAGTTTTCGTTGACGGTATTCTTCAGAAGTCATCAACTAACTTTTCAATTAGTGGACAAGTTTTAACATTTACTGCTGCTCCAGATAGTTCTGCTGAGATTGAAATAAGACATATGGGAATTCGTTCTGTACAAAGAAGGTCTACGGATTATGTCTGTGACACCTTTACAGGAAATGGTTCAGCAACTACACAAACATTAAGTAATGCCACTTCTGCTAATAACGCATTCGTATTTTACAATGGAGTTGTACTCCAACCAGCAACTGATTATGCAATTAGTGGTTCAACTATAACATTTACATTCACACCGCTGAATGCATCAAACATAATGGTGAGGTATCAAATCTAATGGCAACTAACGCAAAATTAATCGCAGAACTTTTAGAATCAGATGGTGATGTTAAGGCCTCTGCTCTAGATAATGCAAACGTAGCAATTAAAGTTTATTCAGTTACACCACAAACCGTTTCTGGTGCGTCTGGTGTTAGTGTAGCAATCATTGGTGAGGGATTTGTAAGTACACCAAGTGTACATTTCATTTCTGCTCTTACTGGTGCTGTCAGCGCTGCTGGATCAGTAACTTTTAACAGTGTAGTAAAACTTACAGTTACAACACCACAATTAACAGTTGCCGATGAACCTTGGACTATAAGAGTTACAAATCCAAATGGTCAGTCTGCTGCAATAGAATCTATTCTTGATGCTGGTGGAAGTCCTTCTTGGAGTACTTCTGCTGGCCAAATTGGTGCTGATGTAATTCAAGGTAATTCTTTTTCTCAGTCGGTGTCTGCTTCAGACCCAGATGGTACTGCTGTTGTTTATTCAGAAAGTGGAACAGATGTTTTAACTGGTTCTGGTTCTGGTAAACTTGGATTTACAATTAACTCTTCAAACGGTGCAATCGCTGGAACAATGCCTTCATTGTCAAGTGACACAACATTTAACTTTACACTTGGTGCAAGTGATGGAGTAAACTTAACAACAAGAGCATTTAATATTGTTGGTAAATCTGGAACAGCAACAGTCAATTATATCTACGGTGGTGTAGTCTCCACTGTATATAATGGTACAGGTCATGCTAGTTCTGCTATGGCTGGACAAACAGTTCCTTATGGTATTGTGAGTGGCAGCCAAGCAAATGGTTACTATAATCACGGTTCTGCTAACTACAGTAACACTGATAGGGCAGTATATACGAGTGGATATTCTGGTACGCATGACGGCGCACATACTCAAGGTAGTAGTGAAATCTTTACTGCACAGGGTACTACAGATGGTCGATACTATTTCCGATGTGGTGGTTCTGGTTCAACTGGTGTTGGTATTTCTGTCGGTTGGTATTGGGGAAGATTGTATATTCCAGCAGACCACGATAGAATGAGAATAGAATTTTATGCACACAGTTATGCCTCTAATAACAATGCTAATGGTGGTGACATTTCGTTTACTTTGCATACAGCTGTTTCACAAAGTGCGTATGGATTTAATGGTACAGAAAATACTCCCACTGCTTCACCAGCAAGTGGTAGTTTAGCAAGAATGGGTGGTGCTGGTAGTTATGGTGGAAAGGCAACAGGAACAAGACAATTTGATGCAAATATCTCTGCGTCTGTTATCAACGGTGGAAATCATCAACTTACTGCATATGCATCTGGTGGACAATTTTCTAACAGTTATGCTGAGTTATATAGAGTATCAACTTATAACAGCGTCATTGGACTAGTAACATAATAGGAAAAAATAAATGCCAATTTCAAAAATTAATACAAAAGGATTAGGTGATAGTTCTGTAACCGCTGGCAAGATTGATGACGGTGCAGTTGTTACTGTGGAAATTGCTGATGATGCTGTAACTGGGGCAAAGATTGAAAACAATCCTACAGTTGCTGGTAATCTTGCAACTGGTGGAACACTTGCTATTGCTGGACATGGTTCTATAGGTAATGCTGGTACAGTTGCAGGCACAAGAGCATTGACAGTAGTTGGTGCAACTGATGGTACTAGTAGTTCAATACTCGTTGGTTATAATTCAAGTCTTGCACAAAAATTTTCAGTCAGAGATGATGGTTTTGCAACTATAGGAAATGGGTTATCTTTAACTGATGGCAACCTTGTAGTAGCAAGTGGTCATGGAATTGATTTTAGTGCTGGTGCTAATGCAGCTGGTATGACAAATGAACTCCTTGACGATTATGAAGAAGGCGCATGGACACCAACACTTGGTAATGTTTCAGCACCAACCTTTACCAGTAGAAATGGAACATACACTAAAATAGGACGTATTGTTTATCTTACTTGTGAAATA
>Ga0209336_10000409_pt1 | contig 22218 bp, 15 predicted proteins | sample LinPmetageLP32_FD_184042 | JGI IMG/M metagenome (GOLD analysis project Ga0209336, IMG submission 184042) | Marine viral communities from the Pacific Ocean - LP-32 (SPAdes) (version 2) | ecosystem: Environmental > Aquatic > Marine > Oceanic | place: Pacific Ocean | collected 2009-08-23
TAAGTAGTACCTGTTGAGTAAGATCCTAACCCTAATATGACTCCTGCTGCTCCTACTGAATCAACCGCTAACCCTCTGTTTAATTGTAAAGGATAAGCTCCTGTGTCTGTGAATCTCGAAGTTCCAGAGCTTCCAGTTGTTATAGCTCCAGAACTTATTGTACCTGCAAAGGTTGCATTACCAGAATCATCAATCGATGCGACATTAGCAAAGTTACTTGAGTGTGTACCTACTTTAAAATTAAAAGACTTACCACCAGCACTTCCTTGAGCAATAAAATTGACTTTAGCACTATTATCCAAACCAAGGATATTAAGAGATGAGCCACTTGCCGAAATAGTGTGGCCTTGTCCTAAAGAAATACTGTGAGTTCCATCAATAGATAAAGTTCCATCGATGGCCACATTACCTGCGTTTGTCACAGAAAACTTAGAGGAAGTTCCTCCACCATACCAAACTAAACTACCAGTTGCGCTAGTATTATAATTTAATCCTATTTCACCGTTTCCGCCAGGAGAAATTCTGACTGAAGAACTTCCGAGATATAAATTACTCGCTGTCACTCCATTAAACGTTGGAGATGCTGTGCTGCGAACATCTTGGTTCAAATGAAACCCGTCAGTAGTATCTGCATCTCCTGCGTTAAGTTTAGCTGGTGTTGCAGACGCTCCACTTTTATAATATAAGTGACCATCTGCATAGTTAAGAGCGATTTCACCTAATGAAAGATCACTTGAACCCGGTGCATTCCCTGATACGCCCGACTTTTTAAGGGTAATAGTGTTTGACATGATTATAGAATCGGTAGAAATAGACTATAGAGTCTATATAATAAAATATCGTAAGGATATTAACCCCTACGATATCTATTTATACAAGTTATGTATTGCAATTTTTAAAATGTTCCACCGTCTATAGTACAGCTTGTAAGAACTGTATTTTTAAGACCGCCATTAGCCTTTAAACCAGTACTAAGAACCATTTGTTGGTTTGAGCCAGAGTTATATTCAAAGATAAACGAAACTTCAGCACCGCCGCTCCCTTGACCTAGAAGAAGACCAGCTCCAGTTAGCTGCGCGAGCCCGGTGTTTTTAGCCAGTTGAAGATCTTTATCAGCTATTTCAATAGTTGTAGAGCTTACTGTCGTAGTACTGCCGTTAACAACAAGATTACCTTCAACTGTAAGAGTTCCAGTCGCATCACCATGCGCCGCAGGATCAATCGTAAAATCTGCCGGGCCGCGCAGGTAACCAGTAGTCGTAATATTATCAAATGTTACATCATCGGTAGTTGCAACAGGTTGGCCAATAGCTATAGTAGGTGTTGCTCCTTCAGCTCCTACATTGCCTGTAATAGTAACACCGGTGCCTGCAACTAAAGAAGCAACATAACTTCCGGAAGTGTGCGTTGTAAGAGCTACAACACCTGCAGTAATTTCTTGTCCAGATAAACTTAGATAGTTTTGTCCAGCTAATGTAACATTTGTTGAATTATCAGTACCTGCTGCATCGACGACGAGATTAGTTCTTGCAGCTGCGGCTGTAGATGCTCCTGTGCCACCATGCGCCACCGCAACATCAGTTGCTGCCCATGTACCTGCTGCAATAGTCCCGAGAGTTGTAATACTTGTTGAACCTGCAGCAGGAGCTCCACCAATATCACTAAGAACATCTGCTCCAGTTCTAAACTTAACATCGCCGCTATCTGACACAAGAAACTTACTCGCGGTAGACCCTTTGTTCGCAAGCGCGCTGAATGTCACTGTAGAAGCTGCTTCAAAATCTGTACTGACTAGTAAGTCTCCTGTTACCGTAGCATTATTTGAAACTGATAAAGTACTTAATGTTGTTGTTCCAGCGATACTTTGACCGCCTGTAGTTCTAATAACTGTACTATCAACTGCTACTGTAGTTGCGGTACCTTCTCCGGCAGCGCCAGTAATAGTAATACCGGAAGCGCCAGATGCTCCAGCGACCGTCGCGACATAGTTTCCAGAAGTGTGTGTTCCAAGAGCAACATTTCCCTGAACAATATCTTGACCACTTAACGTAATATAGTTATGTCCTGAAGTTGTAGCAAGAGCATCTGTCGTTAAAGCAAAAGTACCAGTACCGCCTGGAATCGTATGGCCGTTTATTTTGCCACCGCCCGTAAGACCAAGATTAGCAGCGGTTACAGATCCCGCAGTAACAACATCACCGTCATTTCCTGCAACACTAAACACCGTGACACCAGAATTAGATACTGCAATCCCTTGAGATCCAGAACCAACAACTGCAATACCACCGTTTGCGTTTAAAAGAGAAGTAAGTGTTTTTACCCCAGCAACGTTTTGGGCAGTTGTTAGATCGACAAAGTCCGCGTTTGTTGGAATATCTGAAGTCTCAGCGAAGTTCCCTTCACCACCGATCGCCACTATCGTGGCCGCGGTATCTCCTCCGCCGGAGGTTCCTTTTCCATAGTATAGAATATCATCTACTTCGTTAAAGGCTAATTCTCCATTTTTAAGTGAGCTCGGCGCGCCGCTTGAACCCGATGCTCTCCTTTTAATTCTAATTGAGTTCGACATAAATTTGTGCTATTGTTAAAAGTTCTTTTTTCTATTTATATTTTTAAAAATTTCCACCATCCATTATATCAGTGTTTTCAAACTTTGATGTTGTAGTATTATATTTGATTAAATCATCTTCACCAACGCCTGTTATAGTAACATCGCTAAGCTGATTTAATCCGGTATTAGTAAATGTTTTTGTTCCTTCAACTGTTTGATTTCCTGATGTCCGAAGAACGCTGTTATCAACGGCAACAGTTTTTGGAGTAGCTCCGGTATAATGAAAATCAGTAATACCATCACCATCAGTTAAGGCAGCTCCACCCCCACCAGTCGAAACTTGTTTAGGTATAATCTTCTTATCTGGATTAACCTGAGCGTTTATAGTGTTTTGTGTAGTTACCTTAGCTTTAATTGACATTAGTATATTATGTTTCTGGGGCAGAGGAATCAAATGTGACACCAGGCGTGACATCAATCTGCCCTTCTAAAATCCGTGTTATTACTTTAGGACTACTAGGAGATACAATAATAACGTCGTAGACATACCTGCCAGGTTTAAGGGCTGCAGTTTGAGCCGCAGTTAATGAAATTGATACTGTTTTAGCAGTACTATCAACAGATGCAGAGAATGTCGCTTTTGCAGTACCGTCATAAGATTTAGCAACCTTACCCGCAGCAGTGTAATTAGTAAGTACTAAATTTGGAGTGTCGGATAGATCGATTGTCGTATTAAAATTCGATCCTTGATCTATGAATAGGTTTGAAAATGTTGACATATGATTATACTCTCTGTTTTTGGAATGCTAATACTTTATATTTAACCGCATTGATACTACTATCATGTGATCGTCCTTCAATTTTCCCGGCCGCGTCAGTCATTATAACTATATGACCTCCTTTTTCGCTACTTCCTACAACTAAAGCGGTAGCACCGTCAAACTGGTTTGTGTAAGCGGCCCAAGTCTCTCCATTAGTTCTAAAATACGCGCCTTCCGCAGAGCGGCTGCCATCTTGCAAACTAAGAACAACCAATGCTTTGTTTGAACCTACCGCTGATGACAAATCAATATCGGTAAATGTAGTAGTAAGGTTAAACGTCCCAGTGGCATTACTCGTTGGTTGCTTAAGAGAGTACTCATCAAACAAGCTATCAACATAATCTTTAACGGCTTTAGATGAAGGAATCGTATCATCAGAATTCTGAAGCCCTGATGCAGTGACATCAATCTCAATTTCTACAACGTTTTGACTATCTGATGCAACATTGCCTAAAAGTTTATTGCCTGCTACTTTTTGTACCTTAGTAAGAGCGACCGTATTATTACCATCTTGAAAATTATTAACTTTGGTTTGTAAAGTGTCTAATTCAGTAGCCTCTGAACTAATTTTTGTTATAATACCATTCGTCTTCTTTCTCCAACTAGAAAGTGTATCGCTAAGTTCTACACCATTAGTGGTAAAGGTGCTAAAATTTGTAGAGTCCATGTTGCTATTTATATGTTTGTAATTGCCTTAACTATTTCTTTTAGTTCTTCAAGTTGTGCTTTAAGAGATTTAATTTCTTTCTCTTGTTTTTCTTGTTTCCTACTTCTCTTCTTAGCCTCCATCCTAGCAGTATATGCTGTAATATTGTTATTAATTAATATACCTTTAGATTTTCTTATAAATGATTTTTCCATTATAACGTTGCGATTACTCTTAGGTTTTTAATCTCTGGGACAAACGTCTTATCTGAAGATTTAAACAGAATCTTGACAGCAACTTGATTAAACTGGTCGGCCGCACTACCTTCAAACTCGACTTCGCCAAATTCAAAGTTGGTACTTACTGGTATCTTAGACCCATCCTTAAGATTAATCCTTGTCCAACCAAGTGAGTCAAATGGTGTGGTTGAATTAAGTGTATTAAACTTAGCATATACTTCAATTGAAGTCGATCCATCAGGCCGCATCGCGTCCGCGTAAATATTAATTTGATCCGCGGGAGATTCAAGCTTTATGCTCTTTGTAATATACCTTGCAGCACATTGTCCATCATCGCGGGTTCCTTCAAACTCACTTGAATTATTAACAATATTATCAAACGTAACAAGTGATATACGATCTAAATCAACGACTGGCGAAATTCTAGAATCTGTTGTAGATAGTACAGCTTGAAGTTTTAATTGCTCTGCATTAGAACCATTGTAAGCACTAGTAGAATCGTGTGTAACACGCTTACCTGTATAAATCAATTCTCCAGGAAATACGTTATAAGTACCACCCGAACCACTAGTTGCATTATCTGTTAATGTGTAATTAACATTAGATTCTGGAAGAAGCATATCTTGAATAATTGGAAGATACGATGATGCTTTCCAAGTGTCAACACTCGCAGTAGCTGTTGCAGCTGTTGCAGTATTAAGAGTTTGCTGTTTTCCACCGCGGTCTGTGAAAGCCACTTGAGTTGTAAATACTGCTGAAGTGTATAACTTAATTATTCTACTATATGGTACTTCGTTTCCATTTGAATCAATTGTTTTTGCGTAATACGTAGTACCATTCGTTAACCCGTTGATTGTTGATCCGCTGTTTGTCTTATATGTAAATGCTTGGCCATTTTTTGCCTCGAGAACACCGGCCGGGAGATAAATTTTGTTATTACCAAAATCAACACCTCCATCAGTTGTATTAAAGGCATCTGCGTGAATGCTAATCCCTTGATCAACAACTGCTACTGTAGGAGGGCCAGTATAACCAGATCCATTTGTAATAACTTCGATATGATCAATAACACCACCTTTTCCAACGTGTGCTTTTGCTGTTGCTCCAGATCCTGAACCGCCAGTAAATGTTACTGATGGAGAACCACTAAGATAACCAGAACCACCAGAAACAACATTTACATATGTAACTTGTTTCCTCTGAGGCGATAGCCCAGTGAATACCGCTGTTGCGCTACTTGTTGTTTTAAAGTCTGCTCTCTTAAGTGCAAACTTAAGATCCTTATTCTGATCTGGTGTCCATGTTGAAGCATTTTGGCTCTTAAGCATTACTCCAAGATTAACATTCTTATTGATCTTCTCGGCATTTGCTCCAACATCGGTTCCACCAACTTCAGCGTGCCATACTCGGTATCTCGCGCTGTTCGATATTAGAACGATAGCATATTCAACACCAGGTTGTAAGTAAACTGGTGTATCAAACATAAACTTAGTTTCATTACTGGCATTAGTCGCTGAAACATTAACATCGCCTGAAAGTTTAACAACCTTTGAGAATGGAATTGTTTTCTGTGTAGGAATACCATTCTCAACAGATACGATGCTAAGCTCAACGGGGAGATAAGGATCTTTTTTCTGGAAGAAAATATCAATTGAAGAAAGGAAAATACCAGTTGGCTCGTTTCCTATCATGAAAGTCTGAGCAATAGGATCTCTTCGAACAACCTTTTCTCCTATAAGAAGATTGCGGCTTTCTTTCAAACGTGTTCTTTCTAGAACTAGCTGGCGAGTCGAAAGTATAGTCTTCTGCCTTGTTTCTAAAAGTCCTTTAGCGTGATATGTAGACTCAGCAGATGAAAGTTCAAGAGTTCTGTTATTATCAGATCTATCAGTCAAGCGAACTTGACGAGATCCGGTTCTGAATCGTAAGCTATTATTATTAGGAATAACAAACCATCCATCAACGTCTCCTGCAGAGTCTGTTGTAATAGTATTGGCCGAGTCTTCTGCGATTGTGTCGGTAATAGCTGCAGCTAAATTACCTTCATAGCGAGCAACATCAGTTCCTCCTGCGGTTGCAACATCACCACCAAATTGGGAAAAAGTCGCATCCCCATTAGCATAAGATGTAATGTTAACATCATCAAAGAATAGATTAAATGTAGTATTCGGCTTAAGCATTCTACCTCTAAAGTAAACCTTACGGGAACGAATAAACGGAACAAAGGTAATATTTAGAAGATCATCTCCTACAACTTCCCTTTCGGTATTCTCTACGAGAGATGTTTGAATACCCTCTCTGTTCTGACGAAGGAATTCCTTTTGATTTCCTCTCCTCCTAGAAGTCCACGTTGTTTCTGTGAATGTATCAGCAACTTGTATCGAACTAGTTTTAGCCATAAACCAACGGCCGTGTCGAACCTTTTTAGATTTCCACTGAGCTTCCCATTCGTTCCACTCTGTTCCAAGGATGTTGGCGTTATTAGCAATTTGGTTAATTAAAGCGCTGTTATCCCCTTCGATATTATTAATAATATCAGGAACATAGTTAACATCTTTCCATTCATCAGATGATGGAGAAAGTTCTAATGATCCGCTCCAAGTTGCTACGTCATAAGGATTAACGCTAATATGATCTGATGCAAATGGCTGATCAACCAATACTTTTTCAATAAAATCAAGTGTTAATGAATTTTTTCTTTTGCCGGAATAGATATTAGTAGAAGTAATCGTCCCACCGTTCCAGGTGGTACCACTACTTGCTGTGGCTGTGCTTTGTACACTACCCGACGTCCCTTTGATAAAACTCCATCTAACATTATCAGAAAGATAGGTAGGACGAGCAGTAAAGTTTTCTCGATCAATAGCGGCCTTATAACCAGGGCTACTAACATCACCTACACCATGACCTCTAAATGAGTCTGTGAGAATACCACCTTTAAATCTTGGTCCTGCATCATCGGTTATTTGCGTATTAGCTGCTTCTGATTCAAGTTGGGATAAAGATGTGTAATACTCAAGATTCTGAATCCGGCTTTCAAGAGAACCAATATCCCTCATTGAATACCTTCGGTTTTCTATACGCTCGATTTTTAAATCATTTAGTGTATACAGATACCCTGGTTTTTCTATTCTATATAGAAGTATTGAGTCGTCCGGTGTTTGAGGATAAACGGGAGATCCGGAAGAAACCCCTTGAATAAATTTAATATCACCTAGTTGGTTAAGAACAACGATATCTTTTCTTTTATTATAGTGTGTAAACCCAACATTAACGATAGAGTTTGGTTTAATAGTTGAACCTTCAGTAGAGTGTGTTATTGGAAGTCTAAAGTCTAAACAATTAGCAAGTCTTAATTCTTCATATGTAGGTGCATCTTCTAGATCTCCTGAATATGAACCTCTACCAAATACATTACCACTGCCGGTATGATTATAATATTTAAATGTTATCGTATTAGTCAATGAAGAATTCTTATAAAGACTAGAATCACCTTTATATACGACCTGCGAATATCCGTAATGCGTATCTGTCTGACCTGTTATTAATTCATAATCACTAGCAGGAATCGTTACACCGTTATGAACAAAAGCTGTTATTTCATAAGCATCTACTTTATCAAATTGAATAATATCACCAGGGTCTATTCTAAGGGCGGCAATGGATTTTGTTCCTGTAGCAGAAGTTTTAGTTTTTAAACTTAGTGCTGTTTGTGTTGGAGCAAATACAGTTATTTTATTTCCTGAACTTGAAGATATAATAACAGCTTCATCATTTTTAGCTCTTAACAATTTAAGTGTTGCAACCTGCCCAACTATTGAAACATCGCTAACGTATGTTTCACCTCCGACTGAATCAGCACCTGCAAGGCCTTGTACAACGACATAATCATCTGGATCTGTGCTCACAAATGAATCACTCCCTCCTGCGGTAATTTTTACTTCACCGGCTACCGCGGTGGTTGCCGTATTAGAATACCGTTTCTGGACTACAAATGTCGCGCCACTATTATTGATGTCCTTTACGTCATAGTTTCCTAAAGGGTAAATCATTCGCGCGCTATTGTCACCAATCTCTTTAAGTTCAAATCCGCTACTATTAGAAAATAGGGTTGCATTAGAAACAGTAGTAGCACCAGGGTCGAGTGTTATTCTTACACCATTCTTTATTGTTTTCCCCGAGACTAAATTTATATCATAGATATAAAGACGCTTTGTCGCTTTAGTGGAATCTGGTGTGTCTCCTCCACTTGCTGTCTTAACGCCAGTATTTTCAATTGAATGAATTCTGCATTCTCCAATTTTTGTTGAGCTTGTGTCGTATATATCATAAGTCAGATTTGCTTGAAATTTGAATTGGTTGATAGTAGGAGAATCTAATTGACCTCCAAGGTCCACAAGCGCACCTTCAATATACTGTCCGAGATTCGCAGAAAATTTGTAATTGGTTTTTGCGGTTGTATCACTATTCTGTCTACCTTTATCTGCGACAACATCTTGTTTACTTTCTAGTTCAACACGATAACCTTGTACATAGGCAATACCAGGTTCAACACCAATAATATATCTTTTAGCACCTTCAGCTGCGGCGCTGCTATCAGTAAGATCTAAAAGAGGATCACCGTCGTTTTCTATTTCTGTAGTAGTATATCTTCCGCGATTACCAGCAGAGTTATTTAGATATTCACGAACCTCGTATTTAAATGGGTTAACAACGTACGATCCGCTTTCTTCTTCGGTGCGCTGAGCAAGTGCTTTACCAAGCTCGCTATATTGTGTTCTCGCCGGCTGAACGACATTATCTTCTTTAATATCAAGAAGCTTAATACGGGATTGGCCAGTTGTAACACTTATAACAGTAGAAGGCACAAAACTTAAATTAAGAGAAATCTTATAACGATCAGCACCAGGTGCACTTGCGTTAGGTTCTCCATTAGCGTTATCGGCAAGTGAAGGGTCGGTTGTGCTTTCTACTACTGTCTCTACTATATCAAATAACGCTATACCAGTCAATTTAGCGGTTGAACTTGTTTTAGCATAAAATGCTTCTGTCACATCTGTATGAACAAAGTGACCTTTAACAAAGAATACTCCGGCATCCTGAAAAACACCACCGTGGAAACCGGCCGGCTCAACAGCTGTGTAATAATTAGCTATTTTTGAACTACTAGATGTATATGTAGTTCCGCCAACAGTAATAGAATCTTCGCCTGCTGCTAGCTTTATGTCATTCTCATTTGCAATTGTCCCTGCACCACCAATTGATTTTATATATAAGCGGTAACCAGCTGTATTATCAGTTACTTTAACAACACTAAGAATCTTTGCTCTCCAAGTTCCACCAGAATTGGTTATCTCTTTCCCCTTTAATGCTGTAAGTTCAGCTGCAGTAAGAGTCAGTGATGCGTTTGCCCATGTGACACCAATACTTTGAATAGAAGAATCATAATTAGTATATCCGTCTAGCACGCGATCACCATCTTTAAAAACATGACGACCAAATTTGTCAATCTGGTCTTGAACATTCGATTGAAGTTGATTAAGCTCCCTTACCTGAACGCTTCTTCCCGGTCTAAAAAGAATTCTTAGATAATTCTTATCTTGACTAAAGTCATCAAAATAAGGTGTTGCAGAGTATGTGGTTATTGCCATAAATCTTATTTATTAAAGTTGTATAACGAGTTTTACCTCTTCAGTTTGATCTGTGTCTCGCGCAAAGGGCTGTCTATTTTCCATGAAAATGACTTCGCCGTTTCTTTTGTCGGGATTATCGGTATTTGGAATAAACGGATTGTATTCCTTATTAAGATCAATCGCCGTAATGTCAGTGGCTATTACTGCATCTGTAGCTGCAACTTTAACATTCACAACGCCAAACGCCGGAGGAACAATTTGATTTACATCGCTATTAGAGTTTTGGTGATAAAACAGTGTGCCGGTACTACTAGTCGCGGCTACATAGTAATCATAATAGAATTTAGAAGCACCCGCATATAAGACAGTGCCTTCAACTAAATTAGTCATGTTAGTACTATTAACTCCAGATAAAGTTATAGAATTCAAACAGTCGAGAACAGCGTGAGCTTCGGCAGAGCTACCGTCACCGTCATCTGCCCTTGAAAAATTCTTAAGAAGCGAAACTTGTCTAAATTTTAAAATAGCAGAATCGCTATTAGTCTCGCTACCATCAAAGTCAGTATACATTCCAACAAACCAAGCTGGAAGAATGTCCAATGCGTTTTTGGCAAATCCAGTAATAGGTGCAATGGATGCATAGGCCTTCGCCGCTCGAGTGGGGCTGCCACCGCTAATAGTAACTGTTGCATACGCGATACGAGATGCGTTAGAAGAGTTTAAAAATCCAGATGCTTCGTTTTTCCAATACTCGTAAGAACCTGCGTGAGTTGGGTTTGTACTAGCGTCGCGTATATCAATTCGTGTAATTACACCACCAGACACAGTTGCTACTAAGTTAATAGCCGCACTAGAAATCGCTAGGTGACTGCTTGTCGCTAAAGTTAGTGTAACTGTAGGAGTAGAACTATACCCTGCACCTCCATCAGAAAGGCCGATATGTGTTAGTAGACCTCCAGTTGACTGTATTTGCGCAGAGTTAGGTGTTTGCGTATCGACTGGAGAGAATTGGCTCGTAGCAAGAGGATCATTTGAAGTGAATCCTGCAACTTCCGTCCAAACGTATCCATCACTGTTTGGAGTCGCAGTGACACCGAAAACAGGAGGAGCTGGGATTGAGGTTGAGGCAGCAGCAGTTCCACTAAAACCTCCAGTGACTGCTGTGTTGGAAAGACACATATAAATTTTGTTAGAGTATGATACAACACACGGATAAAAATCTCCGGTAGAGTAAAACATATCATCATCAGTTTGATCATATACTTTATATTTTCTTCCAGTCGCCCATGGGTTTTTAGCAATAAGCTGTTTTACATTAGTAGATGTAATGTCTTTCAAAGTAAACAAATTACTAATGATATCATTATTCTCCTGAAAAGTTCCTTCTGGTGATGGAACAATAAATGACGAATTTTCTTCTGCTTTGCCAGAAGAATCGTTCGGCCACTTATCGGCTTTACCTAAACCAATAGCGTACCTGTTATTTCCTCGGTAAGGCCAATTTGATTCGTTCGAGTTGCTCGAACTATTTGCCGTAGAGTCAAATTCGGGATCGCTCGATGCTTTAATGTCATTGACTAAAAGACGCGCTTGATTTCGGCGAAAGTCATCTGTAATAATTGCTGCCATAATTAGTTGTTTTCTTAATTGTTATTTATAATATTTATACGTCTGTTTTCTTGTTCTTATACGCATTTATGATATATCTATTTGAACTGTTGGTTGAGGCGCTTCTTCAGCATCTAAACGATTAGGAATATATTCTTGTTGGTATTCGTTGATCAGAGATGATAACGACATTTCAAATACAGTTAGTTTATTAAGTGTAGCTGGATCATCCCAGAAACCTCGATCAAAATAAAGCTTTGCATTAATGCTGTTTGACCAATTTGACGCTGGCAAATTAAATATGCAATTAATAAAAGCTGACCTACTAAGATCCGAAGTGTTTGCATTTGAAGGTGTTTGATAGTAGTTATTAGCTAGACCAGTAATAAGTTGTGCTATGGTTGAGCTTAGCCAACCAGGTTGGTATCTAGGAGTATGAGAACCTGCGTATGAAGAAATTCCTCTTAAACGCGGGGGCCTTATACTTTCTAACCAACCTTCAGGATTCGTATCTGTCCCTTCGTAACTTTCTATTTTGTCCCATCGGCTTTCTGCTACGGCATCGAGTGTAATAAGAGAAAAGAATTTCATTCCTGCCGGGTGAACCAACCTTCTAAAAGAATTGCCCCACTTAGATAAGGGTATGTCTGATCTAACTTGGTAACTAAAGCTTTGCCAAAATTTAGAATCTTGAATTTTGTCAACCCCAGAAGCAAAGCCACTTTTTTTAGTATAAAGTTTGGAAGTGTCGTCGAATGTTCCGGCCGAAAGCTTAAACAAATTATCTCCTGGATAATAAACATCAACTACTGAATTAAACATTAATTGGAAAAACGCGTTAATACTTTCGGGTGTTCCTTTTATACGATAGTAATGTATTATTCTTTTATATAATGTATTTCTGTCAATAACACTTGAGTTAGGAACAACCTTGGCTATTTCTCCTTGAATGGCGTCAAGATATTTTTCACTCGTAACATCAATATCATTTTCGTCAATAATATGACCTAATTCATATGAAGCAAAACCATCACGATTCAAATAGTCATAGTACTCCTCCATAAAGGAGATAAGGTTTGCAGAAGAATCGCGAAGGTACTGCGGTACGAGTTCTCTTACCTTTTCTCTCTCGTGATTAGGAGGTTTATGACTAGCAATAGACGTGTGCATTAGTAATTTTCGCGTGGGGTTGTGACATATTCGTTGGCACCCGCGGTACCTCGTGTTGCAACTGTATCAACGGCGGCCGCGATAGTAGTATTTAAAATATCAATTTCAAGGATTTGATTTCTCTTAGGAGCTACATCATTTGAGGCCGGCCGAGTGAATATTGTAATTTCTGTGTTAGCTGTTATATTAAAATCGTAAATTTCAATAATGCCTGTTGAGCAATTGACAGTTCCAACATTTCTCTGATCTATTATTTCTACACCATCTGCATTAAGATAATATCTATAGATGTTTCTCACATTGGCTATGATTGAGTCTTCGTCTTTAAGAAAATAAGTGACATTATCATAAACATAACTTGATGATGTAATAGATGACTGTGTAGGATCAGTTGGTTTTTCCAACTGAAAGTTATAATTGAGTTTATACGTGCTATTATTATTAGTAAGCGCATTGAATTTCTTAAGACAATAAACTCTGGCAAAAGAACTTAAAATAGAAGGATCCAAATCAGTTATATAATTTAAAAATTGTGAATACCTAAATACACCTTCAAAACTTTCTAAGAAAACGTCACTAAAGTTCGATAAGCCAGTTTTTATAAGCGAAGATATTCCTCCAGAAGATAGATTCGTCAATGAAGAATTGTAATTAGTAAATACATTAAAATAAAGATAAGTAAAATCGGGATCGACAAACTTAGGTCTAACTGTTAGAATCCCTTTTGAATCTAGGATAGGCAATAAGCGTTCTTTTTCATCAGATGTAAGTTTTGATGCATCCGCTGGTTTTGCCGATATAAAAACTTTACCGTATTCCGGAGGGTCATTATCTTCCCCACCCCAAACTGATACTGCATTTGCAGTAGAGTTCGCTTTAATAAGAGCAGTATAATCATCAACAGTAACAGCTCTATTTTGAGATATAAATTGTAAAGGGGCGTTGGCTCTAATACTTTCAATACTTTCTTTCGAGCCTCCTCCTGAAGAAGCAGCTTGTGATTCTATTGTAGGTTTGTTAACACTATCGAATAAAGAATCTGCTGTTGTAAATATAGATAAGCCATTCGCCGCTGCAGCGTCTGTGGTTAAATACTTAATCGATATAAGAGAACCAGGCAAAGGTTTTTTACCTATTACTCCATCACCAAAGGATATCTCATATTTACCATTTGGGTTTTCGTTAATAAAATATACTGCCGACTCACTATTTAAACCAGGAAGCTCAGAAAACTGAGTATAAACTTCTTTTTGTGTACTGCTAATAGAATCACTCACACTTATAACGAGCTTCGTACTATCTACATTTATATCTGGTATCTCAAACTTAAAATTAGAAACCTTGTCATCAAAAATATATTCCTTTGTTTTAATCGCTCCTTGGTAAACTGTAAATTTTGACTCATTTGATACTGGAGTATCTTCAAACGCAACAAAGTTATATGTTTCGTTATTCAGTGTATCAGAAGATGTGAATGCTGTATCTGCAGGAAGAGAAGTGATAGCTGCGTTAAGATTCTTCATCACAAGCTCAACTGCAGATGCCGATGTACTTTTAGGTGTATAACCAAGAGTCTTTGCGCGCGCTACAACATTCTTTCTAAGCTGTGCCGAAGAGATAAATGATTCATTTGCTGCAAGGTGTGCTAAGAACGCATTGTAGTGTGTGTTATGTGCAAGAATGTCAAGAATAACATTAAGACCGGAACCATCAAAATCAAAATCTTTAAATGGACCATCAGTCCTTTTGTAATATGATTTGATTTCATCCTTGATCTTATCGAAATCGAGTTCTGTAATATTGAGTTGTTTAATTGCCATGGTCTTTAGCGGATTCGGTCGAGGTAGAAAGATACCTCAGCGTTAGTATTTGTATTTCTAATTTGGAAAACTATTGTTACGAGAAGTCTGTTATATTCTTGATCCAGCTCTACTTCTACTTTTGGTTTGCTGACTCGAGGCTCACGTCTTTTGATAATCCTTAATACCTCATCCTTAATTCCCATAGCAGTAAACTGATCGGCATTCTCGAAAAGATAGCGTGTTACGTTGGCACCAAGTTCAGGATGAAATGGCCGATCAGAAAAGTTACTTAGGACAAGAATCTTTACGGCCTGCCGGATCGCTTGAATATCTGTAATAGGACGAATGTCCTTTGTATTAGGATGAGCGATAAAATCAAGAGGGATGTCAGCAAAAAGACCGGCCGTATCAACCGAGGCGATCGATGGTACCTTCTCGTTAACGTTATAGTCTGATCTTAATCCCATAAAATCTATTTATATAAAAATTACACCGTTTACGTCAGGAAGCTTACCTTCTCTTAATATTAACTCTTCATAAAGGCGAATACCTTCAGCAATATTAACCTCAGGTAGAAAAAGCTTTTGACTATCAATTCCAGGACAGGTCAGTGGATTGACGCTAAACAGCCCTATGCGTTCTACCTCTTCCAAAAGACCTGCTGAAGAATAGGACCTCACAAGCTTCTTAAAGTTAGCGTTAAGGTCAGAAGACGTCTTCATTAATGAAATAAAGTATAACGCATACTCTTCTGGTTTACCGCTATAAACCTTATGTTTGTTTGCATTGCTTGGAACATAGCTGTTGAGCTTTGTCTTACGGACTTGATCAGATATTGCAACAGTAAGAAACTTTTCACTTACAAATCCGTTAACGTCTGGTTTTAGATATATATTTTTCATTTTAAACTCGATTGTCGAAGGCTGAGGTTAACCATTGTGGCGCGTGTTTCCTCCTATATTCTTTAGCCTTTGCACCCCAACAAGCTTTTTCTGATTTGTGCGGACCTAAATGCGAAATATCTACATGAAGGTTGCCAGTCATATAATCGTCATCGGCTCCTATAGAACCGATACCGTTATTTAAAAGCACTAGTACAAAATCTCTTAGCGCGTCGATGTCTTTAGAACTCTTGCTGGCCGCGTGTATTCTTCGCCCTTTGTCGTTGTAAACACGCATGTCTACGGCATATCCACCATCGTGTCGTTTTGAACCTTCCCTTCTCGTACCTCGACCTATATAATCTTGACCACCTGAGTATATCACAAGACTATAATTTTTCTCAGCAGCAGAAGCTTCTAAGATTTTCATTAACTTTGGCTGAATTGGTTTATTACGTATTTTGCTGCTAAAGTTTGAAGAGTACGATACGTTACCAGGAACCGCATTTTTAAACTCGTCTGTGGGTGTGCCATTAATACTATCGTCGACCGGGTCGCCTTCGCTGCCTTCATTTAAAGCATCTATAATCCTTTGTTTTTTCTCATTACCGAGCTCAGCGCTATATGCCCACGACGCCATAAATATAAGTTGGATGTTTATTCCTTCTTCGCTAAAGAAATATCTCTTTACAGCAGCGGCCATTTGGCCCGGAAATTTTGACAGTAAATCGTAATTGGCTTGATCCTGAAACGAGATATTCAGAGAGTTTTGACCTTCGAAAATAAAGCCGACTGGTGGGATTGTATCATCCTCCCAGATTAAAAAATCATTTATCTCGTAGTCAGGAGTCGGGAAGAATTCCTTCCTCAAATTATATATGTTCTCCTGCAAGTACTTTTGGTACCAAATGATCCAATCCGACATCATCTTATATGGAACCGCAAATAAACCAACCTCGTGCATTTCAGCACGCATTTCGTCCAACCTAGCTTCTGACAGAGGAATAGGCTCTTTCGCATGCATAAATTCCCGAGCTGTCACGTAATCAGGACCCTTAGCTATTTCTTTTAATTTCTCCCATTTTTCTGGCCCATTCCTAAGATAATTTGCCCATATATAAGCATCATCATTTCTAAGCTCAGTCCACAAATTATGCCAATCGGAATACGCTTTCTCGTATTTTGCAGGAGTGATACCTGTGGCTGCCTGCACCTCGTTTTGCGCAGTGTTCTTTGACTGAGTAGGAACAACAGAACTCTGCTCAGGATCCTCAATATCCCTCTCAGGTATACTAGGAAGCTCGGGTTTTTTTACCAAACTACCGTCGGCCCCTGTCTTTCCCTCAAGGCCAACCAGCGAACATATATCTAAACCTCCGATATCATCAAAGTAACCAGCTACGTTATCAACAGCACCCTTCCACTTTTCGTTGAGCTTGTCTATTGCATTAAAATCGTCAGGGTCCACGCCCGCTATATCAGCAGCTAGATTTTGTATCTGAGCCCCTTTTGGCAGGCTGTTTTCTATATCGGCCTTTAACCCCTCGAGCTTTTTCTCGATATCCAAAAGGCCTGTTGAGGATGCTGCTGCAGCTACTGCTGCCTTAGCATCTTTGAGTCTTTCGCTTATGCCGTCTGTTGCTATGCCTGGTATTTTTATATCACCGGGAAACCCTACGCACTTTGTTGGGTCTAATGCTGGAACAACTGCAGCAACTACGGCGAACGCAGACAAAGCAGTTTCGAAACTTGGAGTATCATCGATACCATCACCAGTTGTATCACCGGGTATATCTCTATATAACGTATTAGGTGACGTCATTGCAGCAACAGTAAATGGATATGTTAGTGCTCCACTATATACTGCATAAGACGTGTTACTACTATTATCAAATAACCATGTATCACCAGAACTATGTGGGCGTAGTGTCCAATTCGATTCTTTACCGTATATTGTTTCGAACTGTTCTTGTGTCGCGAATGGTGCAAACAATCCAAATCGATTATCTCCATTAGTACCAGCCATAACACTAAAATCTCCAAAGCCTCGAATCAAAGGTGTATTAGATACAGAATCACTATTGCAACCAATGAGTATATCAGTGATCGGGCCGTTTGTAAATATTGGTGTTATACTATCGATCGATCGTGCTGCAGTGTGGAACTTAGCTACAGGTGTTTGGCTACTCCCTAAGTAACCAGTATTAGTCACAGCTAATGTGTAATAAGGTCCATCAGTTAAAGTGCTAATAACTGCCGGGGTAACTAATACGTTTGTAACAGAATCGCTCTGAGTATTTGAAAGTTGTGGATACGCTAAATTACTACCTAATGCATTATTACTATTAGGATCTTCGACAACATCGATTAGAATATAAAACGTATGATTTAAAGTTGTTTGACTCCAGCAATAAACAAAGTTACCGAATCGTACAACAGTCGGAAATGTATCCCATAATGACCAATCAGTATCGGTATTAGTACTCCATATATCAGTGTAATCGTTACTACCATAGGCAATAACCTCTGCAGAACCTTCAGCACTTATGACTGTTTTTGTTATTGGATAATTTATCGTTGCCATATTATTATGATCCTACTCCTGTTCCCCCGATTGATGCGTTTGTATCGCCTTGTGATGTAGCGTCAGCTGCTGTATTTGGTTGTGAATGCATATGTGTTATAAGAGAAACACCACCACCTCCAGCTACTACATCACCGCTCACTCTTGCGTTTGGTGTATTTATGTGTATCTTTTCAGGACAGTTAATCTTAAGATTCTTAGAAGAGTTAATTGTTTTTGATCCTAAACATATATCAAAATCGTTGTTTATTATAGTATTATTTCTATCAGCACCTACAATTAATATATCATTTACTGATATGTTTTGTGTTCGTGACGCACCTACTTGTAACGTTTGGTTAACGCCGATTGTAGTTTGCTGGTCATCGCCTACACTAATAACTTGCCCGTCCTTTACTTTAAGCAGATCAGTAGTGCCTATATTAAATTCACGCTTGCCGACAACCTCTGTGATAGAGTCTCCGCCTATTTTAGTTTTAACATTACCTTCCACATTAAAGGTCATGTCTTTTCCTACGTCGACAACATAGTTACCCTCACATTTAACATTTACGTCTCCATCCACGGTTAAATTGCAATTACCAACTATATAGACAGTGTTATCCTTAGAGTGTACTGTATAGCCATCCCCTACTATAGTATCTATCTTAGATCCATCACTTATAATGTCAGACGATGTACCAGAGCTATGTGTAGTAGATATTCTCTCATAAGTAGGTGTATCATCGTATTCAATTATGTGTCCAGCCTCAGTTTGTGTAACATTATTGTGTGGATATTGGGGATTATAGTATGTTTTTGGGTCTGGTAGTGATACACCTTTATCTTCTGGTTTATCTTCATCGGATAGGCTAGATAGATGTGGTTGTCTAGCAATAGGTATGTCTGTAACTCTTTGTGCTAGTCTGTTTTTGTATACATCTGATATAGAATCGGTAGCACTATTCGGTGTATCTGTTCCAGTTTGTTTAGGGTATGTACCATTCGGGTCTTTAAAACCTTCTCCGTCTTGTACTGGTTGTGTACTTTCTCCTGGTAGTGAGCCAAGTATCAAGGCTTCTTGTTCGTTCGGGCCGTCAATAAATGTACCAAACACCCAGCTGCCTTGTACGAGTCCGAGTGTCTGCCCTATACCTGATGTCGATGCGCATGTCACTGGCATAACTACATTATACCATGGTAGGCTCTTGGTCGGCAGTAGTGTTAAATCTTCGGTGTGCTTACCAAATATACGTACGCGTACACGATTTAATTGAGATGGATCGTTATTATCTTCTACGACACCAATAAAGAATTGTGGATTTTGAATCATAATGTTGTTTCGGGTTGTATCGAATCAGTCTTTGCTACTATCTCTGTATCATGTACACCATCTTTGAACGTATGAATACAAGAAAATATAAGATACTGGCCCGATAACATAAGGTCATACCGCTCTGTATCTGATTTTCCAGTGTACTCTTTATATATAAGTGGATCGGTTGCCTTCGGAAAATGTAATGCTATCGTTCTTCCTGGGTTAAGAAGTGTATCTCCCATCACAGTAAAGCTATGAGAACATGCATCATAGTTAGAAATATATGCACGTGAGATATGTGATTGCTCTTCGGCGAGCTCATTCATATTCTTTGGTCCATTATACGACGAACGATTCACATAATGGTATGCTATATTCGCTTGTGGTATCTTATTCAATGGTGATCCCGCCTCAGATTCACGTTTATTCTTGACAGATTGACCATACGCTACATTCTTTTTTGATGTACTGTATTCACTCTTTAATACCTTTGAAGCATCGAATATATGCTTACGATAATTCTTTTTAGCGATATCCACATAACGATTTTCAGATGCAAACGCACCTTTCTTCGCTTGTAATGATGGTGCAAGGCCGATATTTGAATTGACTTTCAGCATCTGTGTAGACCTCTCTAGATAGTTGGCATGCGTATTCGGTGTAGTATCTAGTTGATTTGTACTTCGAAACGTTTTATAAATAGGATTCTCATCTCTATTGTTAATATAGCTCAAAGACGTAAGTTGAACAAACCCTGAAAGGTCTTGGTACAAAAAATATGGTGTGCGATTAATATCTGCAGCAGTATCTAGTACTGTCATAGCTGCTCTCAGTGGATTTGATATGTTTATATTACCATCGAATTGTGTACCGCATTTACCAAATGTAGCAAAATTCGACACATTCAAGTCGTCTTTCATGATTCGCTCGATGATAGACACGTTAGTTCCAGATATTGTTCGCGAAATTGTTTTAAGCGGTGCAATATAAGCATGCTCTGACACAGCAACTAATGTATAAGCCTGCACCTGTGAGTTTTCAGCGTTCCTAGCGTAATCATTATATTCCTGTACGTAAAACTTATAAGATAGTGTACGTTCAACATCAAATGATTTAGTGACAATTTCAATATAAAGAATTTCGTTACCAGTAATGTTAAATTCTTCTAGGAAGTTTGATTCATCACGGATCCCAACCTCGCATACAAGCGCAGGAGAAAAAAGACTTTCGTGTATCTTAGTATAACCCACCATGCCACGTATGTCACGGCGTTGGCCGTTAACATTTTCCATGACACACTCTGTCAATTGATAGGCAGAATTCCCTATAGAATTACCTTTTTCATCAACAAAGCCTCTATTAAATTTATCACTCATTCAGCAGTTTTTTAAATTCTCGTGCGAAGGCCTCTATGTATATTGGATCTACCACTTTGATTTTTTTTCTCAAATTATTTTCCTCTATTATGTCATCATATATTGACACATAATTGCTCGCTTCAGGACCTGCATTATATTCACTTATTTCCTCGTTAATATTTGTTGGATCGTAATAATGTGCAGGAGCAAGAGATCCGTCTTTCCAATACTGAGTAGATGTTAACGTGTAATTTGCATCTAAGATATCATCTGGATAATTTTCAAAAAAGGCATTCGGCCTAAATCTAACTGCAATTGGTCTTAGCTCGTCTAAAAATGATTTACGAAGGCCTATAGTTGTTGAATTATCACGAAATTGAACGCTAAAATCTCCGGAAGCTTCGCTAATATAGAATAAATTAATTTTTGATTCAGCCGAATATTTAATATCTAAGGTGCTTTCTGTGCCTACTTCAGCATTTACCGATGCATCTTCTGCAAACCAAGTGATGTCGCTATTATCAATCCAAATAAGAGACATATTTGGATCATAATCTATAATCTTAGCCGAAGCAAATACTCGTTTATTTTGCTCAGTACCAATAACTTTACACAACCTTAAATACGGAGAATAAGATGTATTTTTAAACGGAATACCCGTTATCATTGATCTCCTCCCTTGGCTGTCAGCCTCTCCAACTGGAAATCTAAACGCAGAAATGTTTTTGTACTGATTAGCTATATAGTTTTTAATCTCGCTATCGCCTTTTGGCCATGCTGATAGACCCTCTTTTAATGAGTCGTTAGTGATAAAAAATGTCCAATAGTAATCAGGTGTGCCATAAAGTCTATGCGAAACTGTGTCAGGCCTTTCTGCATTGATAATATCAACTGTATTATATGCATATGAGTTTTGTGCTAATCGATCAATAACATCCACATAGCGAAAATAGTCGGTGATTACAGTTTGAATAGCATCGCCTTGTACACTATACAAAGCTTTTGGAAATTGATTAAAAAACATTGTGTTATATTTACTTTATTATTCGTGTGGTGGATATAGATTTTTAACTTTTCAAAAATGTCGCGTGGCCATATCATTTGCCAGTAATTTTTTTGGCAAAATTAATTGCATTTTGGGCTGATTTCGCCTTAGTTATTTGTTCTTCACTTTCCTTTAGATTTTTCAGGGCCGTATCCTGAAGTTCTGCAACACTATCTGTTAAGCTGTTAAATGCTTCGTCAAATTCATTTTCTCTGATACCGTCTTCAAGATCAACAATTTCCTCCCGCGTAAGGATTTTTGTTTCTTGGAATTGTAACGACACGTCAATTTCATAAGGTGACATGTCTTCATCACGAAAAGTGTTTGACGACGCATTTATAACTGTATTTGCCGCTGTAAGATAACATGAATAAATTTTAGGCATATAGGTTAATTCTTTCCCTCCTTTTGGCTCTAGAAATTCAATAATCCACTTTGGCGGGTATTTAAGCATAAAACTACTAACACCTCCTAATTTCGATGCATACACCTTTTCTCTAAATACTCGTTGTATAGCATCGATCTCCTGGACTTCCTGCTTGGATTTTCCGATCATTTTAAAATCAAATTGGAAATTTCTAAG
>Ga0209336_10000410_pt1 | contig 22171 bp, 35 predicted proteins | sample LinPmetageLP32_FD_184042 | JGI IMG/M metagenome (GOLD analysis project Ga0209336, IMG submission 184042) | Marine viral communities from the Pacific Ocean - LP-32 (SPAdes) (version 2) | ecosystem: Environmental > Aquatic > Marine > Oceanic | place: Pacific Ocean | collected 2009-08-23
AATTAACTACGAACTTGACACTAATACAAGAAGGTACTAGTATCAAAATAACAAAGGAGAAAACGACATGATTAAAAAAAATCATTATATTAGAACAGTACATGACCCAAAAAAATATTATGGTTATGCACTTATAGAAAAAACTACGTTTCATAAATATAAAATTATGAAGGAAGAATTTCCAATAGTTCAACTCAATAATCGAGAATTTAAATGGAAGGTAGTAGGTGTAGAAAAAATTTTTTCAAAACTTGAGGATATTGTTAAGGATGCAATTTTAATAATTGAGCAGGAACAAATAAACAGAATGGGGGATTAAACAATTAACAAAACTTTTATAAACTCCTGCAGGTCAACTATCATACCTGCAGTGGCTTATAAAAGGGTAGTGTCGCAACAAACCTTTTATGAGGGAAATGTTAAATTTAATTGTTGAATTGTTAGGGTGGGAATGAGTCTCACCCTAATAAAAACAAAGGAGATAAAACGAAATGGCAAGTAAAAAAGCTAGAGTAATAGGTGGAGGTAAATTTATATCTAACAGAGATATAATTACACGCTATGCACCAGATGAAGGCACAATAAAACCAAGTAAACGAGCTTTAGCTAAAGCACTAAAGAAAAAGAAAAGGAGAAACTAAAATGAACAATGATGTAATTTTATATGTTCCAGACAAGATAAGAGAAGCTTGTATGAAACCAGATGCAGAGCCATACAAAAAGCCAAGCAGTCAAATAACAATGCCAGTAATTAAAACTGTAAAATCTGAAAGAAAAGAAAATAAAAAACTTTTAGATTTAGTTTTATTAACTGTGTTTAATCAAAAGATGCAATTAAAGAAAAGACCTTTAATAAAATATCTTAGAGACTCAACAGGCTTATCTAGTTCAATAGTATGTGGCTTTATAAATAAACTATTTAAGGTTAGAGCTTTAGAGATAGATAAGAAATTTAAAACTAAGCCAATAGTAATTGAGGGTAAAAATTGGCGTTTACGAATGAATTTAATTTAAGTTGATAACTACGCACTTGCGATAAATGAAAGGTTGTATATATGAGTATAAATAGTAATTTAACTTTGTTACCTCAAAAGCAGGGTACTATCATACCTGCAGTACATAAGCATGGTTTAGTAATTTTACAGGTTACTTTAACCAAAAGAGAAGCGGAGGGTATTAAAACTTTTGGCTCAACAGATGCCAATGAATACCAAAAAGAAGGCTTTAAAAGAGCCTTATCGAAGCTTCAACGTACTATTGAGGAGCAAGTTTAGAGTTTACCATGAGTTTAGTCGTTTTAGTCATGGTATTAGTAGCAACTGGGGTTATCTTCCTTTGTTTTTCCTCCTATAAAGGTAATTCCAGTGCTACATTTAATCCACAACTTATCTGTGATAATTGCAAAGGAAATGGGTACTTACGAGTATCTTTTGAAGCAGAGGAGCATATACTACAGTGTAGTAAATGTCACAGTGAAGGTATTATGAAGGGAGGTTTAAATGATTGTAAATGATAAAGGAATTCTTTTGTTGTCGAGAAAGAAATATTATTTTTCAGCAACAACAAGAGTTACAAGTATGTCTTTAGGTAGTCAAAAAGGTTACTTTACAGATTTAATAAACGCACCAAACAATTAATAAAAAAGGAGTAAAGGATGTTTTACCGATTTTTACATGATATTTCTTTTAAGTTATTCTATTGGGAATTTTATCTTGAAATTTTTGAAACAAAAACTAAACACTACGAAGTTATAAATTTAAGTGTTAAGGAAAAGTTAATAATATTAGGTCATTTTAGGTGTTATATATCTAGGATGTAGAAAACGCTAAGGAGGAACATAAGTGAGCAAACATAAAGATTTACGAAGGCTTCAGAATTTACTTCGTGAATTTGCTACATTAGAAAATTCATTGGTTAATTCGCAAGGATTACCATTACAGGTTGCAAGATTATTTGTAGCAATTTGTATTCATTCTGGTGAAACAGATGAAGTATCAACAAGTGATGTTAATGATTTGTTAGGTTTCAATTCAGCAACATTATCAAGAAACATAAATACTTTATCAAACAGACCAAAACGAAGTGGCACTGGGTTAGGTTTAATACTTACTAATGAAAATCCATTGGATAGAAGAAGTAAGTTAATTAAATTAACAGCCAAAGGTAAGACACTTCAGAATAAATTATTGGACATAATGAAAGGATAAATATGCCAAGTAATGCGAAGCAATCGCCAACGAAAGGTGTTCGCCCTAATTACAACGAGAGGGGAGAAACTGTAAGTTGGTTTGTAGATGCTAGTTATACTTATGTTGATGAGGTAACTGGAGGAAAGGAAGTCAAGAGGGCTACAGCTACAGTTAAAAGCTATGAAGAAGCAGTAAGAAAAAAACAGCAACTTCAAGAGCAATTAATCTATGGTATTCCGATTGAAACTAAAGAGAAGAAGTGGACTTTTGAAGAAGCCAAAGATAATGTTTATAAAAATCATTGGGAAGGTAGTAAAGCAGAGAAGACAGCTCTCATCAACTATCATACCTGTGAAACTTTCTTTGGTAAAAATAGACCACTTGATACGATAGACGAGGATTTGATTGATGACTTTAAAGACCATTGTAAAGATGTTGGTTTAAGTAATTCAACAATCAATCGTAAGCTTTCAGCTCTTAGTAAATTATTAACTCAAGCTGTTAAGAAAAGAAGGTTAAAGCAAAAACCTTACATTGAGTTTTATAAGAAATCTAAAAGCAGGAAGAGGGTGCTTAGTGATATAGAAGAAAGGTTATTTCTGGATATATGCCAACAATGGAATATTAATGAAATATCTGATTACTTTTTATTTCTTTTAGAGACTGGTGTTAGACCTTGGAAAGAAGGTTTAATTACTAGGAAGCTAGATGTTGATTTAAAGCATAACACAATCAATGTTTGGCAGACTAAACAAAGCACTGAAAGAACAATCTTTATGACAAGTAGACTTAGAGAAGTTATTGTTAGGAGAATGAAGATAACTCAAGACCCTAAATTGAGATTATTTACATTTACTAGAGATACCTTTTTTAACTATTGGTACAAGGTTAAAGCCCAAATGGACTTAGAAAATGATGCTACATTTATACCTTATATGTTGCGTCATACCTGCTGTACTAGGTTAGCAAAAAGTAATCTAAGCTTACTGAAGATTAAAGAGTGGATGGGTCATAAATCTATATTAACAACTATGGAATATGCTCATTTAAATACCCAAAGCTTAAAAGATTGTGCTAAAGCTTTGGAAAACCATAGATTAGATTTGTGATTTTCTCAGATTTAATTTATAGAATTGTTGCAAAAGGATTGCAAAAGTAATGAGAACAATGGGGGTATGGCGGAATGGTAGACGCAACGGACTTAAAATCCGTGCCATTATATGGAGTGCCAGTTCAAGTCTGGCTACCCCTACCAAATCTACTGGTCTTAAAATCAAGAGACCAGTAGGTACGTTCTCGTAGCAATCTAAAAAATCCCAGTAATCTAGGATATATACAGCAACAATTCAACTTTAACCCAATAGCTACAAGCTAGTAGTTATTTAGAACATTTTGCAATCTTTTTATTTAGAGGTTGCAAAATTGCAAGGAGCTAAGAGATGCAGTACGAAAAATATGTAAGAAATAAAGAGTTAGAAGAGGAGATGCAGTTAGTAGGAATACGAAGGTATCAATCTATAATAAATAACTCAGTTCAAAAAGGTCAAGAAAGTACAACTAAATATGGCTTACAACTTATCCAGTCGGCTATTGACCCTTTAGCTAAACAGTTAGTAGACTTCATTGATAAAGCTTATGGTGGAGCAAAAGGTAGAAGACATATCTCAGCTAAATATTTACATTTGATACAGCCAGATATTGCTTCTTTTATTATCTTAAAATCATTAATGGATAGTATTACATTAGGTCAAACATTAAACAAAGCGTCAATAAGAATTGGTACAGCTTTAGAAGACCAATATAGATTTCAAATATTTAGTAATGAAAAGAGTGGATTGTTTAGGACTTTGATGAAGGACTTACAGGCTAAATCTAATTACCGATACAAGAAAAGAGTTCTTACACACACCATGAATAAAAAAGATATACTTTATGATAACTGGAGTAGTGTTGATAAGCTTCACATAGGTACAAAATGTACTGAGTTAGTTATGCAATCAACAGGTTTAATTAAAATTGTAATGAAAAATATAGGTAGAAAAGGAAGGAGAGATACACCTAAATATGTAGAAGCTACTGAGAAAACTATGGAATGGATTAATACTAAAAATGAAAAGAATGAAATATTAACTCCTGCTTTTACACCAACTATCATACCTCCTAGAGATTGGGTACATCCATTTAGAGGTGGTTATCATAGCTCATTAATAAAACCAGTACCTTTTGTTAAAGTAAGAAATAGAGGTTTTTTAGAGGAAATTTCTAATCGAGTTAATGATATGCGTACAACGTATGATGCAGTAAATACCTTACAGCAAACACCTTGGAAAATAGATAAACGTACTTATCAAGTATTAGATTATTCATGGAATAATTCAGATAGCATAGGTAAACTTCCAACAAGAGAAGACTTACCTTTACCACCTAAACCAGATGATATTGCAACTAACTTAGATGCAAGAATAGAATGGAAAAGAAAGAGTGCTAAAGTTTATGATTATAATGCAAAATTAAAATCAAAAAGAATACAAATTGAAAAGGTAAGACAGATTGCAAATAAATATCAAAATGAAGAGGAAATATATTTTCCTAAAAATTGTGATTTTAGAGGGCGTATTTATGACTTACCAATGTTTTTAAATCCTAGTGCAAATGATGTAGCAAAAAGTTTATTAGTATTTGCTCATGGTAAACCTATAGGTAACGAAGAGAGTTTATCATGGTTAGCAATTCATGGTGCAAATTTGTATGGTCACGATAAATTAAAACTAGAAGACAGAGTTAAATTTGTTGAAGACAATACAGAGCAGATTTGTAAAGTAGGTGAAGACCCACTTAATTTTAAATGGTGGCAAAAAGCAGATAGTCCTTGGCAGTTTTTAACTTTTTGTTTTGAGTTTAATGATTTTATTAAGAGTGGAAGTAATCCAAATTTTATAACACATTTACCTATAAGCATTGACCATACCAATAGTGGAGTACAACATTTTAGTGGTATGCTTAAAGATGAAATAGGTGGAGCATCAACTAACTTAATTCCAAGTGATACACCTGCAGACATTTATCAAGATGTAGCAGATTTAGTAAATATAAAATTAAAAAATAGTAGTGAAATATTTGCTAAACAATGGTTAGATTTTGGTGTCAATCGTAAGACAACAAAAAGAGCTACAATGGTAAAACCTTATAGCGGTACAAGACAAAGTTGCAGAGAATACATTGAAGAACATATTATAGAGAGAGAAGAAAAAGGTGACCATCATCCTTGGGGAGATGATTTATTTAAAGCTAGTAATTTTTTATCTAAATATGTTTATGACTCAATCAATGAAACTGTAGTTAAAGCTGATGAATGTATGAAGTGGTTACAAGAGGTAAGTCGTTTAGTTAGTAACGAAAACTTACCAGTAATATGGAATACACCTAATGGCTTCCCAGTATTTATGGCTTACTTTGATATGGAAAGTAAACGAATAAAAACTAAAATGGGAGACTCAACAATAAAACTAACAGTTAATACAGAAACAAAAAAGATTGCGAAGAGGAGGGTAGCTTCGGCTATTAGTCCTAATTATATTCATTCACTTGATGCTAATATGCTTCAAGATGCTGTAGTTATAGCAAGTAAGAATGGTATAAAAAGTATTTCAACTGTTCACGATTGTTTTTCTGTTTTATGTTCGGATGCAATAACCATGCACAATGCAATAAGAGAAGCTTTTGTTTCTATGTATTCAAGACCAGTTTTAGAAAACTTCAAAGAACAAATAGAAAATTTATTAAGTGAAAAAAACAAGGGTAAAATACCTCCACTTCCAGAATATGGAAACTTGGATTTAGAGCAAGTTAAGGACAGTCTTTTCTTTTGCTCTTAATACCTACGAGAGTGTAGTATTTAAGTACCACCTTAAGACAACAAGAAGGATAATATATGAATGAAAATATAAAACTAACATCTCCAAGGGGGAGATTTATTTATCCTCATCTAAATAAACCAGATACTAAGTTTAATCCAGATGGGGAGTACAAATTAACTTTATCACTAACCAGTGAGGAGAGTACAAATATACTTAAGGCTTTAGAAGAGCAAATTGAGTTATCAAAAAAAGATGCTGAAGATAGAGCTAAAGGTAAGAAAGTTAAAGTAGCAGACCCACCTTATTCTGTTAATGAAGAAGATGGTAATTACCAATTTAAATTTAAACTTAAAGCTAAAGCTAAGAGTTCTAAAACTGGTAATGAGTGGGAGCAAAAACCTGCTATCTTTGACTCAGATTTAAAACCTTTATCTCCAGAAAAACAAATCTGGGGTGGCACTGAGGGTAAAGTATCTTTTGAAGTAATACGATATTTCGTACCACTTACAGGAGCAGGTATTTCACTAAGACTTAAAGCAGTACAAATACTTGAGCTTGTTGAAGGTAGTGGTGGTGATGGCTCTAAATTTGGTTTCAAAGAAGAGCAAGGATATAAAACTGATACAGCTTTAGAAGAAGCAGTAAAAGAAATCCATCACGAAAGTATGTCAGATGAAGAAGTACAAAGCGACTTCTAAATTCAGAAGTGGGCTTGAGGTAGATATTTCTAAATTTTTAGAAAAGCAAAAAGTTAAATATGATTATGAAACTATGACTATTAACTATCTCAAGCCACAACAAAAAAGTTACTACAGACCAGACTTTATTCTGAGTAATGGAATTATAATAGAAGCCAAAGGTTTATTTTCTAGTTCAGATAGAAAGAAACATAAAATTATTAAAAAAGAATTTGGTGACAAATACGATATTCGTTTTGTTTTTTCTAATGCAAAAAATCGCATAGGTAAAAAAAGCAAAACGACTTATGGCAAATGGTGTGACTTGTTTGGTTTCAAGTGGCACTGCATAAGAACAACTGGCGAGTACATCCCAAAAGAATGGTTAAAAGAAAATGGCTAGAAAAAAAACAGAATACATCTTTATTCATTGTTCAGCTACAAGACCTTCGCAAGACTGGGTAGACGCAAAAGAGATTGATAAGTGGCATAGAGAGAGGGGCTTTTTTGGAATAGGTTATACGTTTGTTATAACTCGTTCTGGTAAGGTTGAAGAAGGTAGAGATATTGATGAGCCTACAGCAAGTCAAAAAGGTTACAATCATAATTCAATTTCAATCTGTATGGTTGGCGGTGTGACAGAAGACGATATACACAAAGCCGAAGATAATTTTACAGAGAAACAATGGGAAGGTCTTAAAGATTTACTCATTGGAATGATGCGTAAATATCCAGATGCAAAGGTTGTAGGACACAATGAATTTAGTCCTAAAGAATGTCCTAGTTTTGACGTTCAGAAATACATGAAAGAAAATTTTTAATTAAATAATTTGAGAGAGGAAATATGTTAGCTAAAGAACAATCACAATTTTTAAAACATGAGAGCTGTCCTAAGTGTGGCAGTAAAGATAATTTAGCAAGATATACAGACCATGCTTACTGCTTTAGTAGTGATTGTGGTTACTATGAAAAAAATGGTGAAGCTGTTAAGTTAGTTAAAAATAATATTTCTAATTTACTTAAAGGTGAATTTAAAGATTTAATTAAAAGAAAAATTAGTGAAGAGACTTGTAAGAAGTTTGGTTATACTGTTGGTGAGTACCAAGATAAACCAGTACAAATAGCTCCTTACTATAATAATAAATATGAGCTTGTTGCTCAACATATTCGATTTCCTAATAAAGAGTTTAAATGGTTAGGGGAGACCAAGAATTTACAGTTCTTTGGTCAGCACTTGTTTAGAGATACTGGTAAGCTTCTTGTAATTTGTGAAGGTCAAATTGATGCTATGACTGTTAGCCAATATTGTTTCAATAACAAATATCCAGTAGTCTCTATACCAAGTGGTGTGGCTTCAGCGAAAAAAACTGTAGCAGAAAATATCGAATGGTTAGAAGGTTTTGATAATGTAGTTTTTTTATTTGATAATGATGAAGCAGGAAAGAAAGCGTCTATTCAATGTGCTTCATTACTTAGCCCAAGTAAAAGCAAGGTGGCAATCCTCCCACTGAAAGACCCCAATGAGATGGTGTTAGCAGGTAAAAGCAAAGAGCTTACTGACGCTATCTGGGGGTCTAAAGTGTATAGACCAGATGGTATTGTTTCTGGTGAGGACTTATGGGATTTGTTAATTGAAGACACTGGCGATAGTGATAGTACATATCCTTTCAATGGTCTCAATCAAATAACACAGGGTATTCGTAAAGGTGAAATAGTTACTTTATGTGCAGGTACAGGAATAGGTAAGAGTCAAGTTTGTAGAGAGATTGCTTATCATTTAATTACAAAAGAAAATAGAGTTGGTTACATAGCTTTAGAAGAGAGTGTGCAACGAAGTATAAGAGGTTTAGTTTCTATTGGTGTTAATACACCTTTACACTTACAAACAGAAAGAAAGAAAGTACCACTAGATAAATTAAAAAAGGAATGGACTGACATAAAATCTCAATGTTATTTTTATGACCATTGGGGAAGTTTAGACTCAGATAATTTATTTAGTAGAATTAAATATTTAGCTGTTGGTTGTAAATGTGAATACATAGTTTTAGACCACTTAAGCATAGTAGTGAGTGGTATATCTGAAGGTGATGAAAGACGTACTTTAGATAACTTAATGACTACATTAAGAAAGCTTACTGAACAATTAAATGTAGCTTTAATTTTAATATCACATTTAAAAAGACCAGAAGGAAATAAATCACATGAAGAAAATTTAATTCCAACAATATCACAATTAAGAGGTAGTCAAAGTATAGCTCAACTTAGTGATATAATTTTAGGTTTATCTAGGAATAGTTCAATAGGTGATAACAACTGTGAAATTAGAGTTTTAAAAAACAGGTTTACTGGTGAAACAGGTTTAGCAACAACATTAAATTATAACAAAGATACTGGTAGATTATACGAGGTAGAGAACTATGAGCAACTCTAATCAAGAGCTTAGTAGAATGATACTAGATTTTTTAGAGTCAGATGCAAAGTTTGTTACTATGTCTCCCAAAGAAAAATCTAAAGTATTTAGAATTTATGATGACATATTAGAAAGTTTTTATAAGTGTTTAATTTTTGATAATGTTTATCCAATTTTATTAATACATGATTATAAAACAGCTTTGTTTGTTAAAGAAGTTTTAGACGATACAGCAAACATTATACCTGCGTTACATAGAATTACAGTTAGGACAATATCGTGAAGTTAGTATTTGATATTGAGACTAATGGTTTCTTAGAAACAATGGATAAGATATTTTCTCTAGTTATACACAATGTAGATACGAATGAATTGTTTAGTTATAAACCAGATGAAATAGAAAAAGGTTTACATCAGTTATTAGAAGCAGATGAAATTATAGGTCATAACATAATGCAGTTTGATATTCCTGCACTGCAAAAAGTTTATCCTTGGTTTGTTTATAAGAAAAAAATTTTTGACACATTAATTGTTTCAAGATTGATATGGTCAGATTTAAAAGAATTAGATTTTAAAAAAAGAACAGTACCAAATAAACTTATAGGCTCACATAGTTTAAAAGCTTGGGGTTATAGATTAAGTGATAACAAAGATGAGTTTGGCGATACAACTGATTGGAGTCAATGGTCACAAGAGATGCAAGATTATTGTGAGCAAGATGTAAAACTTACAAATAAATTTTATCAATTAATTTTACGGAAAAAATATAGTGAACAAGCTTTAGAATTAGAACATGAATTTGCAGAGTGTATTCATAAACAAGAGAAGTTAGGATTTTGTTTTAATCTTGATGAAGCAAAAAAATTACACACATTATTAAATACAAAAAGAGTACAACTGTTAGAAGAGTTACAAAAAATATTTCCACCTTGGAAAAAAGTTGTAGGTGTATTGATACCTAAAAGAGATAATAAAAATAGAGGTTATAAAAAAGGTGTACCAGTAAAAAAGATTAAAGAAATAATGTTTAATGCAGGTAGTAGAGACCATATTGCAGATAGACTTATGACTCTTAAAGGTTGGAAGCCTAATGAATTTACACCTGATGGTAAACCAAAAGTTGATGAAAAAGTTTTAGAAAAATTACCATATCCAGAAGCAGAATTATTATCAGAATATTTACTAATACAAAAAAGATTAGGGATGTTAGCTGAAGGTAATAATGCGTGGATAAGGTTAGAAAAGAGAGGTAAAATTTATGGGAAAGTTATTACGAATGGTACAGCTACAGGCAGGTGTACTCATCATAGTCCAAACATTGGGCAGGTTTGTAGTGCTAGTGCCAAGTATGGTAAAGAGTTTCGTAGTCTTTTTATTGTACCTAGTGGTTATAAGTTGGTGGGTTGTGATGTTAGTGGCTTGGAATTGCGTTGTTTATCTTCTTATCTTACTAGATGGGATTTTGGAGCTTATAGAAAAGAACTCTTGGAAGGAGATATACACACTGCTAATCAGTTGGCTAGTGGAGTTCCGACAAGAGACAAGGCAAAAACTTTTATTTATGCGTTCTTATATGGGGCAGGAGATAAAAAGATTGGTGAGATTGTCAAAGGTACAGCTAAAGAGGGTAAACATCTTAAAGAAACTTTTTTAAGAAAAACTCCTGCAATAAAAAAATTACGAGAGACAGTAATACAGAACTACAATGAGAGAGGGTTTTTGTATGCTATTGATAGAAGACGTATTCATCCAAGAAGTGAACACAGTGCTTTAAATTTTTTACTACAATCTTGTGGTAGCATTATAGTCAAAAAGGCTACAATCTTATTACATAAAAATTTATCACATTTAAAGTATGGTGAAGACTGGGGTATGGTAGCTCATATCCATGATGAAGTACAACTGCAAGTTAAAGAAGAACTAGCAGAAGAAGTTGGAAAAATAGCAGTGCAAAGTATTCAACAAACCCAAAGTCATTTTAAATTTAATTGTGAATTAGATGGCGAATATAAAATCGGTAATAATTGGGCGGAGACACATTGATGATTTCATGGCTAAATTTAATAATAATAAAAAATTTGATATTGACCTAAAGTATGGGCAAGTCAGAGAAAAAAGATTAGCAAATATAATTGAGAATAAAAAGATAGAAGTAAAAACTGAGAGAGACTGGTGGAGAAAAACAGGTAACATAGCAATAGAGATAGAAAGCTATGGTAAACCTAGTGGTCTAAAATCTACTAAAGCTGATTACTGGGTACATATTTTAGCAGATGGTAAAGAAGATTATTGTATGCTTTTATTTACTGTACCTGCATTAAAAAAATTAGCTCGTAAATATAAAAACAAATGGCGAATGATGGGCGATAACAAAGCCAGTAAATGTATTTTAATACCTTTGAAGGAGATATTTAATGACAATAAAACTTCCTAAAAAAGTTACAGTAGGAGCTTTTACAGTTGAGTTAGTCTTAATACCACATGATTTAAGTTACGAAGTATCTGAACAGCAAGGCTCTTTTGTAGTTAAGCCACCTTATAAAATTTATTTTGATGAAGACATTATAGAATTAGGCGGTGCTGATGCAGTCAATTTAGTAATACACGAGTTTCTACATTTAGGTTTTTACCAGTATATGTTGAAAGATAAAGACGAAGAAACAATCGTCAATAGTTATGGAAACTTTTTAACAGAGTTACTTACAAGGTCAGAGTTAAAAAGTTGGATTAAACAAAATATTTAAGGAGAGAGATGACAACATTATTATTTGATGGTGATTTATTTACTTATAGAAGTGCTATATCTTGTGAAGTACCAACACAATGGGATGATGATATATGGACACTTCATGCGGATGCAAAAATTGGTATAAAAAAATTACAAGATGAAATATTATATTTTAAAAATAAATTAAATGCAGACAAAATTATAATTGCATTATCATCTAAAACTAATTTTAGAAAAGAACTAACTAACACATACAAATCTAACAGAAAGAAAATTAGAAAACCTATAATCTATAAACATTTATTAGATTGGCTTAATTCTAATTATGAATGTTTCCAACATGAAGGTTTAGAAGGTGATGATGTAATGGGTATTTTAGGTACAAGTGGAGAAATAAAAGATAATTTAATTCTTATATCTTCCGATAAAGATATGCGTACTATTCCTGCAAATCACATAGGATTAGATACAGATGATGTTGTAGAAAAAGTATCTAAGAAAGAAGCTGACTATTGGTTTATGATGCAGACATTAACTGGTGATAGTACAGATGGTTATTCTGGTTGTCCAAAGATAGGTAAAGTAACAGCACAAAGAATACTAACTGATGTTAAACATGACATAAATTTAATGTGGGAAAAAGTTTTAGAGACTTTTAAAAAAGCAAAATTAACAGAAGAAGATGCTTTATTACAATCAAGATTGGCTCGAATATTACGAGTAACAGATTGGGATAAAGAAAATAAAAAACCAATATTATGGAGTCCGACAAGTGCATAAAAAATGTAGTGAAATTTTACAAACAACTTTAGATTTAGTTACTGGCAATAGACAAAAACAAAATGGTGATAAAGATGAAAACCATGAGAATATTGCTCGTTTATGGACAGCTTACTTACAAAATGAAGGTAAGCTTAGTAAGGAGAGTAGCCTTTCCTCTCTCAATGTTGCTCTCCTTATGAGTTTACTTAAAGTAGCTAGAAGCCAAGTAGGTGAATATAATCCAGATGATTATGTAGATTTATGTGGTTATGGAAGTATAGCAGGTGAGATAGCCGATAAACATAATAATAAAGTGACACTTTTAGAGAAATGATTAGTGATACAAACAAATTATTACCAGATTTATCTCAAGATTTACTTGATGAACTAGATAGATTATTTCCAGAAAAATCAGCTACACCTTCCGATAGTCCAAATACTCTTTATTATAGAGGTGGACAAAGAAGTGTAATTAATTTTTTAAAAGAACAGTTTGAGAGACAAAACAAAACAATATTAAAAGGAGAATAGCTTATGTGTATGGGTAGAAGAAGTAGTCCGCCACCACCACCAGAGCCAGTAACACCAACTCCGCCACCAGTAGTACAAAATACTCAATCATCTCCTGCTCCTGCAGATACAGGTGCAACAGGTGACAAAGGTACAACTAGTACAGTGGATGCGAATAAAAAAGGTAAAAAAGGATTAATTATACCTTTAGGTGGAACGTCAAATAGCGGTACTGGTTTACAACTTTAATTATGAATGAAATGACTTCGGTTAAAAATAGGTATCAATCTTTAGAATTACAAAGAGAAGTATATTTAGAGAGAGCTAGAGAAAGTTCAAAACTAACGATACCTACTTTAATACCAGAAGAAAGTACAGGCTCACACAGTCGTTTTGCTACACCATATCAAGGTATTGGAGCAAGAGGAGTAAACAATTTATCAGCTAAATTATTACTAGCTTTGTTACCTCCTAATGCACCTTTCTTTAGACTTAGAATACAAGATTTTGTTATTAAAGATTTAGAACAAAATGAGTCTATGAAGACTGACATTGAAACTGGTTTAGGTGAAATAGAAAGAGCAGTACAAACTAATATTGAAACTTCAGCAGATAGAGTAGCAGTATTTGAAGCCTTAAAACACCTTATAGTAGGCGGTAATGTTTTATTATATGTTGCAGAAGAAGGTTTAAGAGTATTTCATTTAGATAGATATGTAATTTCAAGAGACCCAATGGGTAATGTTCAAGAAATTATAACTAGAGAAACATTAAGTCCAAGAACATTATCACCAGAAATTGCAAAATTAATTGGTGGTCAATTAGAAGATGACGAAAAGACCTTAGAACTATTTACCTATGTATGTAGAAAAGGTAATAAATTTGAAGTTTATCAAGAAATAAAAGGTGTAATTATACCTAGTTCAAGAGGTACTTTCCCAGTAGATAAATCAGCATACATCCCATTAAGATGGAATAGAATTGATGGTGAAAGTTATGGTCGAGGATTTGTAGAAGAATATCTTGGTGACTTACAATCTTTAGAAGGTTTAACACAAGCTATTGTAGAAGGTAGTAGTGCGTCAGCTAAAGTATTATTTATGGTTGCTCCTAATGGTACAACAAGAGCTTCATCTATAGCTCAAAGTCCTAATGGTGCTATTATAGAAGGGTCAGCTCAAGATATTTCAGTTTTACAAGTTAATAAATTTGCAGACTTTAGAATTGCTTATGACACTATGCAAAGAATAGAGCAAAGATTACAATATGCGTTTTTATTAAATGCGTCAGTTCAAAGAGATGCAGAAAGAGTTACTGCAGAAGAAATAAGATTTATGGCAGAAGAGCTTGAAGATACTTTAGGTGGTACTTATGCTATGTTATCTCAAGAATTTCAGCTTCCATTTATTGCTAGAAAAATGGCAATAATGCAAAAGAAAAAAGAGTTACCAGTATTACCTAAAACAGTCATACCACAAATAGTAACTGGATTAGAAGCACTTGGTAGAGGTAATGATAAAAATAAATTAGTAAACTTTATACAAACTTTAGGTCAATTCTTAGGAGCAGAAGTAGTACAAAAGTATGTTAATATTGATGATGCAATATCACGATTAGCAACTGCAGATGGAATAGATACTAAAGGATTAGTTAAATCTAAAGAAGAGTTACAAGCAGAAGAACAACAACAAATGATGGCTATGCAACAACAACAAGCTATGCAAAAAGGTATTGATGTAGCAGGTAATGTGGCAGGTAAAGTAGACCCTGCAGACATAGACCCTAATGCTATAGCAGATGCAATTCAACAATAACAATCATAAGGAGATAACAAATGGTTGAGACAGTGGTCGTTAATGACCAACAAGAAAATAATCCTAGTTTAGAAGAACAGTCACAAGTTCAAGATAAACAACAAAATCAAGCAGAGCAAACTTCTAATGAAGATAGACCAAATTGGTTACCAGAAAAATTTGCTAATGCTGAAGAGTTAGCTAAAGCTTATGGTGAACTAGAAAAGAAACAAAGTACACCAGAGCAAGAGCAGTCTTTAGAAGAAAATAAATCAGAAGTAGAACAAGCTACTGGTTTAACTTTAGATAATTACTATGATGAGTTTGCTGAAAAAGGTGAATTGTCACAAGATAGCTATGATAAATTATCACAAAGTGGTTTATCAAAAGAATTAGTCGATAGTTATATTGAAGGTCAAAAAGCAATTAGTGATAATCAAACTAAAGACATACATACTATTGTTGGTGGTGAAGATAAATATAATGATGTAGTACAATGGGCTACAAATAATTTATCAGATGCAGAAATTAATGCTTATAATAACGCTTTAGATACAGATGTAAATTCAGCTAAGTTAAGTTTACAAGGTATTTATTCTAAGTATCAAGCTCAAAATAATGGTAATGAGCCTAACTTAACTCAAGGACAAACTATATCTGGTAGAACAGATATATTTAATTCTACTGCAGAAATTGTAAATGCTATTAATGATAAAAGATATGAAGTTGATACAGCTTACAGAAAAAATGTAGAAGAAAAACTTAAAAGGTCAAACGTACTGTAATGCGAGATTACAAGGCTGAATATAAAAATTATCAGTCTAAAAGTAACCAAAAGAAAAACCGAGCTATGCGAAATAAAGCTCGAAGAATATTAAGTAAAAAAGGTAAAGTCAGTAAAGGTGATGGTAAAGACGTTCACCATAAAGACGGAAACCCAAAAAATAATTCTTTAAGTAACTTACGCATAGCTTCTAAATCAGCCAACAGGTCGAGGAGAATATGAAGAAAATAAAATTATATTGGAATACATTAAGTAAAAAAGGAAAAATTGTAGCAGTTGTTTTAGGTGCTATTATTATAATGGTTATTATTAATTTATGAAATCAATAGATGGACAAAAACAATCAGTGTTATGGACTGTTTATCATACAGTCTTAGCAGTTGAATTAGGTATAATTGTTGTTATCGAATTAATAGAACTAATTAGGTATTGGTAATGTTAGGAATATTAGGGGCTGTAGCTCCAATGGTCAAAACTTTATTTAGCACTATTGATAAAACTATAGATAATAAAGCTGAAGCAGAAAAAATAAAACAAAGTATTCAGCAACAATTATTATCTGGTCAGTTAAAAGAATTAGAAGCTCAAGCTTCAATAATAACTGCAGAAGCAAGAGGTGGATGGTTACAAAGAAATTGGAGACCTATGCTCATGCTTATTTTTGCAGGTCTAGTAGTAGCTCATTGGTTTGGGTTTACTGCACCTAATATTCCAGAGTCAGTACAAAACTCATTACTCAATATCGTCTTGGTTGGTATGGGAGGGTACATTTTTGGCAGGTCTGGAGAGAAAATAATGGATAAATATAAGGATAAAAAATAATGCCTAATAAAAATAATCAATATTCTAGTGTTCAAAAAAAAGTAAAAATACCAATGAATAGTAAATTAAAAATTAAGCCTAAGAAAAAAGATAAAAAGAAATATTAATGAGTACAGAAAACAAGCCTTTAAATAAGCCTGTAAGAGAAATCAAAGGTAACAAAAAATTTAAAGTATTTGTTAAAGATAATAAAACTAATAAAATTAAAACAATTCGTTTTGGTGACGCAAACATGAAAATTCGTTCTAATAATAAAGACGCTAAAAAATCTTTTAATGCTAGGATGGGTGGCGTACTTGCAAAAGTAAATGGACAGAAAACTTTATCTCCTGCTTACTGGTCATTAAAAGCGTGGAATAGTTTAAAAATATAATCACCATCTCTCATAAGAGAGGTGACGCAATTTCATAAACACAAAAAACTAAAATTGCCCTATGCGTAGGATAACCTTTTTGTAAGTTATTGACGTTTAAGAATGAGCAGTAACTATTAAACATTGAAAGGATAAATACAATGTCAAATGCAACTGTATCTTTCTTGGGTAAAACTAACAATTCTGGTGACGATAATAGCCTTTTTTTAAAGGTTTTTAGCGGTGAAGTTCTTGCTAGTTTTCAAAGAGAAAATAAAATGTTGGGAATGTCTACTGTAAGAAGTATTACTTCTGGTAAGTCAGCACAATTCCCTGTAATCGGAAGAACAACTGCTTCATATCATACTGCAGGTAATGAAATTACTGGTAGTGTTATTAATCATGCAGAGAAAGTAATTACTATTGATGACGTATTACTGGCTAGTTCTTTTATATCATCTTTAGATGATGCTAAAAATCACTATGATGTTAGAAATTTATATTCTAAAGAAATGGGGAGTGCTTTAGCGAAAAAAACTGATGCACATTTACTACAATTAAGTGTACTTGGAGCAAGAGCTTCAGCTACAGTTACTGGTGGTGATGGCGGTAATGTTATTACTGATTCTGATGCAAACACAAATATGGCTTCATTAATTGATAGTATATTTGAAGGAGCAGAAGATTTAGATAATAATGACGTTCCAGAAGACGATAGATACTGTGTAGTAGCTCCAGATATTTACTATGAGCTAGTACAAAATGATAAAATACTTAACAGAGATTTCTCAAATGCAAATGGTGATTTCTCTAAAGGTAAAGTGCTTGAAGTAGCAGGTATTAAAATTGTAAAATTAAATACTGCAACATCTTCATACACTGATTTATCAGGTGCTTCTACTACTGGTCAAAACAACACTTACAATGCAGATTTTTCTACAACTGTAGCAAGTATCTTTCATAAGAGTGCTGTAGGAACAGTAAAATTAATGGACTTATCAATGGAGTCTGAATACGATATTCGTAGACAAGGTACATTAATGATTGGAAAATACGCTATGGGTCATGGTATTTTAAGACCAGAAGCCTGTGTAGAAGTTAAAACTTCATAATTACTATTTTGTAATTGATAGGAGACTCTTTTTAAGGGTCTCCTTTTTTTCAAGGAAATTAAATGAGTATAACAACAGCAACTTCAGAATTAGAAGCAATAAATACTATTCTATCAACAATAGGAGAAGCTCCAGTTTCTTCATTAACAGGTACGTTACCTACTGAAGTAAGTGTAGCTCAAACAATATTAAACGAAGTAAATAGAGAAGTACAATCAAGAGGTTGGCACTTTAACATAGAATTAAAATATCCATTAACAAGAGATGTTAATAATAAAATACCATTAGGTACAAATATAGTTAGACTTGAATTATTACCTTCTAAATATAGTAAATTAACTTACGATTGTGTTCAAAGAGGAAACTTTTTATACAATAGAATAAATAGAACATTTACTTTTGATAAAGATTTAGATGGTACTGTAGTAATCTTATTAGATTTTACAGATATACCAGAGTCAGCAAGACGATATATTACAATAAGAGCTTCAAGAATATTTAGCGATAGAATGATTGGCTCAAGTGAGCTTCGTGGATTTACACAACAAGATGAAATTATTGCTTTATCTAATTTAAAACATAGTGAGTCTATGACTGCAGACCATAACATTTTTAATAACTATGACACTGCAAAAGTAATAGATAGAAATTCCCCTCATAAAATAATAGACACCAGTGAAATAAGTTAAATGCCATTATTAAATAAATCAATTCCTAATTTAATTAATGGTGTTTCTCAACAGCCAGATACTCTTAGATTAAGTTCTCAAGCAGAGTCACAGATAAATGGTTTTAGTTCAGTTGTAGAAGGTTTACGAAAAAGACCACCTACAAGTCATGTAGCTAAAATATCAAGTAGCTCTTTAAATAATGCTTTTATTCATACTATTAATAGAGATGCTAATGAAAAGTATGTTGTAGCAATATCAAATGGAGCAATTCAAGTAAATACTATTGATGGTGTTTCAAAAACAGTTTCAACTCCAGATGGTGTAGGTTATTTATCTTCATCAAATCCTTACAGAGAATTTAGAGCTTTAACTGTAGCTGATTTTACTTTTATTGTTAATAATAGTATTACAACAGCTAAAGGTACAACAACATCACCTGCTAAAGTATTTGAAGCAATTTATTCTATTAAACAAGCTGTAGTAAATACAAAATATTCTTTAATATTAAATGGTACTACTTACTCTACTACAACTGCGTCAAGTGGTGATGACAGTAGTGATATAGTTGATAATCTAATTACTGCTATAGGCAGTGTTAGTAATTTTACCTTTACCGATTTAGGAAGTAGTATTCACGTCAAAAATACTGCAGGAGCAGATTTTACAATTAAAGCTACAGATGGTTATGGTGACCAAGCTTCTCAAGTTATAAAAGATAAAGCACAAAAATTTATAGACCTACCAAATCCTGCAGTTAATAATATGGTTGTTGAAATAACTAATACTGCAGATAATAATTTTGATAATTACTATGTTAAATTTGATTCTGGTAATAATGATGATGAGGGATTATGGATAGAAACAGTAGAGCCAAACTCTAATATTAGTTTTGATGCTTCTACTATGCCACATCAATTAGTTCGTAATGCTGATGGTACATTTACTTTTCAACAAGCTACTTATGGAAATAGAATAGCAGGAGATAATGAAAGTGCGTCAGACCCTTCTTTTATAGGAAGTAAAATAAATGACATATTCTTTCATAGAAATAGATTAGGTTTTTTATCGTCAGAGTCAGTTGTAATGTCAAGAGCTAGTGAGTTCTTTGATTTTTACCCAGAGACAGTTACAGATGTTTTAGATACTGACCCAATAGATATAAATGTTAGTCATACTAAAGTTTCTGTGTTGCGTCATGCAATACCATTTAATGAAGAGTTATTAGTATTTTCAGACCAAACACAATTTACGATTGGTGGCTCTAATGTCTTAACACCTGCAAATGTTACATCAAATGTAACAACTGAATATGAAAATAACCAATTTGTAAAACCAGTTAGTGCAGGAAGACAGGTTTATTTTGGTTTTAATAAAGGTGATTATTCTGGAATAAGAGAATACTTTACTAACTTAGATGGTGATACAAATGATGCTAATGATATTACTGATGCTGTACCAAAGTATATACCAAAGAATTTACAAAAATTAGCTATTGCGTCTAACGAAAATATTTTAATTGGTTTAAGTAAGGATGAGCAAAATGCTTTGTATTGTTATCAATATTATTACGCAAACAATGAAAAATTACAAAGTGCGTGGTCTAAGTGGACTTTTGGTAATGCTACAGATACAAAAATATTAAATATAGATTTTATAGAAACAACTTTATATATTTTAGTTGAAAGAAGTGATGGAGTTTACATACAAAGTTTAGAAGTAGCTCCTGCAGTAGTTGACACAGGTAGCACATATTTAACACATTTAGATTCTAAAATTAATGAAGCGTCTACTGGTGTTTCAACTTCTTATAATAGTGGTACTAATCAAACTACAATTACAATACCTTATGCCATAGATAATACTATGCAAGTTGTTACACGATTTGTAAATGGGAGTAGTACAACTGCAGGTGTTGTTGTACCTACTGTAAGTCAAGCTGATGGTGGCACAAGTATTGTAGTTAATGGTAATTATACTGCTGAAAAGTTTTTTATAGGTGAAAAATATTCTTTTACTTATCAATTCTCTACTCAATTTGTCAAAAGTGCTGATGGAGATACAGGCTCAAAATCATCTATTAAAGAAGGTAGATTACAAATAAGAAACTTTACAGTATCTTATAATAATACTGGTTTCTTTAAAACTAACGTAACACCATTTAGAAGAGATACTTCTACAGATATATTTTCTGGAGCAGTTGTTAGTTCTACGCAAGTAGGTAACTTAGATTTAGAAACTGGTGATTTTAAATTTTCAGTACAATCTAAAAATGAAAACTTAAATATAGAATTAGAGAATGACTCTTTTTTACCTTCTAATTTTGTAAATGCAGAATGGGAAGGTTTCTTTCATCAACGAGGAAGAAATATTTAATGAAACAATATATGAAAGTAGCTACTGAAAAAGATGCAGTAGAATTAGCAAAAATATTACGACAAGAAGATATAGATGAAGTAAAAGCTCATAGTAATGTAAGTGGAGAAGAAGCTTTATTACTTGGAGTTAAAAATTCAGAAGTACCTATAGGTATTTATTATGAAGATGAATGTGTATGTATTTTAGGAGCAGTACCACTTAAAGACTCAGCTTTAATTTGGTTATTAGCTTCTGATAAATTATTTAAAAATTTACGCATACCTTTTATTCGTAATACTAAAAAAATTTTAGAAGTTCTAAATAAAAAACATAAAATTTTACATAACCATGTTGATGTAAGAAATAAAGTTCACATTAGTTGGCTTAAATATTTAGGATTTAGTTTTATCAATAAAATAGAAAAATATGGTTTTGAACAAAGACCATTTTATGAATTTGTGAGGATAGATTAATATGTGTATACCACTAGACCCTAGTTTAATGCTTAGTATAGCTACAAATGGGCTAAAAATGATACAAGGCAATCAAGAAAATAAAGCATTAATAAACCAACAAAATGAACAAAATAGAATAGCTAAAGCTAATGCTATACGTTTAATGGCTAATGAAGATTTACGAATACGCCAAGAAAAAGAAGAAGCTTTAAATAAACAAGCACAAGCAGAAAGCGATAGAAGAAAAGCAGAAGCAAGAGCTAAAGTAGAAGCAGGTGAAGGTGGTGTATCTGGTATTTCTGTAGATAGACTAATGATGGATTTCTTACGTCAAGAAGGTGAATATAAAAGTAGTGTCTTAAATAATTTACAATATGAAATTGCACAAAGTAAAGAAAACAAAAGAGCTATTTCTATGGGGCAAGAAGCAAACTCTACTTACGTTAATAAAAGTGTATTACTTCCAACTTTTGCTAATGCAGGGTTAAGATTTGCAGGTGATTATCTTAGTTATCGAACAAAACAATTAGAGAAAGAAAGAGATAAAAACAAGTATGGATAATGGCAAATAAAGATATAAGACGTACAAATTTAGATATACAAAGGGAATTAACAAATCCAGTAGCTAGAGGTTTAGATACTTTTTATAGACCTCAAGTAAAACCAGTTGTTTCACAAGCAGAAAAAGATTTAG
>Ga0209336_10000413_pt1 | contig 22098 bp, 18 predicted proteins | sample LinPmetageLP32_FD_184042 | JGI IMG/M metagenome (GOLD analysis project Ga0209336, IMG submission 184042) | Marine viral communities from the Pacific Ocean - LP-32 (SPAdes) (version 2) | ecosystem: Environmental > Aquatic > Marine > Oceanic | place: Pacific Ocean | collected 2009-08-23
TATTCTTGTTACTGTGTTGGCTTGTTCTGTGTTCTCTATTGAAATATCAACTTCATCGTGGACTTGTAGGTGAGGAACTATTCCTTCCTCCCATAGACCTATCATTGCTAACTTCGTCATGTCAGCAGCAGATCCTTGTATTAAACGATTTAGAGCTTTGTAAGTATAAGACCGTTTAAGGTCATCACCATATTTTTCTCGAGCCTCTTCAAGAGGCAGTGGTAGAGTTCTTTCATATCTGCTTTCCCACAGATCAAAACGGCATCGCCTACCTGCGAATGTTTTGATGTAGCCTCGTTCCATAGCTACCCTTGCACACTGGTCTTGTAGAGCACGGATAAACGGAACTTTAGCGTGATACTGTTGAAACAGTTTCTCAGCTTCTGTGTCGTCTAGCCCTAACTCTTTAACTAGTTTTTCTTTACCCATTCCATAACTCAAACCCAAGTTAATTGTCTTAGCTTGTTTACGTGGTATGTTAGCCATATCCGCAACGATTTGATGGAAGTCGGCATTTTCCTCTGTGTATTGTTTTACAGCATTTTTTGCTCCTGTTAGTTTCATTTGATTAGCGTAATGTACAGTAAGTCTAGGTTCTTGTTGAGAGTAATCGAATACACCCCATTGACAACCTTCTTCTGGAATGAATAGAGAACGAATTAAATTACCTATCTCTGGGTCACGTGCAGGAACTTGTTGTAGATTAGGATTACTGTAACTAAACCTACCACTAACTGTGCCGCCACGATCGTTACGCATAGGATGTGCTTCTGCATGTATCCTGCCGTTAAAAGCGTGATCCATAATCATTTTATCTATAAAGGTAGTCCTAGCTTTATTTATCTTTCTAGCCCTAACGATTAATTGAGGCAGTTCGTGTTCTTGCCCCTCTAACCAGTCTTTTTGGAAACTAGCCATACCTTTTGCTGTACGTGGAAACCAAATCTTATTTTTCTCAAAAATACTTTCTAAAGATGCGTTAGCCCAAAGGTTTACCTCGTTGCCATATTTACGTTTAATCTCTATTTGTATTTTCTGTTCTTCTGTCGAAAGTTTTTTACTAACCTTTTCAGCTTTCTCCTCATCAACCCTAACTCCTCTCCACCTCATCTCTAATAGTAGAGGGATTAGTTTAGATTCCATCTCTAGTATCTTTTCTAATCCTTGCTCAGCTATTTCAAGTTTAAGTTTGTTCCATAACTTTAATGTTAAAGAAGCGTCTTGCTGACCATAAGGTCCAACATACTTAGCATGTAGTTTATACATCTCTGATTTAGGATTAATACCAAAAGCTAATGCTGCATCTTGTAATAAAGACTCATCTTTCTTTTCATCACAGTAAGCAACACCTAGATTATCGAGCGAGTAAGAAAATCTATTCTCATTAATCAAGGGAGCAGCGATGATAGTATCCAGTATTTTACCTTTTACAATAACACCCTCTCTTCTTAGCCAACCTACATCGTAGAGTGCGTTGTGAAATACCACCTCTCTTTTTGTAGAACTAAGTAGTTTTGTTAACCATCGCAAAACCATCCCTTCATCAAGATTGCCCCCACCCTCATGGCGAATAGGAAAATAACCTTCCCAATCCTTTGTCGCTACGCCTATGCCTACCACATGACCACGTCCTGTAGCCCATCCAGGACCACAAGTCATAAGATGTGGGTCATATGTCTCTAAGTCTATAGCTACTGTCTCTGTCTCAGAAAACTGAGGAAAAACATCAGGCACAGTCCAAGAACTTTCAGGTGGAAACAAAGAATTCTGTAAGATCATTTTTTCTTTTTTACCCTCACTACTTTAACTTTTGGTTTTTTAACTGCTTTCTTTTTAGCAGGTGCTTTTCCACCGACCCATGCTTCATTTACATCAGGAGTAGATTTATCATCTGCTACGTATGTACCTTTCTTAGTTCTTACACGTTTAGGTTTTGTTTCAGTAACAGGAGTCACAGCTTCTTTTAAAGGTTTTAAAGTAACTGTTGCTTCTTTCATAGCTTCTTTAATAACTTTAGCTTTTTTCACTTCATCCACTTTTGGTGGCGGTGGTGTTATAAACTTAATAAATTTTGTAAACCAACCCATATTAGTCCTCCTCTCTGTCGTCTTCCGCAGAGTAATTTACATCTTCAGCTTCTTCGGTAACAGCCCCTGTTACTGTATGCTCTAGGATGTGTTCTTCAGTTAATAATAGATACCTACGTAAATCTCTGATATCATCGAGTAGACCTGCTTCACCTACGTAGACTTCACCTGCCTCAAATATATCCCAACCATGCTTTTGTGCTTGGTGCTCGATCCTATCGAACTTACGTGCTAACATCATAAAGGCACCAACACCCCCACGACGTTTCCAAGAATCACCATAAGACGTTTCAGCTCGTTTAAGAGCCTCTAAGTCGTTTTGGGCGACATCTTTCATATTTTCCCATTTATTTACCATTGTCTTCTCCTTTCTCCGCTTTATTAATATGCGACTTCTCTCTCTTGCGGATCCAATCAAGACAAGCCGTTCTCCAATCAAGTGCTTTCACTAAGTGAAGCATTTCATATGAACCGTTAAAATTCTTTTCTTTATAATACGAGTATGCTACCAACATAGGTATTGCAATATCTTTAATTATAGGGTTTTCCCAACCGTCTAAATAAGGGCTATGAAAATCCATACTAAAAAATCTATTTAACTCCCATTCTAAAACATCAACGTTTGTAAAAAGAGGAGTGGGCTTATAATCCTTTAAAGTATCATACGGATTCTTTATATCTCTATAAGTGTAAACATCTATCTCAATACCTTTAACTCTCTCCCATACATCATTTAAGTAGATATGAAAGCTATCACTAACTTGTCTGTAAACACCGACCTCAACCCCAATAGCTGATGCCATGTATTCCTGTAGGATTGACATATGGACTACGTTAGCACCATAAGCCCCCCATAACATATCGTTAGACCTATTACATACAGTCATGTTTAGTTTGTTGTCTCTAACCTTAAAATATATATTAGTGTTACACGGAACATCTTTTCCTACCCTGTCTAAATCTTTCAAGGGATCCCACATTTGTAAAACACATCGTCTATCGTCTGGGTTTTGTTTTAATCTTTGAACTATTATATCTAACTGGTCTTTAAGAAAATAACTTCTCCATCTCCAACCATAAGCACCCCACAGCATATCACCGTCATCAGAAAAATCTTCCATAGACTTAACAAAATAAGTTAATGGTTTTAAATCACTACGTCCTGCTAACATCCAAAGACTTTCTATAAGGTGAAAGAAAGGGTTAGCGTCTCTTTGTTTAATCAAACAGACTCTTTCACAAGGGTTATTATAAACAGTTGTTACTGGTTCTAATGCCTCGTAAGTTGTACCATTGCGGCTTTCTTGAACCCTGTACGCTGTGTCATCTAAGAATAAATCAATACCCAATAACATAGCATCATTCACATTCCGTGCATTAATTACTTTCATTTTTTCTCCTTGATAACTTGTCTGCGGTTCTTTGAAAAGACCATTCTAAAAACCTACCTAACAAATCACTGAAATATTTTGACATCTTTTCTCTACAACGTTTCGTGGTAGCCATCTACTATCTCACCTATAAGAAAGTTTATTTCACTTTCTTGTAATCCTGGAAGCTTTCTCTTAACAAAAGCTACCGCCATATTTTGTGTTGCAGGAACTTTTAAGAAGAACGCTACTTCTAAAAACTGAGTGTAGTGTATATCTACTGAATCCCCCCAATCTTCTAAAAGCTGAACTGAATATTCATTAACTTTTCCCATATTTACTCTCTCCTTCTATCAAATCTTCTACTGTAGGAAGATTATTTGGTTTATATATAGACCTTGTTCTGCCTTCGCCTTTTAGTATTCTTGAATACTTATCGAATTCACAAAGTCCTCCTTCAATATCACGTAGTTCATACACTCTATCGTTACGCATTGCCATGTGTGCAGGTAGTCTACGAACAACTAATTGATACAGTTCCTGCATTTCAGTATTCCAATCATGGCTACGTTTACTAAATTCTAAAGGTCTACCTGTTAACCTGTTAAGTCCCCTCATGGCTCCTGGACCAGCATTAGCCCATGTCATAATATCACTAGCTTCGTCTAGTATGTATGTGTGTCTTAAATCAGTGATAACTTCATAAGCCATAAATGGACCCATGTAAGGATATTCCCTTAACATAAGCCAAGCTTTCTCTAAACAGCTTTCTTCTTGACTTTTATCGAACTCTAACTTCTTAGTTAGCCAAGTTTTTTCTTCCCATATATTATTAATACAATCAACAACACCAGTAACCTTGTCCATACCGTTTGGTGTTTTAATGATGTAAGAACCAGTAATCCACTGAGACTGTTCTTTTATTAACTCGATAGCCTTATCACCATCCCAATTAACTAATAAATCATTCTCTAACAAAGTTCTTCCTGTAGGTATAAAGTTAAACCAACGGAAGATAATCGTAGCCATAATAACAGCAGGGTCGTTTTTCAAGGGGTCTCTAATATGGTTTCTAAACCACCTAGTAGTCCTATCATCTTCTCTAAAAACTTGACAAAATTTAAACTCTTGCAGAATAGGGTCGTCCGTCCACGGAGCAGGAAGTTTGTATTCTTCCTTTTTAACCCGAATACTTTCCCTCTCTGTTTGCCAATAACAGAAACGATCTAGTTCTTCTGCAAGAAATTCAGTCATTATTTTTTACGCAATACCCAAGAACAGTTATTAGAATACTCAGGATAAGGTGCTGCTGCTACTACACGTAGGAACTGTCTGCCGTATCTAGATTTAAGCATATCTAATTGTTCAGGAGTCCATGCTCTAGGGTATCTTTTTATAGTGCTGTGTAAAGGTATCCCATCAACAGAAGGCTCTACTTGTTCTTGCATAGCTTTCTTTAAATTAGGAAGCTGTATAAACGTTCCTGTTACATCTAAAATCTCGAAGTTTCTTTCTAGTTCTTCTTTAAGTTCTTGGAAACCCCACTCATAGACATGATCCTCAGGTAGTTTATCGTTAGAGCCGTCATGGTTAGGAGTAGACACAAAAGCTAAAGCATTCGGTCTCATTGTCCTAGCCGCATCATCTAGCCATGCACCTATAAACTCTCTACCCATATGCTCAATAACTTCAGTAGTCCAGAAAAAGTCTATACTTTCATCAGCTATATCAAACACTTGTTTAGGGTTTTGTAAGTCTCTAGGAACGGTTAAGTCTTGTATTCTTATCTCACCATTAAAGTTCTTAAACCATGTAGAGTCTTTTAATTCTCCTCCGCTGTTAGACCAAAAAGGGTTTTCTAGTTCACATGCAGGGTCTATATCGTATCCAAGATATGAAGCAATAACATCTGATTTCTTTATGACATATGCTTTATATAAATTTCTTAAAGTCCAACACTCTCCACAACCTACTTCAAAAGTATCTAAGGGTCTACCCAATCGTTTAGCTTCTTCTATACACATAGACGCTATATTATCGAATCGACTCATATGAGCTATCTCATCAGGTCGCCAGTTTGCTAATACACCCGCACTAGCTATATCCATTCTCGTATTTTTACTGTCGTTTTCATTAACAGTTAGTTTCTTTCTTATCGATGACATTGGTTTACCTCCCACCAACTTGGTTTATTTCTACCCTTTTCCCATTTAGCGTAATGTTTTTCGTTAACAACGTAATTACGATAAGCGAGACTAGAGTCCTCGTTTTTGTACTCATCAGGCATAGCCTGTGCTACGTCGGTCATAAGACCTCTGGTAATGTTTTTAGGCATTACATATAAAGCATCTGATAGTTTTTGCAAACTAAGATGAGTACGTTTATAGCGATAAGTATATTCATTACCTAAAGCTAAAAAGTGTTTATAGAGCCACCAGTAGTTACCACTGCATTCTCTAGCCCATATAGTACACGGATGATTCATGTAAGCTTTTTTGTATAAACCAACACCATCCGCATAAGTATCTCCGTCTAGTACGCGATGAGCCGTACATAACATCTGTGCAGTCTCTAAAGGCATTTTTACTAACATTTTGTCAGGTTGTGCTTTAGCAGAGACTACAGGGTCTTCGTTAAAATAAAATATGTTCATAATTTTCTCCTTTCTTTAAACATAATAAACTTAGTACCTTTATACTTTACTTTTATATGCAAAGTAAAGAACTTTTATAGCTGATAGTGGCGTGGCGATTTAGGCTCAATCAGATACAGGTTTTCTTTCGTTCTTGTTATTGCTACATAAAACACCCTGTTTTCATCATCAGGGTTTTCTTGATAGTTTTTATAAACTCGTGCGGTTATGTCGGTTAACAACACTACGTTGGTAGCTTCACCACCTTTAGCAGCATGTATAGTTGATAACCTTATTCTAGGTTGCTTAGTTATCTTCTCTCCTCTACGTAACATGGCTCTTATATAACTTATCTCGCTAGGACTAAGTAGAGTAAAAACGTCATACCAACGACCGTCAGGAAGATCGGGGAAGTGACTCTTTAAATCTTGATACTGTAGTATGAGTTTAGAGTCTAACATATCTAGTTTCTTAGGGTTGTTGACCTTAACAAATTTTAAAATATTAGCACACTCGGTTAGTGTAATAGACTCTCCTTTGCCTAAACGTTCCCAAAAGACAACGGCTCGTACTTTAGCTTCTGATATACTTGGTCTGCCTTTTATTTCAAAAAACCACCCCTCGTTTCTACAATACTCATCTACGTCTTCTAAAAGGTAATTAGTTCTAGCTAGAACTAACCAGTCTCCTTTCTCCATATCAACTAACTCTATATTAGGTTCCCATCTCACCATCCCTTCTTCTTTTCTAGGAGTCCACTCTTTGTATATCCTGGATCGAACTTGTCCTATACATCGTTTAGCTACCTCATGAACTGCAGAAGGTACTCTATAAGACTGTTTTAAAACCATAGCATTTTTAGAATTGTTTATTAGGTAGTCGACATCAGCCCCTGCCCACTTGTAGATAGCTTGATCATCGTCACCAGCTACGTATATCTTTTTTGCTTTTGTAGCGATCTTACGAACCACCGCCCATTGTAGAGGGGATAAATCTTGAGCTTCGTCTACAAACATAACATCTAATACAGGCACATCACCTTCTGTTAGAAACTTATGTAACATATCTGTGTAGTCGACCAGTAGCCTGTCTTTCTTAAACAACTCTAAACCTCTAGCGAAACGTTCTAACTCAAACCAACCTACTGCGTCTTCTACTTGATGCCATTGTTCTTTTAAAGATATGTTACGCATTCGAGCAAGGTTTTCTATAAAAGCTAACCTATCGTCATGGGTCATGCCAAAAATATGACCATCATCTGAGGTAGTTCTGCCTGTTAATCTTAAGTTCATCTTTTCATTTAAGTCTTTTATATCAGTGTGGCTAACAACACTTTCTCTCGTTAAACCTAATTGTCTAAACGCTAGAGAGTGTAGTGTCCTAAAGAACGGTAAATCTCTATCACTTATATTGAACTTAGCTACTGCTCTTTGTTTACCTTCTGTTACTGCTTTCTTAGTGAAAGTAAAAAACCCTATGCTTTCAGGTTGTGTGCCACTTTCTAACTCGTCCTCTATTAAACTCAGTAGAGTAGTTGTTTTTCCTGTTCCTGGAGGTCCAAGAATAACTTGTGTGTGGCTCGGTAGAGTCATAAACCACTTCTAAAGGTTAGATTAATTCGTTCACCTGCTTTTTCTAAACTAGGTACAGCATGGGTAGAGGTCATTTGATTATGACCATCAAAAATAAGAACATCTCCGTGTTCTAGTAAGTAATGTTTTTCGTCTATTATAAAATTTTCTATTTCTGTTTCTATCTCACTGGTGTTGGTGTGTTCTTTTACGTTGTTTTGATAGGTACGTTGTACAAATACTCTAGGTGCACCTAACGATATTGAAACTACTATATCGTCTAGTGTCGGTACGGTGTCCGAGTGATGTGGTATACCTTTGCCGTCTGTACCGTAGTAACCGCATAAACAAAAGGTAAACTGTTTATCAACCCCTAACTCCTCCCACACTAACCGTTCTGCTTCTTGTTTAATCTGATACATGTTATGATTCCAAGGGGTAGGTTTGTATAACTTACCCGCATAGTCAAAAGAAGAACTACCAAAACCTTTAGTTGGTCTGCCCTTGACCATAGCACCATTAAACTCTCTTTCTCTAGGCTCATCCCACTTATCAATACAAGGATCGGTGTGTTTAAAATATTTTTTAATGTATATTATCATAATAAATTATCGTTAAACTCAGGCAAATTATGAGATTCGTCCTGTGCTTTAAACTCCTGTATAAACCAAACATTAACTCCTTTGCCTTTTATGTTAAAGAAATAAGGCTCTCCTTCTAGCTGTTTTAATTTAGATGTTAATTTGTTTCTTTGATACTCTTTAAAATTATTTCTGTGTAAGTAATCCATTAAGTCTAACAGTCTAAAATATGTCCTGCCTTTATCTGTCCAAGGTTTATGTAACAATAACTCATCACGTTCTCTAGCAGGTCTTTCTGTGCAGAAAGATTCTAAAAGTTCCATGAAATGACCTTCAGTAGAGCTTTCTTTAGGTACTTCTACTATGGTTATAGCGTCTAGTAACTGCTGTATAATCTGATTCCATACGTTTTCTTTTACCTTAGGTGGTATCTTATTTAGAGCGTCCATACACTTACGCTGAAACCTGTTTTGATTTAATAAGTCGTCAGTCTCTAACTCTAGACGACCTCCTTCTACATCCAGGAACCATATCGGTGGGTCACTATCCTGTTTTGTAAGGTTACTGAACAGGGGTGTTCCTCCGTTAGCCCCTATACCAAACTTACGAGTTCTACATAAAGGACTATTACAATGACTGGCTATAGGCTGATCATTACACTTATAGAAGTAATCTTTTCTTTGTAGTTGTTTAGCTACTGTTAAAACTTCTTGTGCCCCTAGTGGAGGTTGCATAAACTTTATGTTTACATCCTCTAACCTTTTCTCCCAGTCATCAGGAAACTTCTTCCTTAAGAAAACTCCTACATTAAATAGACCAGAGTTTCTCGATCCTTTAGGAAACCCCTGCACAACTAAATGCTGTATACATGGTGGTGCTTGGTCTAACCAGTTCATAGTTTCGTTTAAAGGACTAGCCTCTAATCGTTCTAAAGCACTTGGTTTTAATTCTATTTCTTTTGTATAGTTTAAAAATTCTTCAGGTGTTAATGCGTTTCCGTCTTTACCGTATGCATATCGTGTGGAGTTCTCTCCTCCAAAATATGGCATGTTTAAAGTGCTGCCTCTGTCTCCCCTATCTAATAATAGTTTAGTTTGTTTTGGAAATATCTCTACTTGTCCGTAACCTATAGCAGCAGCAATCTGTCTTAGCTTTCTTTGCAACATAGATGCTGATACTGGTTCAGTTAAGAATATATAAATGTGTGCTCCACCGCTTTTACTACGGCAAAGAACCAATGGTAATTTTTGCTTTGCTATCTTTATCGCTAAATCTTTTAAATCTAGCTGATACTCGTCAACGTCTATGGCTCCCCAAACACAGGTATTGTGTTCGTCTATCGCTACAATACCTACACTTTGATGACCAGACAAGTGGTCTTCCCATAACTTTAATAAGTCACTATCAGATAGTTCCTTTGATATAGTAATGTTTTTACCACTTGCCTTTCCATCTTCTCTAGTTTCATTGCTAGCTGTGAAAGTCCCATACGCTTGACGTAGTCCCGCATAGCGTACAGCAAACTCCTTTGCTAACGACATAAGCTATCTCCTTCTTATATAGCGTCGTTAACAACATCGTTTTGCTGCTCTTGTTTAACATCAACATCACCAGTCCTAGCAGCAGACATAAAGTCTTTAGCCATCATAGCTATAGGCATAGCCGTAGCTCCTTCTTGGTTAATGCTATAAGCATTCCAACTACCTTTATCGTTAGACTGAGTAGTGGATGTTAGTCTATAAGTATAAGCAAACATTGGAGCCTCTACTGAATCGCCTTTAGAGTTTTGTACTCTAGCCATTCTTAACATAGTTAACCACTTTCTAGAAACACCTAACTGAGTAGAGGTAAATGCAAGAACTGCTTGTTGTGCAGTATCTTCTTTAACAACTAATACGAAGAACTGAGCTGTTTCAACAATCTCATTACCTTCGGGGGTGTAGTATCTTCTATCGTCTGGATTTCTAGTACATCTAGATAGTATAGATATGTCATGGTTAGCGTTTACAAGACCGCCACCTTTCTCTCTAGGAATCCATTCGATGTACTTTTTATTATAAGCACAAGGAACTATAGATACCCCTTCTTCTCCATCGTAAGCTTCACCTGTAACAGTGTTGAACAGGTCTCCTGCACTAGCCCCTGCTATATAGCTTCCGTGTTGTTTTTGTAGTTGTGGTGACATCGGTTGTAGAACTCTAATAAAGGGGATCGCAAAATCCTCTGTAGTAGTTTCTTCTAATCCTGTGCCGCCTGATAGTAAACTATCGTCAAACGTACTTAGTGCTGTAGTCTTTGCTTCAGCTATTTCATTTTTATTATCTGCCATATCATTAATCCTTTTTAATTGTAGCTTTAGTACCTATATAGATACCAAAGGGCTCGGTTGGTATATCATTCCCCGAAGTAAACTGCTCTTTAACAAAAGCTTTCAGTGTACTAGGGTGAACACTTTGACGCACCTCTGGTGATAGTCCTCTAGATTGTAAAGCTGAAACGGTTTCATCAACCACATCACTTTCCTCACGACCAAACTTTAAAAGAACCTCGTTCTTTATAAGTCCTTCGTGACCATTAGATACTAGCCATTCATACGCTTTTTCTTGGTTTGCCTTAGATATATGAGCGTTATAAAACTCATTAATGGAGATTTTCTCTCCAGTGCTGAGTGTTATTTGAGTTAGCCCTGCCGATTGCATCGCATCAGGTAACTCTTGCTCCGAAGTCAAACGAAGTTCTTCCTTCTTAGCTTTTAAATCAGCTTCTATCTCAGATACTTGCGTAGCGAGTTTTAACTGTTTATTAGCTAGGGTGGAAACTATAGAGAGTTCTCCATCGGTAACATCATTAGTCCATTCCTGAACATCTGCTGTACCTACTAAGTCCTCAAAGGTCGGTTTATTTTCAATCATCTATTTCTCCTTTCTGGTGTAAATCAATATCAACGGGATAATATAAGCCTTCCTGTCTATCCCATTTTAAGATACTATATTTACCTCTATTATAAAATGCAGCGATAGAACACGCTACGCCAATGGCGGCAGGATCGCCTATTAATAATAAGTAATCACCTTCTTTATAGTCGTGTAGAATACTTTTCATTCTACGAACTGAAGGGGATGCACTTAACATAATTTGGGTGTTGGAAGGTAATAGAACTTCAAAATCACCGAACTGCCTAGCAGAAGCGATATTGCGTCCTGGAACTTCTTGTACAACATATACTGTCACTATTTTCTCCTTTCTTATTTCTAGTTACGTTTTAAATAATATATAGCATAAACGGCAAAGTAAAGCTATTACCGATATGTAGTTTTAAAAACTAAAAAACTTTTCTAAAAAACTTTTCTACAGTAACTAATATCTTTAATAGACTAATACTGGCTTTAACTTTACTCAGTATTTAAGAGGTTCTACCAATATTAGTTTTACTATAGTCAATATTAGAAACTCTATAACTCTATTAGAGGGCATAAGAAAAGTATTCTCTTGGGCTACTATTTATATACTTTTGTAATATATAATGGGAACTAGAAATTAGAAAGGTATCACATGAATTATAAATTTAAAACGAAACCGTATGAGCATCAGCTTGAAGCGTTAAAAAGATCTTGGAATAAGAAAGAGTACGCTTATTTTATGGAAATGGGAACGGGTAAGTCTAAAGTCCTTATAGATAATATAGCTATGTTATACGACAAAGGCGGTATCAACGCAGCTATCCTAGTAGCTCCCAAAGGGGTTTATAGAAACTGGTCTGAGAAAGAAATACCTGCTCACATGCCAGACCACATAGAAAAACATATTGGTGTATGGACTCCCGCACCAAACACAAAACAAAAGAGAGAACTAATTAAACTCTTTGAAGTAAACCATGATTTAAAATTACTTATTATTAATGTAGAAGCGTTTAGTACAAAGAAAGGAGTAGCTTTTGTTGAGAAGTTTATTTTAGCCCACAACGTTCTAATAGCTGTTGATGAGTCTACTACTATTAAAAACCCTAAAGCACAAAGAACCAAAAACCTTTTGAAGTTAGCAGTCAATAGTAAGTACCGAAGAATACTTACAGGGTTTCCTGTTACTCAATCGCCTTTAGACTTATACAGTCAAAGCACTTTTCTATCCCCACAACTACTAGGATATACATCGTTCTATTCGTTTCAAAATAGATATGCAAAACTTATTAACAGAAAAATGGGGGCTAGAACTTTTAGACAAGTTGTAGGTTATCAAAACTTAGAAGAGTTGACTGGAAATGTAAATGAGTTCTCTTATAGGGTGCTTAAGAAAGAGTGTTTAGACCTTCCTGATAAAGTGTATCAAAGAAGAGAAGTCGAGTTAACTACCGAGCAAAAGAAAGTTTATAAAGAACTTAAAGACTATGCTATGGCAGAACTTGATTCACATGAAATTGTTAGTGTAACTTCAGTGTTAACACAAATACTAAGACTACACCAAGTGGTTTGTGGTTTTGTTAGAAATGATAACGGAGACGAGGTTGAAGTAAAAAGTAATCGTTTAGATGAGTTAATAAACATACTAGAAGAAGTACAGGGTAAAACCATTATTTGGGCTAATTACCAATACGATATAAAAAGAATATTAAAAACACTACACAACATAACAGGGGTTAATAGCGTTGCTACTTATTATGGAGAAACACCAGACGAAGAACGTCAAGAAATAATAAGACGATTCCAAGATCCAAACTCAGAACTAAAATACTTAATCAGTAATACTCAGACAGGGGGTTATGGTATAACGCTCACAGAAGCAAGTAACGTAATTTATTACAGTAATAACTATGACCTTGAAAAACGACTACAGTCTGAAGATCGTGCTCATCGTATAGGTCAAACCAATAAAGTAACTTATATTGATTTAGTGGCTAAAGGAACGGTTGACGAAAAGATTGTAAAAGCTTTGCGTAACAAACTTAGTTTAGCCCAAGAAGTTTTAGGTGACGAACAATGGAAAGACTGGATTGCCTAGGCAGTTCTGAATTTCATAAGGTCTGACATAGCCTGTTCTTTAGACATACCACCACCCATATCACCCATAACATTAGACATAGCCTGTTGTTGTATCTCAGGTTTTTGTAAGTTGTCCATAATCATTTCTCTTAATACATCGTTCTCAGACATACTACCGCCACCTTGACGGTACAAAGGTCTTCCCATATTAGCATACATAGGTCCACCCATGTTTCTTTTCATTATTTGATCAACGACTTCAGGGTTTGTTCTTTGCAATGCTTGTAATCCAGGATTTAATTCACCACCCATATTAGCATACATAGGTCCACCACCCATTTTATAATCAACATAACCACCGCCTCGCATCATTTGAGGTTCTTGACCCCCCTCAACACTAGCCATTAACATAGCTTTAGCGTTATCTAAAACAGCAATCGCTGCTCCTATATCACCTTGTGCTCTACCCACAACAGCTTCTGCTAACATAGCTGAGTCTTGTTCCATGTTCATTTGAGGATCTTCTTGTGGTTGTTCTTGTCCTTGCATAGCCATTTCACCCATTCCAGGATCCATAGGAGGTCCACCAGCACCCATCGGAGGTTGTCCACCACCCATTGGAGGCATTGGAGGTTGTCCACCACCCATTGGAGGCATTGGAGGTCCACCACCACCCATTTGTGGAGGCATTGGAGGTGCGTTTTCCGTACCGCCTTGCGTTCTTATATTCATTAAATCTTCTATTCCTGGCATCTTTATCTCCTTGGTCGGAATCCCGCTTGGAACACCTGTGTTGTTAGTGTATCACCTTGTCCGTTCATTGGCAACTGTGATATACCTTTGTTTAAATACTTACCGTTTTTTGCTCCTGTTGGTTCCCTCATAGCTACGAACCTAAGATCGTCATCTATCGGTGGAACGTATATTCGATCGTCTCTTCTAGGAGGCGGCATTCTTGGTGGATTTATACCTATTATCGGGTCAGGTGGTTTAGGTTTAAATCCTGGAGCTTGACCAAACTGTTGAGGAGTCATTTGCCTATTTAAAGGTGCTGCTCCACTGTCTGTTGCATACGGTTGGTATGGGTTTTTAAGAGGTTGTCCTGTGTAATAGTTTACAGGTCCAGTCGGTCCTTGATCCTCTGGTGGCGGTGGAGGAGGAGGAACTATAGGGTCAGGGTCTGTAATTGGAGGCTCATACGGTGGGTACGGGTACGGAAAATTAGGATATCCTGGAATACCTATAAAACCATCTCCAATTCCAATAGTATCATCAAAATCGCCTTCACCAGGATCACCAAGTCCAGGAGGAAAGTTTATTGGAGGAAAGTTTATTGGTAATCCATCAAAAATACCTTCGTAAGGGTTTCCAGGAATCGTTGGAGGTATAACAGGGTCACTTGGTATACTCGGAGGAACATAACCACCAAAATCATTATCGTTAAAATCATCACCTATGGTGTCAAAAAAATCTTCTTCCCCAAAATCAGGTTGGAAATCGAATGAAGGAGGTGCTACAGGCGGTGGTGGCATAACGGGTGCTACAGGCGGTGTTACAGGTAGATTTACGGGAGGTAGTCCTCCTGTTAAAAAATCGAAATCAGGTATGTTGAAAACAGGTTCTGGTTCGTTAATAAAATCATACGCAGGAATACTGTTGACAGGTTCTGGTGTTGCTACTGGAGGAGCAGGTGGAGGTGTAAACACAGGCTCTTCTCTAAACGCTGGAGGTTCATCAAAACTCGGAGGTGGAACCATAACTGGAGGTGGAGGTTTAGGTAAGAAATCATCACCACCTAGTATTGGAGGTGCCATAGGTTCGCCTATACTATCTCTAAAATCTCTTTCATCCATACTACCCATGTAAGGGTCACTGAACAAAGAATCAGGATTGAAAGGAACGCTTTTTTCATTAGGCATTCTAGGTATTACTGGGTCTACTCTTGGTTGAGGAATACCCCCAATACCTGCTGGAGAAAAAGGTTCTTCTGATAACTGTAATATCTCAGGAAGCGAAGCTATCCCTTGTTCTATTTCAGTAGCTTCAGTATTTTTAAAATCAGCCACATCAGCTTCATACTGATCAGTTGCATTAGTTGCTGCATCGTTAGCTTCTTTTCTTACTTTAATAGCTTCCAGTGCTTTGTCTAAAGCATCTTGGTCTATTTGTGGAGGTACATAAACAGGTTCTTCAGGTAATGTAAAAGGATTAAACTCTTGTCTATCCTCTCGAGCGAGAAGATTTACATCCTCTCGCATACTTGGAAATGGATTAAATCTTCTCGCCATTATATAGCTCCTCCCATCTCTATTATTCTACTAGGTATTTCAGAATTTAACATCTGAACTCTTTCTGTAGTAGAAACATTTTCAGGTGTTTTTTGTTTCTTGTCTGTTGTATCATAATATTTCATTTCGTTACCCAGGTCATTAGCGACTACCATATTATACGAGGTTAAGAAACTAATAAATCTTTGTGTTTTTTCCCTGCCTTGTGCAAACTTCATAGTTCTTTCAAATAGTTCTGGGTCTAATAACATTTGACCAATAAACTTACGAGAATTTTCTGCTTGTCTGTTTGTTATAGCTGTAGCCCTTCTACCTGTTTGTGTCAAAGGTGGTATTAATAGTCTCATTAACATTCGAGCACCTTCTATGTTAGCTCCAGGACCGTACTCACCTTTAGCTAATGCTCCCGCAACACTTTCTGAAGGAGCTGCTCCAATCTCTCTTTGAACTACTGTATTTAATATTTTTAAATTTTTTACAAAAGCTTTACCGTCTTTTTTACCAAGCAACGGAGTCATAAAACTGTCGAAAGTTAGTCGTGGACCTGTGACTTGTTCAGGACCAAAACCTTCTTTTATTAGTCTATCTAAACCAGCGGCATCTACTGCAAAACCACCGCCTTGTTTTGAGGTTATTATGTCTTGCATTAAATAACGTTTAGTAACTTGGGCTACTTGTTCAGATAGTTCTGGGTTGTCTTTAATAATCGAAGCAAGGTATTCAATGTCTTCTAGAACACGACCTGATTGTTTTTGAGTTTTTCCAGTAGCTAAAATACTCTCGACAATATTTGTCATTACTTTATCAGGCTCTCCTGCGTTGACCATTCCAAAACGGGCTTGTATCTTTAATATATCTTCATTGGTTTTTTCTAGTCCTTTAATAACTTTATCAAAACCTCTCTTGTTATAAAATCGTGATGCAAACTGTTTATCACCAAACACCGCTCTTAGTGTTCCTTCGTTATCTTTAACAAACTGTCTATACTTTTTAGCTATTGCCATAGCTGATAAATCAGGATCAGATAATACTTCTCTTTGTATGTATGCTGCTAATCCCTCTTGTATTTGTAATACTTCATCTGAACCGTTTGTTTTTAACACGGTCATTAAATCAGTCATTGGTTTATTTTGTTTACTTCCTTTAGCTACTGTATTAAACATATACTCAGCTACTTTTTCAGGACGGTTTTGTTGCATAAGAGAACGTATTGCTTGACCATTAGATAGTTCAAGAGCTTCCCTTTGATTACTCCACGCTTTTCTTAAATCGTCACCGTATTGGTTTTGATTTATCCAATCAGTAAGTGTTGCTTTTTGCGACATAGGTATTCCTGATTCAACAGAAGCACCTTCTCTTACTAAAAGATTCATTTGATCTTCTAAACCACGTTCTAAATTTCTAGCTAGTTTTGCAATACCGCCTTTACCGTCAGGAAGATTACTAGCAAATTCATTTAATGCAACTCTAGCTGAATTTAATTCGTTTATAGTAAAACTAGGTGATTCAAACTTACCGCCTTTACCTTTGCCTGTTAGTCTTTTTATGGTGTTTCTGCTTCCTGCAGGTATTAAATTGTATAACTCTTTAACTGCTTCGTCTCCGTCAGCTCTACGTAAAAGTTGACCTGCTTCTCCTTTTCTTGCGTTTAACCATTTTTGAGCAGGAGCTCGTGTATAACCAGCACCTGTTTTTAAATTTGTGTAACGAGGATTATTTAAAGCAGAAGTCCAAGCTTCATTGAAAGGCTCTACGTATTGTTTTCTAAGCTCATTTAGTCTTGTTTGTGTTCTAGGAAATAAAGGACCACTAGAGGCTTGTGGATTATCAACTTGTTTAAGTAAAACCTCTCCTGCAACAGAGGCATCATCAGCTCCACCTACTTGACGTCTTACTTGGTTAATCATGTCGTAGGCTTGGTCATCAAATAAATCTATATCTTTTTGAGCCATAACTCTAAGACCTTCAGAAAGCGTAGCTCCTGTTGCATCGTCTAAACCAGCAGTTGATGGTCCTATTTTTTCGTTTAATACTCTTACAAACTCATCTATAACTTCTTGGTTGCCGTCTTTTAATTGTTTATACAGTTCTTTTAATTTAGGATCATCAGCATTTTTCAAGAATATTGCTTCTAAATCAGCCGCACCTGTTGTTCCTGCTTCTGATGTAAAAGTTGGGTTATACCCGTCTTTTCCAAAATCAGCTGCGTATTTATCAGTTAATTCATTTATTTGGTTTCTAACTTGTTGTACAGAAACATCATCACCGTATAACATTCCTGGATTAACAACGTTGTCAGCATTTCTAGAAGCTTGTAACGCATCATCGATAGCTTCATAAATAACATCAGGAGCGTCTTTGTTAAAAATACCTTTATAAAGTTTTGTAAGAGCTCTAGAAGAAACTGTTATAGCAGCAGTACCTCCGAAAGCCCAAGCACCGATCACCCCTGCTTCTTTTAACATCTCTATTTCATCTAAATCATGGTAGCCTAATTTCTTACCCGCTAACAAACGAACATAATCACCACCTGCTGCTCCTATAGCTGAAGCTCCAGACAAACCTAATACTTTTGCTGTTTTTGAGACTATGCCTCCTAGAGGACCTGTTTTACCAAAACCAAATTTTTTCCCACCGTAAATAGTGGCAGCAATATCTCCTGCAATAGCAGGAAATTCTTGAGTTAAAAACTGTACTGTGTCGTCTGCGGTTATTTGTGGTGAATTAATAACTCTGAAATCTTCTTCTCCTTCAGCCTTGAAAGCAATACCTAAAGAAGGTTTGCTAGGGTTTATGTAGACATAGTCTCCTTTTAACCCAATCTGTTCACCTATGTTTTTATAGTTACCTATGGTCATGTTACGAGGATTTAAGGCAACCATTCTATTAAACCTGCCTTGGTCATCTGAGTTTTCAAACTGTATTTGATTATCAGGAGAAGGATCAAAACCAAGACTAGCTATTTCTTTTGATTTATCTAAACCAAAAGGTTTGAAAGGTTCTGACCGTTTATCTATTTCACGTTGATCAAGAATATTAAAACTCATATCAGGGCTTAACTGATTCATCGGATCGCTTTGAAACTCGTTATAACTGTCTAAACGTTTTTGATACTCAGGATGACGTTCGTACATATCATAGTCAACAGGTGCTCTGTTATAAGGAGCAACTCTTTTTTCCCAATTAACAGCCGTCTCTATTCGTGTTATTTCTTCAGGAGTGTATATTTGAGAAGCTCTAGCTTTAACTTCGGGACTATACATATGCGTTGCTAATTGTAATTCTTTAGGCGACAACAACTGACCGTAAGTAACGTTTGAATTATCTTTTAAAGTTTGTTTAGATAACTGTGCCGCTGCTTCATCTCTTAAAGCATAAAACTCATTTTCTTGTTGTTCGGTATACTCCATCACTAATACAAGTCCTCTATAGCTTTTAAGTCTTCATCTAACCTAGCACTTGCATTTGGTTTAGATGTTGCGTTTGCGTTAAACTCAGAACCTGCACGTCTTTTATGTTTTTGATAACCCACAACATCAGGAATTTTACTGTAACGTTTGTAAAAGTTTTTAAAGGTATATCCCTGTGCGTTTGTAAAATCTGGTTTACCGTCTACTACAGGAGGTTCCCAATAACCAGCAATAATACTAGTAAACATACCATCATCTAAAGGATACATACCTGAACTCAATCTGTTTTGAGAAATAGTTCCCATTACTGTGTTATCTGTTTGTCTAACTAAGGTGTCTACAAAAGTTAATATATTATCTTTAGCTGTTTGTCCATCTTGTGTAGCACCGAAACCAACCATTTGTAAATGGAATGCTAAATCTTTATCAGATAATGTTCTACCTGTTTGTCCATTGGCTGCTGCTGCAGCATAAGCTAACTGTAACATCGTTGCTCTAGTTCTAACGTCGTTGTATGCCATGTCTCCTAAACTAGCTCTAAAGTTAACTTCTGGATTACCTTGTTCAAAAGCCTCCATAGCAACTTTCATCTCTTTATCATCGCCCGACTGTATCGCTTTGTATAACTTTCTAGCTAGTTGACCAGAACCTCTTCTGGTGTCTGAACCTCCAACGTCGTTTTGGAAATCATCGGCTGTAGCAAAAGCTCTCATTACGTCACCACCTCCTATATATTCACCTATTTGTTGGAAGTTAGATGTGGCTGAGTTAAGTAAATTACCTATATTAGTAACTGTTGTTAATGGGTTTTGACTAGGGTCTTCTATACCTTTATCAAGCATTCTAACCATCTCATTAGTAAGAGTCATTGTTCCTAGTAATGCGGTGTCTTTCGCGTTAAGTTCTTTGTCTTGTTTAGTTAGTTCAACTAATCTAGGGTCTTTCATTTGAGTAGCTAAATCGGTTGTTGGCTTGTATTTTTGTTCTATCCAGTTACCTTCAAGAGCTTTTATATTTGTGTAGCCTGTTTTTTCATCGTTCATAACATAAAACTCGCCTCTAGGGTCAACAAAACCACTACGGTAATCATTAACTCCAGCTTTAGCTTTATCAGTATCTTCGAATACTTTGTATTGTAAGTTGTCTACATCTTTTAAGGCACTGTTTAAAAAAGTTGTTCTGTTTGTTTGTTTAGTTAACCTAGATGTTTCTTTTTGTTTGTCTATGGCTCTAGAAGTAACAGCGTAATCTTTTGCACCCCTACCCATTTGACTACCTACAATCATATTTAAGATTTCATCCATGCCAAAAGTATCTTTTTCTTCAGGCTCTCCATATAGTTTGTAAGCGTTTAACTTAGCTTCTGCTTTTCTATTAGCTTGAACATCTTCTAAATTAGTAGGGTCTTGTACCATACCGCCTATACTATCTAAATACTGTGAATCTGTCATAGTTTCAGGAGTATCTTTAAACATGTTCATAATACCTTCTAAAGCTACAGGTAAAAAAGGTGCTAAAGTTTCTTTTAATTCAGGCTCGGGTGTACGTCTAGGAGCTCCTCTTGCTGTAGGAAATCTCATAGCTTGTGCAGGAAGCTTTACTGGAGTAATTCCAGAGCCTTCTTTACCACCACCGAAAGTTGGGAAGGGTAAAAACCCTCCTATACCTCTGTTACCGTTTGCCATTATCTTGTTATACCTCTATCCTAAAGTTGATCATCTAACTGGTGTATATTCCTGGAATTCCTGGAACATTAAAACCAGGAGGAGTGTATCCAGGAGTTCCAGGTTGTGTTCCAGGCGGTGTTACAGGAGCACCTATCTGAGGAGTTTGTAATCCTGGTCCTATTCCACCTGCTGCTGGAGTATATCCACTATACTGACCAGCAGGAGAACCACCTGCGTATCCATAACCACCCGCCATAGGTCCAAGAGAAGCAGTAAGTGCTCCAACATTTTGTAACGTTTGCATAGGCAAGTTGTACTGACCTGTAAAGTTTTGGTAGTTTAAATCCATTAGAGACTGTTGTCTGCCTCTACCTAATCCACCCATACCCATTTGTGATTGAATATCTTGTTGTTGTAGTTGTGGTAATAAACTAGCCATACCACCATACTGACTACCAAACCCACTTAACGCTCCTGCTGTTTGTTGTCCTAAACCTGCTAATCCCTGACCACCTTGTAAACCCATGCCAAACTGTTGTTGACCAAGAGCACCTAGTTGTTGTCCTTGTTGTAACTGATTACCGAATCTTTGTTGGTCTATATTAGAAACCTGTTGTCCTTGTTGTAACGTATTAGCAAAATTCTGTTGGTCTAAAGCACCTAGTTGTTGTCCTTGTTGTAACGTATTAGCGAACCTTTGTTGGTCTAAAGCACCTAGTTGTTGTCCTTGTTGTAACGTGTTACCGAACCTTTGTTGGTCTAGTTGATTTAGTCCTTGACCTCTTTGCATTTGATTATCTATTGCTGCTTGTTCTGAAGCATTTAACGCTTGACCTGTATTTAATTTAGCTTGTGCTAATTGTGCTTCTAAACTACCTAGTTGTTGTCCTCTAGCTAATTGGTTTTGAGCTTCTGTAGTAGAAAGATCGCCAAACTGTCGTCCTCTAGCCAATGCTGCTGAACCTTCTTGACCTGCGAAACCTCCTTCTTGACCTGCTATTCCTGCTTGTAAACCTGCAAGACCTTGTTGACGTCCTTGTTGTGCTTCGAATGCCTGTTGTGCTCTATTTGCTGCATCTTGATAACCACCACTACGGATAGCTCCTATTTGTTCAGCGGCTCCTCTTGCTGTATTTTCTGCAAGTTCGTCACGTCTCATTCTAGACCTAGCACCACCGAAAGCTCCAGCACTTACGGCTTCGTCTCTCATTCCCATATCGCCTCTAGCTAACCCTTCTCTAACATCCTTCATAGTCTGTTCGACTACTTGATCTTCAAAAGGATTATAGAAATTAGATATTCCACTAGGGTCAAAACCACGTGCAGAACCGTAACCTGTTTGTTCAGCTCTACTTAAACCGCCTCTTGCTCCACCGTAATTAGGTCTTGCTGCTGCTGTTTCTGTTCTAGCTAAATCTAAATTAGGTGCACCTGCCCTTGTTAATTGTTGTGCTTCACTAAATCCAGGAACTCCTCCTTGAAGATAGTCTCTACCTGATTGACCAAATCGAGCACC
>Ga0209336_10000414_pt1 | contig 22093 bp, 38 predicted proteins | sample LinPmetageLP32_FD_184042 | JGI IMG/M metagenome (GOLD analysis project Ga0209336, IMG submission 184042) | Marine viral communities from the Pacific Ocean - LP-32 (SPAdes) (version 2) | ecosystem: Environmental > Aquatic > Marine > Oceanic | place: Pacific Ocean | collected 2009-08-23
GGCTATAACTTGATTTAAATATATTTCTTCTTCAATCATAACTTGTTCCTTATAGGTTTATTTGAATGACACGAAATGTTCATAACTTGTTCCTTATAGGTTTATTTGAATGACACGAAATGTTCATAAATTTTTGCATCTACTAACTGTTTATATGCGTCTGCTTTAGTTCTTTTCAGTCCATGAAAGTATCTTTTCAGCACAGCAAAGCTAGAAAATCTAGTAAACTTCATACCCTTTACTCCTGCTTCGACCTCAAACTTAAGACCTATCAAAGCCGTAGCTAGTTGCATACCAGCCATTTTATTTTTCAAGCGTTGACCTTCTGGTGTATCTTCCCAGTGTTCCCCATTCATTTCTAACATTTTTATTCCCCTTATTTAAAAATAAAATCTCTAATAACATCTGCCTCTTTCCACACCTCATCTTTAACGAGTGAAGAACGCGCACCGCTCATAGCAAATGACAATAGTTCATTCAATGCCTTAGTTGCTTTTGCTTGTTCAGCGCTCATTTTTTCGTTACTGTTAGGCTTAAACTTACCATCTTCACTCCACATTTTTATTCCCCTTATTATTCATCGCCGTAACCCGAACTCGCGTAAGATTCTCTATCAGCTTTAACATTCGCTCGATGATCCCGTGCTGCTGGATCATATTTGCATTCGCTACACACAAGAGTATTGCCATATGCGTCAGTGTTTCCACAGCTCTCTTCTATCTCTACATAACCAATCATAATGTATGACTCGTTTGTCATCGGTGCGTTGTAACTAACCGTATTATTGCACATTTTTATTCCCCTTATTATTTAACTTACTATATAAGTATATAAAAGAAAGCCCCGATTACCTAGGATAGTCCTAACTAAACTACTGTTGTAATTTCCACTCAAGATCGGTACGCGCCTCATGGATGTTTAAGTAATTAATACCTAGACGACGAGACAGGAAATCTAGAGCATTACCCACCCCACCATTAGTAGGATCAATCTGTTCGGTGACCGTAAAACCAGAATCTCGACAGGCATCCATGAGTAAATAAACTACGCCATCCTCCCATAGTTTATATTGTTCGCCCAGTATAGTATTAGCCACTTCGGGACTGAGTAGCTTACGATTCTCTGGTGATAATTCTAACACCATACTAGCACCACTCACTTCGTCCCACTGAGCATAGACCATAGGTATATTACCACTAAAGTGTTTAGGCAGATATTTTAGAACACTACACTCTCCTCTATCTTGAGTCATGAATTCTACTGAAGCATCTTTAACAAACAGGTCTTCAGGACTAAGGTTATAGTACCAAAGAGTATAAAACTCATTGTGGTGTTTTTTGATAGTCTTGACCACTGGCTGAGCGTGATTCACATATATTTCTAGATTGTTCACTACATTTCCCCTTATATTTATTTATTACCCTATAAGTATATAAAAGAAAGCCCCGATTACCTACCATCACTTATATTCCATAAGTGATTGTCACAGCTGTAGAAATGCTCTTCGAGACTAGGTGCGTCACATTCAAAGCTATCGGTGATGTGTTGTTTCCAATACTTACCGAATGGACCACCTGTAGCATACAGGTCAGCACCTTCCCACAGCCATATAGGTGTAGGATCTGCAGGTATACGGAGTTTAAACATTACTTTCATCACATTCCCTGACATATCTTGATTGTCACACCACTCACCGAACTGTTTCTCCATATCTTGTATTATAGCTATACCATCTTTCAAAGTGCCTGCTCCTATACGATAGAAACGAGGCAACTTTGGATCATAACCGCTAGGGTGTAGCGTAAATTCGTATATTTTATTCATAACTTACTGTTCCTTATAGCTTTATTTAACGTACCTTTAGTATAAAGGGGAACGTAGTCATTACTAAGCATGCTCTAAAGTCTTTTATGCCTCCACAAACTAGACGATCGTGCTAACAAACTGTTTGCCGCACCGATATTTCGTTGCGCTGAGTATATATATTCATTAAGTGGATCGTCTAGGTAAAAGCTCAGTAAAATAAAATTATCTTCTTCATCTAGTATACTCATCTTAGCTAGTGGATTCTTAAACATGGTGGTTATTAACTCCCGTGCCCACGGTTCATGAAACTCGGCATCGTAAGTATTGGCAGCGATTTCTTTCCACTCGCTATCGTCGTATTGTTTTTCTAACCATGCCACGCAGTCCTGATACTCGTGTTCATGTTTACGGTTCACGTTCCACTCAGATACGTTGAGCAAACGAGGATATTCATCAATCAACATTTTTAGATGCTCGCTCACGCTAGTAACCCCCCGTGTTCCCTCGCTTCGGTAGCGTACTCAGATAGAGTCTTAGTTGGTTTAAAAGAGGTATCTCGTTCTACGGTTAAACCGAATGGCGGTAATTTAAGCCCAGCTAATTCTTTTAGACTTACGCTACCAAGTTCAGGGTAGCCCATTCCTAAGTCACATAACCCAAACAAAGTATCTCCATCCTCCTCTATTTCAGACAGTAACCATGTTTGACTACCGCAAGGATTGAATAGTTTCAGCCACGGTTTATTATTATTATCATCTCTTGGGTTGCTTTTAAGCTTACCCAGTATTTCTTTAGTTAGTAGTTTCATCACGACCCCTTATAGCTTCATTTATAGTTTCATCATAAACTTTTCGCATAGTATTCATGGTTCTCATCATAACAACGATAGCAATGGTCAACTGTGCACCTGTAAAAGTGTGTACCCAATCATTTAAATCATCGACATTATCAAACGGTGGGAAAATAGAGACTCTCTCTTTTGCGTAGCAATTTTTAACTTTTTCTTGTGACACGTTTATACTCCTTATACTTAATTAACGTACTTATATAATAAAATAGATTAACTTGATGACCTAACATATTGTTAAATGAGTAATGGTTGTGCTTTAGCTTTAACTAATTTTGATCCATCCCACTCATAACAAGTGTAAGTTCGGTGTTGTGCTATATTGACCAATCCTTTGTACACTCTAAAAACATCACCTTCCTTTAGTTTCATCCCAGGTTTTTTCGCAAACTCTGCTAAAGAAGAAACCACTCTTGAAAGATGTAAGGTTTTTGTTGGATCGTCTCGTTGTATATATAGTTTAGTCGTCACTCACTTGCTCCTCTGCATAAACATAATCCCACTCACGACCCGCCATATCTTCAACCCATAACTCAAAGTCTTCTTTTTTATTGCGGTCTGCTTTACCTAAATCGGTGTTCCAAGCATGGGTCATAATTCTAAGTAATCCTATGTCTTTGATAGATTTCACCCATCTATCGGTGAACGCTTTTCTAGTAACTCGGACATCGTCCCCCCACATGTCGGTGACTGTTATAGCACGTTTATCAGCAGGAGTTGTCATCTAAGTACTCCTGTAGATCTTTTAAAGGTATTTGCTTGATAGCAGTTTCTACCTCTTCATGCTTACTAAAAGCCATGGTTTTATTATTGAGTAAGAAAACAGGTAAACATTTTCCTGTATCACGCTGATTTATTATTACAAAATCACCCGCTTCAAGATTATCGCCTTCATCACTCTGCCAAAACATTCTTTCAACTTCTTCTAATACTTCTTTAACTTTACCCATATTACACCACCTTGACGATTTTATCGTCTTTCATAGTAACTTTAGCAAAAAATTCACGACCACCACCTTGTAAGTGAGGGCGACGAGCACCGACAAAACTGCCTGTAGATTTGTATTCATTACCAAAAATAGATGTTTCGGTGTAACTGAGTCGCTGACCGACTGCTTCTTTGAGCTGTTTTTTACTCATATAATTTAATAGCACGTTTGTTCCCCTTATTTTTATTTAACGTATATTAAGTATACTAACGACTATACTGGTAGCTAGCATGGTTCTTAAATGACTTACCATCTTCACTTGTTTGTACTTCTATGTCGTCAGGTATCTGTTCAAACAGGTCGTAAAGTTCAATCATCACTTGACTGGCTGTGCTGTGTTTTTCTGCTGCTTTGTGTATGAAAAATAGATCAAATCTGTGTTTGATTACATTTTTAAGAGTAGCTTTAGTCACTTTCATGTGCTTGAGCCTCCTGCTGTTGCTTTAGGTTTTCTTCTTTAAATAAAGTGTCGTTTAGTTTTTGTTGGGCTTTTAGCTCGTCTAGCTTAGAATGAGCGTTAGCTACTTCATACATAGCATTAGCGATAGCTACTACTTGCTGTACAGACTTGGTCATGTTAACTCCTATAAAAATAATTAAAGTAAGTATTAAGTATACTTAAGAGTATAGGATTAACTAGGATATTCTTAAAAAAGAGCCCCAACCGCGCAAACTATAAGGAGTAATGGAGAAAACACGCGATTGAGGCAAGACGGTTATTTTATTTTCATAAACCCTTTATCAAGGTCGTAACGTAGGTCTTTCGACTCTACTCTTCTTGTAGCGAGTGCTTCCCTTATAGTCATACCACTCAACTCAATGTGTCGTTCTGCATTTTCCGTAGCACGAGCTACTTTGTCTGGAACGTCTATGATAACAGCGTCTAGGTCAAGACCTTTCGCTTTTACAGTTTGGTTTGCTTTTTTAGCAAGTTTAGCTGAAGGTTTTTTAGGAGTTATCACCTTCACTGACATCAGTTTATCTATCTCACCTACTGAAAGTTCTCCTGGACCACGGATACGGTCACCGTTTTTATCTACACGTGGTTTGTATTTTTCTTTTCGTACAGCCATAATATTCACCTATTTTTAGTTAATGGTTATTGTTTCTTTAGTTAATGGTTACTTTATTTATTAACCATACTTAATACTATATATAAGAGTATACTTGAAGTATATAGATGATCTTAAATTAGATTAACTTTGTCTTCGTAATCATGCCAGCGAACATCACCCCTCGTGCCCACAAAGCCAATCATAATATCCCTATCGTCTTTTAAAAGCCAACCGCCCCACCTTTTACTCGAATTGTTTACAGAAGGAGTTTTGTTGTAATCTTTAGGTGTTTTTTCATTAAACAGTTTAACTGCTTGATCGTACATTTGTTTTTGGTTAACGCTAATCATGCACCACCTGACATATAACCTGAGTAATTTTGAGACGTATCCTCAAAGTACCACTGTAGAGAAACAGAGTTACCGTCTGTATCTTTCATGATATAACCACATAACGCATCGTACACGGGCTGAGGCTCAGACCAAACAGTATCGAAAGTATAAACCAGCTCTGACTGCTTCATATCGTGGTCGTGTATATTTTTAATACACAAACCATTAGTAGCGTTAGACATTATGCCCCAGTTTTTTACCGCCCAGTCTTGACTAGAAAGATATCCATAACTATTTTTTAAACGACGAAGGGTGAAAGGATCTAAACAGTGTTTTTTAATCCATTCTATACTCGGAGGCATACTCTCACCACTTGAAATAAACTTTTTATTAGAGTAGTAATAATCTTTTTTACCTATGGCGAATAGCTCAGTATCTAAAAGTTCAGCAGGCATAGGTATTAACCTATTGAAATCAAACGGTAGATTGCCGTCTGTGCTTTGCATGTCTAGTTTAATTTTATTTAAAGTTTTTTCGGTAGATTTAAAAGTAATACGATTCGTACAGTCCTGACCTTCCATATATTATTCCCTTTACGTTTAACTTTTAGTATTAGTAAGTATAGCCTACTAAAGGTGGGAACTAAGGATCTTCTGTTATGATAACGTCTTCTAACCTACCGTCTGAATTTATTGAATACGAATGTGATTTTCGTGATTCTTTATTTACGTGTTTGTTCATTTTATTTATTTGATCGGTGTGTGTTAATTTAGATTTTTCAATCCATGATTCACCGCCTTTTAAATACTCGACTCTGCCGTCTCTGTAGTGAGTTTCTGTTACACTGTTAGCAGCATAAATCATTTCTACACTATTAGACCATTTTTCATAGGCTAGTTTTTGTTTTTGTTTGTCTACTGCTTCTTTATACTCACTCATAGTTGGGTGTAATCCTTTTATCATTTTTTCTATCATTTAATTATACCTAATAAGGTGAGAGGCTTGGGGACTGGGAGCATTCATTCTAGACTTATATTATCCCTCACACTTAGCGCGACCATGTAACATAGTTCTGTTATCGTAGGCTTTTTTCCATTAAACCCTTTGGACGTACCTCTCGTTCGATAAAAAGTTATTGTGAGGGCGTTTCGGTGTTATCTCACGTTACTCTAGAGTCCACGCACTTGATACTTACTACAAAAAGTGAGTATCTAACTTTAAATCTAGGGAAAAGGGGAAAGCTACTACTCTTAAAACCCTTAACCCGTATATATATTAAAACCTAGAACTTTAGGAAGGTAAAGCATATTCAGGTTTCTTCGTATTCGCCTTCTATCAAAGTGCCAACAGGTAACACCCCTCCTGTTTCGTGATAAAGCTCTTTCATTCTTTCAAGTATTTGATCTTTGTTCATTGTTTCTACCTTGCTCACAATGATTTCACTTCGATTTACATACAATCCTGCTGCCTTGCCTCTGTTAACTTCTGCTGTTACAGCAGCGGACCACGCACCACTACGCATAGCACCATCACGTATGTCTTTTAAATCAGTTAAATGTCCAGTTAAATTCACAACGGCTCTGTCTGCTGCTTTTGTCTGTAGTTCTGTTATGCGTTTTTTAACCACGGGATTTTTATCACTGGCTAACACGGTGCCTGCTCTGGTAGAATTTTTATCACTGTATCCTGCTTGTTTTGCAGCGTCTTTCTTTTTCATACCTTTAGCTACGTTCTGAGCAAATTTTTCTTGTTTCGGTGTTAGTTTTTTCTTTTCACTCACAGTGTTCTCCACACTCTCAGTAAAGCATCATTATTTTCAAATATTTTACGAGTCACAAACTTTTTATGGTTTCTACTACCGTAATTCGCAACTGCGACACGTACTTTTTGTACACTATGATGGTCATAAGGAAGTGAAAAACTATCTCCTATCCCCATCTTATGTAAATCATATTTATTATTTCGAGGAGCACGGATATCGGGGATAGGGATATCATTATTAATTTCATACATACTTAAATTCCTGTAATTTTAAACATCAACATTAGGGAAAGATTTCCATAAATCTATATCACAATCAATCAATACTGAACCAGTGTCTGGTAGGTAAACCGATATTCGCATGTGTGGCATGCATTTTTCACCACTTTTATGGGTGTGTACCATAATAGGAGTAGCTGCAAATTTCGTATCGTCTAAAACTAAATCTTGATTTTTTAATACCTTCTTGACATCTTTTTTCAATTTTGATAAATTAATTTGTCGATTGTAGTTTCGTTTCTTTGCTACATGACTTGCTATCTCTATATCTTCCCAAAACATTACTTTTTTACCTAAACCTACTTTTTCTAACTGTTCGTTATTCATACGATTTTTCCTTTTATGGATACTTATTAAAACTACTCATTATAGAAGGGTATATATACCATTCATCTTTCTTTACTAAACTTAATCTTCTCGCTAATCTGCGTTTCTTAATAACTTGACTATTTTTTGTTAATGTTTCAGCTAAAATTTTATTTGTCATTACCATAATTTTTTCTACGTCTTCTACTATTTTTTCACCCTCATAATATAAACAATAAGCATGGTCGTAATGATTTTTAGCCTCTTGTAGTACGTCATGCGGTACGGAATGCATAGGCATGGAATAATCATCTATACCATGGGCTGCCTCGTGTCGGTGCCCGTCTTGAAAATTCATTTTAAACGATTCTTGATTTCTTTCTGTGTGTTTCTGTTGAGCGCATTTTTTAGAACAATACATCGCTGCTCTGCGATTATGCATTTTTTCACAATTTAAACATTTTCGTTTTTTAGTCATATAGTTACTTAGTTATTAATAGTAAACTAAAGTATATAACCGATTATTATGTATTTAAAGCATTATTAATGTAATGTTTTTTTATCTTCCTCCATACTGGTATAGCTTTCTAAAGCAAGATCTATCATCCAGTACATACTGTTCGAAAACTCGACGCTTTTATGATTTTCATCGTGTTGTGCTGCTGCTTCAATCATGCTTAGAACTCCAGCAAATATTAAACTAGAAGGGACAACATGAGCAGGTAGTTTTTCCTTTTCTATGAGTGTTTTGGTAAATTCTAAAATACGTTCTGCCATTTCAGAAGAGTTGAGAACGATGTCTACAAACAATTTTTGCATATCATCGTCGTTTTTATCGTCATCACTCATTAAAGATTACAACAAAGAGTCCACAACCAAGTTTCAAACTCTATCACAGCAGTAGTTTCTGTGTTTTGTTTTAATTTCCAATCTTTACTGAGTACATTTAAGGGCAAACAAACTCGTATTGGTTGATGATTATATTTCCATATTAAAACTGGTATATTGCCTGCACGTGCGGTTACTGTTTGTTCCCACCAATCTTTTTTATACCAGTTACCAGACGCATATCGTTTACACTCAATAATGTGATTGGGCAACTCTAAATCTCCCAAACCTTTTTCTTGATACTGGTCTAAATTTCTTTTAACTCTAGGTACATCTTTGAACTTAGGAAACTTGTCTCCATTAGTTTCTAAAAACTCATTAATCTTACTGGCTATGTCTCTTTCAAAAGAAGCCCCTTTATTCCTTGAATTTATTTTACCCATATTTTGATTTGATTAACCTCACGTCGTTTATCCGTAACCACTCTCTTAACAAAAAATTGATTTCTTTACCATCTGATGTAGGACGAGCAAGTTTAATTTTAGCATAGGCAGCATTGTATCTTTTTAATCCATCATAATAATTTCCATTTCCAAGATTACAAAACCTAATAATTTGCCAAACTCTTTGTTTTGTAATTCTATACTTAAGACCTATGTCCTCTAGTGTTACATTATTATTGTTGTATGTCATGTATATTTTAAAATACATTTTTTTAAGGTCGGTTTTTCTCATTTAAAATACTCTCTGTAATCTACGACATGACCCCAACTTTTTCCTATTTCTCCGTCTACCTTGTTAGGTACTTTTAATTTCACACAGTCACGCATTATTTCCATGATTTTTTCACACTCTTGTATGTTTTCCACAGATATGTTTAACTCATCATGAACTTGCGTGTGCGCTATAATACCTTCGGCATGTAGATCTAACATAGCCTGCTTTGTCATGTCTGCAGCAGACCCTTGTATTAATCGATTCATAGCCTTATAGGTATAAGCCCGTTTAAGCTGTCCTCCATATTCTTCCATAGCTTTATCAATAGGATATGGGATAGCTCTCCTATCTATAGGTTCGTAAAGGTTAAACCTACACTTACGCCCTAGTATCGTATTGACGTAGCCTCTATTAGCCCCCTGACGGGCTGCAGAGTCCCTTAAACCCCTTACGAAAGGTACGCGCTTATGATACTGGTCAAAAAGGAGCTCTGCCTCCTCTGGACTAATGCCTAATTGTTTCGTTAATTTTTCTTTACCCATCCCGTAACTGAGTCCTAAGTTAATCAACTTAGCTTCTTTACGGCTTATGTTAGCCATGTCTGCCACTATCTGATGAAAATCTGCATCATCATCGTGGTACTCTAACGCTGCTTCTTCGGCTCCGTCTTGGTGCGTCAACACAGAATAGTGAACAGTAAGTCTAGGTTCTTGCTGAGAGTAATCAAAACAACCCCAGTGTTGACCTTCTTCAGGTATAAACAGACTGCGAATAAGTGGACCAATGACAGGATCTCTAGCGGGTACTTGTTGAAGATTAGGCTTTGAACAACTAAACCTACCTGTTACTGTACCACCGTCATCAGACCGTAAAGGATGCAGTTCTCCGTGTATCCTGCCGTCTACTAAATGTTCTAATATCATTTTATCTATAAAAGTAGTTCTAGCTTTATTGAGTTTCCTAGCTCTAGCTATTGTAGACGGTAACTTGTGGTCATGCGCTTCTAACCAACTAGCTTGAAAACTAGGTGCGTCTGTTTTAGGTGTTCTAGGATACTCAAGTCCAGCACGGTCAAACACCTGAGATAATGATTGTGCTGCCCAAAGGTCTGGCTTGAGACCATACCACTTGTGTATTTCTTTTATTAATTTATTTTCTTCTGTTAATAATTGTTTTTTAACCTGTTGAGCCTTATCAGTGTCTATCCTCACCCCTCTCATACGCATGTCAATCAAAACAGGAAGTAAAGAACTTTCTAAATTATAAATATCGTGAATATTTTCTTTATGAATCAGTTGCTTTAATGTTCCCCACAATCTATAGGTTAGGTCAGCATCCTGTTCTGCATATGTTCCAACATACTCAGGAGGTAAACGATACATCTCTGATTTAGGATTTACACCGTAAACTTGTGCTGCTTCTATCAACATAGATTCATCTTTTTCTTCGTTTAGGTATAACTTACCTATTTTATTCAACGAGTATCCATATTGGTTTTCGTTTAATAACGGTGCTGCCATCATAGTATCGTGGATTTTACCGTTGATAGTAAACCCTTCTCTCATTAACCAACCTACGTCATACTGAGCGTTGTGAAAAACTTTATCATTAGGTGCTTCTAGCTGTTTTTTAAGCCACCTGTAAACTACTTGTTTATCTAAGTTACCGCCTACTTCATGCGCTACTGGAAAATAAGCTCTGTAGCCTTCACTAGCTATCGCAATACCTATTATAAACCCTCTGTCTTTGAAAGCCCATCCTGGACCATGGGACATAAGCCATGGATCTTTAGTTTCTAGATCTATAGCTATAGCTTTTTGTCCCGTTAAATCAGGGAAAGAAGTGGGGGCTGACCACTGTGTATCTGGTGGGAATAAAGGGTCTTGCATTATTGTATTGCCTCTGCACACATATTTTGTTTACCGAAATAACACCATTTACAACCAAACCTAGAAGGTTTAGCTGGGAACTCTGTTGCAGTAGTCATGGCTACTGCTCTTGCATGTATTCTTTCTTGCTTAACTTTAATACTTGCCGGTGTGTATATGTATCTATCTATCTTACCGTGGTCTAGATACCACATTTCAGTAACTATGCTTTCAAGTTCTGGGTATCGTTTAAGGGCTACCGAACCATAAAACTCACACTGTTCTCTGTGAGATTCTTGATTACCTTGATACCTACCTGTTTTAAAGTCTATCACCCGTGCCTCTTTGCTTACCCCCTCTTCGTAGACAAAAGCATCGACCTTCGCTCTACCCCAAGTATCCTCAGCAAACCAACCTGTTTTTTCCCACTCTTTAGTTATAGCCCAGTCACTTTCACAAATTACATGACCGTAAAGGTATAGTTCTTTAAGGGAATCAAAAGCTTCTTCAAACTCTGATAACTCTTTAGGAATGTTATCTATATTACCCCGTATGTAGTCTTCACATAACTGATGGATATCTTTACCTCTATCCATTGCAGCACTTCCTGGCTCTTTTATCTTTTTTATAAATTTAAACTCTGCTTGTTTAGGGCATCTTTCGTAACAACCTAATCTACTATACGACCACTGATATATCATAATTTCCTCTCTAACCATTCTAGACACGCTTTACGCCAATCTGTAGCTTTACAATCTTCTATCTTTTTCATGGCTGAATCTATGTCATTATTTTTCCAATGTGCCCAAGTATCTTGGATAGGGACAGCTACGTCTCCCCAAAAACTATCTATTCCACCTAATGTTGATTGACGTAGTTCTTTAAAAGGTTCTCTTTCCAAAAAGACTTCAAGTTCGTAGTCCCACCTAAAACCTGAGTTTTGATGAAAAGGTGGTTCATACTTTTTATTCATCATAGGATATGGACTCACTGTTCCCCGTATGTAAGGATTCATTCTCATTTTATTATGAGGTAAAGACTGTACATAGTAGTCTAGTATATCATCTTCTACAAACTTCTGTAAAAGATCATCAAAAATATCTTTATAAGCATGATAACTGTCACTAACTTGATTATACACACCTACTTCGACACTAAGCCTACCTGCCATATATTCTTGAAGCATAGACATATGTACGGCATTAGCACCGTATGCTCCCCAAATAATATCATTAGACCTATTTGATACGGTCATGTTTAGTTTGCCGTCTCGTATTTTAAAATATATACACGTATTACAGGGGACGTCTTTACCTTTACGAGCTAAATCTTCTATACCCCACATTTGTAAAACGGCACGTCTATCTTCAGGGTCTCGGTCTAGCATGTATGTTATTACATCTAATTGATCTATTTTGAAAAACCTGCGCCAACGCCACCCGTATGCGCCCCATAGAATCTTGTTATCATCACTGTAATTTTCCATACTTTTAGCATAGTGATGCATAGTTTTTAAATCATTTTTTCCAGCTAGCATCCACAACCCTTCCATAAAATGAAAGAATGGATTAGCGTTACGGTGTTCCCAAAACATAACTCGTTCAGTAGGTTTTTGATATACCGTAGTTACAGGACAAGGTGCTTCGTACATTGGACCATTTCTACTGTCTAGTAATACACCTGTTTCCCCTAGTAAATCTAACCCTCGGGGCAGTGCTTCGTGTACATTTCTAGCTTTGATTACTTGCATTTTCTACACCTTCTTTATATGCTTTTTTCCAACCCACTATTACGTCTTTACGGGGCAAACCATTCCACGCAGTTTTAGTTTGTTTTTCAACTACTTTGACACAAGTCGGGTGAAGCTCGTTCAACCTTTCAGCACCTGCGTTATGTACATCAATAGTTCTCCACTCACTACAACCACCGTCTGCATTAGAAGATTTTTGACCCTGAGCATAGTAATAGCTTACCTTACATGCCTTACCTTTTCTCAATAGTTGCAAAGAAATATCGAAATCTTCCATAACTTGAGTTCTATTCCACTCTATGGTAGAGGGGAAGGCTTCAAGGTTATAGCCAAGCACCCTCATATACCTTGTGTTTTCTACTGATAAATCTTCAACACGGTTATTACCTTCCCTAGCACTTATCCCTACATGAGCGTACCCATGATCCATCCATTCGTCTAGTAAACCAAACAAAGCGTAGTATTCATCAGGCTCTAAATACCTGAGGTGCCAATCAGTAGGGCTTTTGCGGATATAGAAACGTAAGTCGTCGTCTAACATAACTATACGAGGATCAGTGCTTTGTTCTACTATGTATTTTCGTTTAGCACTAATCCCTTTAACAAAAGTAGGGATAATTAATTTAGGTACATCTGGATATTTATCATATTGGTCTTTTTCGTCTTCATCTATAGCTAACACCACTGTACCGTGTTCTACCATACTTTTAGGAAAAAATTCTAGTGTCACTTGATTACGTGGTCTACCTCTTGTCGGGATGTATATTTTCATTGCGTTTCCTCTGGTTTTTCATATATAAATTGTTCTACTAAAATCAAATATCTGCGTAGGTCGTGGATATCGTCTATGATACCTTCTGGTCTTTTATCCTTTTGTATCGCCGTAAATACATCAAAATTATGGGCTTTAACTTGGTTTTCTATCCTGTCCCACTTACGGGCTAGCATCATAAAAGCGCCTGTGCCTCCACGCTTGCGCCAACTGTCACCATAACTTTTTTCTGCTTCCATTAGTTCTTCTACGTCTTGCTCAGTTATATCAATCATTTCTTGAAATTTTTTTGGTAAAGACATTTTAGATACCTCCATATTCTTCTATAAGTTTACCGAGTAAATTTGAACCACGTTTATTAAGGTCTTGGTTTGCTAAATATTCCACACCGTTACTGAAAACAGTATTCATGTTAGTATTACCCATTTTTCTCTGACGCATACAGAAAAACAAAAGTTCAAACATATCAGCCTGTTTGAATAAGATTGCTTCCTTTGGTAAAAGTTTTCTAGAGTAATTGATATTTAATCTTTTTTCGTAATCGATTTCTATTGCTTTTAGTGCTTTCACTAAAGCAGGGTTATCCCATTTCACAGGTGCAGGAATATCTCCTGTGTACAGTTCTGCTATATCGTGTGTTAACGCTTTTAAAATAGCTGTCTTGCTTACCGTGGGGTCTAAGTACTGTAGTATCATAGCTACCCCCCAAGAATGAGCACCTACAGACTGCTCTCCAATAGTTTCTAACGTATGGTATCTTTTTATTATACCGCCACGTACTACTTCAAATAAATTATCTATGTTCATGGTTTGTATTTTGACCTTGGTCTGCCTTGACCGAGTCTTACTCTCTCATATTTATCAAACTCACACAAGCAATGCTCTATTTCTCTCATTTCTAAAGCTGGTAATGCTGGGTCTATATAATCATTAGAAACATCCAGTAATTCTTTCATTTCTACGGTCAACTGGTCTTTCTTTATAGTTTGTTCTAATTTTCTGTTATGTATTCTATTGAGTCCACGTTTCGCTCCTGGACCAGCATTAGCCCAAGTCATAATATCCTCGGCTTTGTTTAAATATTTTGTGTGTCTTAGGTCAGTAACTACTTCGTAAGCCATAAAACCACTGAAACCAGCATAAGGTAGATACTGTTTCCATGTTTCCTCTAATGACTCTGGGGTAATCTTAGGTGGGTTTTTATATAGAGGTGTGAGTATTTTATCTATAGTTTGCTCTACCTTAGTTCCCCCTAGCGTACCTGTTAGCATGTATGCACCTGTATAGACTTTTTGTTTATTATCCATTCTACCTTGCATAATAGCTTTCACACGTTCAGGATTCCATTTTTCGGGGAAACCTATTTCTTCTAAAGTATCTGGGTGATTTATCTGCCTAGCCACAGACATAGCGAAAGGTATGTTAGGGTGATCAGCATAGGGTTCTTTCCAATTTTTTCTAAGCCATATCGTTACTTTATCTAATTCCCTATATACATTACAGAAACTATATGTCTGTAATATCTCGTCTTCTGTCCAAGGGAAATCTCTTAAATCTAAATCTTGTCGTCTTAAATATATAAAATGTCTTTCGTTTATGTAGTTAAAGAATCTTTCTGTACTTGAAACCATTCTGGAACCTCTCTTTTAGTCCATTGTGCAAAACTTTGTTTTTCACCCATGTAGTAATTACGATATGCTTTTACAGGGTTATTGATTACTTTATACTCTTCGGGCATACACTGTGGTTGTTGTTGTAAACCTTTACTTTCTATAGCGGGGTTGGGTAAAGACAAAATAACGTCAGCTGATTTATGGTTGACGTTTCTGTCGTATCGCCAGCAAAACTCTTCATTAAGATATATAGCCAGCTCTTTAAGCCACAGCCAATTATCTAAACTAGCGCCAGCCCATAGAGTACAGGGGTGTTTGGCGTGTACAGCTTTATATGGGGCGGTTTCACCGTTACTCCACAAAGAGGTGCATAACATTTGAGCTGACTCAAGTATCATTTTTGATGCGTGTTTATCACAGTGCATTTGAGCACAGGTGCGTATTGATTTATCTAATTTAAATATATTCATATTTATATTTTACTTTACAAGTAAAGTGAAAGTATAGGATGCTCGTAAAATTTTAAACGAAAAGGAACTCTTTTCTAGTTTTTCCTTTGATTATGTGTAGGTTAGTTTTAGTTCGAGTAACACCAACGTAGAATGCTCGACACTCGTTATCTGGCTTGTTGTACAGCTCTTCCCATGTTTTAGTGGCTAGGTCTGTTATCAACACAACATTTTCACACTCACCACCTTTTGCTGCATGTATTGTATTGAGTTTTATTTTAGATGAGATTAATTTCTCACCTTTTCTTAAACAAGATATCAAGTATTCTCTTTGTGTATTTCCTATTAATTCAAAAGATTCATGCCATATCCTGTCTGTTAATAAACCGTGGTCTTTTTTGAGCTCTTGTATACCTAATTGAAGGTCTCCCCTGACCGTTTTAAGGGTTTTGTATCCAGTTTTAACCCCCTTACCCGCCTTCATATACCTAAAGACCTTGCGTATCCTTTCAGCACTGATTTTATCTCCTTTTCTTAAAAACTCCCAGTCTTTTATACAACTGACTAAGTTTTCCGATACAGAGGGTTTATTATTTTTCTGAAATACTCTACCACTGAGTTTAAGATGGTTTTCTACACTGTTTAGTAGATAATTATTTCTTGCTAAAAATAACCACTCCCCTGAAGATATATCAACGTGTTCAAAACTGGTGTGGTATGAAACTGAACCTTCTTCTACTCTAGGTTCCCATACTTTTTCTTTCCTGTTACTTATTCGCTTGACTACGCCTAATGCTATGTCGTGTACTTTTCTTGGAACACGATAAGACTGTCTTAAATACGTGTGGTTGCCTTTTAGATTTATAAAATAATCTACGTCTGCTCCTGCCCAACGGTATATTGCTTGGTCATCATCACCTGCGATAAAAACATGCTTCACACCTTCGGCTAGTTTTTCTACGCACTTCCATTGAAGTGTGGATAAATCTTGAGCCTCGTCTATAATTAATACATCAAGTTCTGGTTTACCTTTAGAAGCTATAAACATTTCTAGCATGTCTGTGTAGTCGATCAAAAAGTTAGCTTCTTTATACTTTGAATAGTTTTTAATAAACCATTCAAAATGCATCCAAGATATATTTGAGTCTGAAGTATTCCACGTTTCTCGTTGACCTGCACATTGACACCGAGCCATGTTTTCTAAAAATAACATTCGGTCACCCTTACTAGCGAGCGACATAATATTTTCTCCGTCCCAAGCAGAGTTAATTCTTTCACCTATGATTCTACTGAAGTCTCTCAAATTATTCCTAGCCATGACATCGCTTCTAGTCATACCTAACCAACTATAGCAGAGAGAGTGTAGTGTTCTAAAATAAGTAAGTTCTTTAGGGTCGTAACCAAACTTAGACACCGCTCTAACCAACGCTTCATTTGCTGCTTTTTTAGTAAAAGCTACATAACCAAGTTTTTCTGGTCTCACACCTGAGTTCAAAAAGTCTTCTACCTTATCTAGTAAGTAGGTAGTTTTACCAGTTCCAGGTGGACCAAGAACTATGTTCCACACTACAGTTTACCCTCTGAAAAGTTTTGAGTTTCTAGTGTGATATCTTCTGACCTATGCTCAAACTCATTAATGTACCAGACATTAGTTCCTCTACCTTTAATGTTCCAAAACTTAGGTTGTGCTTTTAAGTCTCGTAATTTAGAAGCGATTCTATTAGTTTCCATATCCGTAAATCTATGTTTAGCTAGGTAGTCTTTTAAGTCTTTGATTCTAAAATACGTTTTCTTATCTTCTGTGAATGGTTTACCGAGTAGTATTTCATCCCTAGTGTTAGCCTGAGCCATATCTGTGCAGAATGATTCGAGTAGTTCCATAAACTGACCTTCTATAGTCACGTCTTGACTTACTTCAATTATTTCCATACCACTATCCATAAGGGTTTGTATAAGAGTTTGCCAAGCTGGGTCTTTCATACGTGGTGGCATAATGTTTAATATTTCCATACACGCTCTTTGAAATTTAATTTGATTCTGCATTTGTTCTGTAGTTAGTTCTAAACGCTTGTCATTGATTGATAAAAACCATAGCGGTGGCTTAGTGTCTAGTTTAGATAGGCTAGAAAATGTGGGCGCGGTGTTACTTCCTCCGATACCAAACTTACAGCCACGGCATTTAGCCACGTTACAGTAAGAACGTATAGGCTCATCACTACATTTATAATTGTATTCTTTTTTCTTAAGTGTACTTATCAAAGTCAGTACTTCTTGAGCGGGTAACGGTGGGTGGACATACTTACGGTTGTACTCTTCTATTTCAGTTTGCCATTTTTCAGGGTTAGACTTTTTAAGATAAACACCTACGTTAAACAGCCCATTGTTTCTAGTGCCTTGGGGAAACCCTTGTTTCAGTAACACTTGTAAACACGGTGGTCCATCTTTTATATCATTAAGTATTGGTACTTCTAAGTTTATTAATTTCTCGTGAGAGATAGAGCGTTTGTCTACGTGTTGAATAAAATCAGTGAGGCTTAAAGCATTGCCTTTAGGGTCAAATCCATAACGTAGGGATTCATCACCTTCAAAATACGGCATGTTTAACCAAGAACCTATGTCACCTCGATCTACTAATATTTCTCTTTGTTTAGGAAATATTTCTACACCACCGTAACCTAGTCCTGCTGATATTTCTCTCAGCTTATCCTGCATGTCTCCTGCGGGAGCTTTTTCTTGAAGAAAACAATATACATGAGCACCACCGCTTTTACTTCGACAGACAACAAGCGGTAGTTTAAATTCTTCTATTTTTAATACAAGTTTTTTTAGATCTAGTGAATATACATCTATGTCTATGGCGCCCCACTTAACATGGTTTTCTTCGTCAATAGGTACTACACCTAAACCTTCTTTGCCACCGATATGATCTATCCAGTGCTTTAAAGTAGCCCCAACTGTTTTAATAGTTTTAGCTGTGCCTTGGGTTTTTTGACCATATGAATTATTACTAACTGTAAAACTTCCATGAGCTCTAGCTGATCCATAAAATATATCATACAGTTTTTGTGCGGTATCCAAACAAACTACTCCTTACAGTGAGAAAACTAAGACCCTTTACTTTCTTTTACTTTGAAATGAAAGTAAAGGATCACTAAACTACTTTTTAGTTTTCAATTAAAATGGAGGTTCGTCTGTACCAACTTCCTTAGCTACGGGAGCATCAGCAGTTACCGTATTAGCAAAAAACTTTGCTGCCTCGTATAAATGCATCTCGCTTTCTGTTATTGGACCAACCGTTTCTACATTCCAACCAAACCATTGACCACGGTCATTAGACTCTGGTACGGTGGTTAGTTTATATTTATGGCTGTATGAAGGTGGAGTAAACACATTACCAGAGCTACCCTTGACTTTAATACTAGACATAACAGAGTTCCATGTACGGGATCTTTTTAACTGCGTACCTGCCATAGGAATCATAGCTTGTTGAAAAGAGTCTCCTTCTAATATTAAAACATAGTGTGTCGCAGAAGTTTGAATGTAGTTACCGTTAGGCAATACATCTGCATAGGATGAATCTTTTGTAGTTTCATTTAAGATGCTTGCATCCATGTGCTGTTTAACCAAACCACCGCCACTTTCTCTTGGACCCCACTCTAGGTACATACGTTTATAGGCGACAGGTAATACGATACATGGATTTTTTTCTGTATATAGCTGTTTAGTCACTGTGTTGGTGATATCTCCAGAAACTGCTCCTTCGATATGTTTACCATCACGTGTGTTTACTTCTGGGCTCAACGCTTGTAGAATTTTTAGACGAGGGATAGTAAAATCATCCGCTGTCATATTTTCTAAACCGCTACCCGCATCTACTTCAAAAGCAGAAGCTATCGTTACGTCGGTTGATTTTTTCTCAGTTATGTTTTTTTCTGGTTCTTTTTTCTCAGACATTATTTCTTTACCTTTATTTTTTGACCTATATAAACGTTAAAGGTTTCCAAGGGTAGGTCTTTCCCTTGTTCCACCTGCTCTTTGACAACTGCTTTCAGGGTCATAGGCTCTACCCACTTTCTTTGAGAAAGTGAATGCCCTTCACCTGTAAGTTTTGTCATGAGTTTCTCAGCAGCTTCGTCATCACCTCTTGAAAAGTTAGCCGAAACTGTATTCTTTATCACGTCTCCTAAACCGTTATGTTCTAACCAATTAAAACAGACGTCACGATTTTCTGGTGTAATCCTAGCAGAGTAGTATGTCTGTATAGACATTTGTGTACCGTCAGATAATTTAAACTCACTGATACCTATCTCTCTTAATCTATTTGGTAGGGTATCTTCGCTTAATTTACGATACTCCTCTTTTAATTCCTTGAGTTTAGTTTCTTCGATATCTATAATCGTTTGCATAGCTTTTAGTTTTCTACCTAGCTCACTGATATTATTTAAATCATCAGCTTTTATGTCTATATTTGAATCTTGCTCGATTTTATCGAAAAACGTACTCATAGCATCTACCTATATTGATTAATTAAATTCAATGACGGTGTGTCTATAATATATTGATAAGGAAACAATAATTATATTGGTGATTGATTAGACTTGAGGCATCACCGTCAAATACCTTGGCTACTACTAACTATTTACCCTATTAGTATTATATAAAACTAAAAAATAATAAACCAGTTTGCTAAAATTTATTAAGATTACTAATAGTTCAATAGGCAACTTCTTGAAACACTCTAGTTTAGCGGAGTTGGAAAGCCTATTGGCTCTCCTATTAACCCCCTATTAGCTATTGGTAAGTTAAACTAAAACATGGTAGTATTTCTTTAGTTATATATTTTATACTTATTTATAAGTTATATATAGGAATCACTTTAATTATGCCTGAATTTTATTTCAAAACAGAACCGTACGAACATCAATTAGATGCTTTAAACAAATCTTACGACGAAGAAAAGTATGCTTTGTTTATGGAAATGGGGTGTGGTAAATCTAAAGTAATTATTGATAACTTTGTATACTTATATAAGACAGGAAAAATAAACGGTGTTTTAATACTAGCTACTAAAGGAGTTTATGACACGTGGTATAGTAAAGAGATACCAACACACACTCCAGAAAACGAAGTTGATTATGTCAAAGTTAAGTGGTCTAACTCAAATTCTCAAAAGAATAAAAAACTATTGGCGTCTTTATATGAAGATAGAAATAAACTTAGTATATTAATTATGAACACTGAAGCACTGAGTACGAAGAAAGGTACACAGTTCGCCACTGATTTTCTATTTAAACGTAAAGCTATGTTTGTTGTAGATGAAAGCACTACAATAAAAAACCATCAAGCTAAAAGAACTATAAATGCAGTACGCATAGGCAAGTATGCATACTATAAGAGAATACTTACAGGCAGTCCTGTGACTAAAAGTCCTCTAGATTTGTTTAGTCAATGTAATTTTTTAGATCCTTCTTTATTAGGTTTCAGTAGTTACTATGCTTTTAGAGTACGATATGCTGATTTAGTAGAACGGTCTGCAGGGGGCAGGACGTTTAAATTAGTTACGGGGTATAAAAACCTTACAGAGCTAAACGAACTCCTCGGTAAATTCAGTTACAGAGTCCTTAAAAAGGATTGCTTAGATTTACCAGACAAAGTTTATTTAAAACGTGTCATTTCAATGACAGACGAACAAAAAAGAGTGTATAAAGATTTACAGAAAAAAGCTCAGTCTTTACTAGGTGGTAACAAAGTAACTATCACACATTTGATTACACAGATTATAAGACTTCACCAAATTTCTTGCGGGTTTATCAAATTAGATAACGGAGTCATATCTGAACTACCGTCTCAAAGAATGGATGAGCTGTTGACCGTGCTAGAAGAAACAGATGGTAAAGTTATCATCTGGGCAAACTACAGACACGACATACAAAAGATAGAACAAACACTAGCCAAGCTCTATGGTCCAGAGTCAGTTGGCACATACTATGGAGACGTAGATCAAGAGCGTAGAGAAGAAGTTATTAATAATTTTCAAAACCTTGATAACCCTTTAAGGTTTTTTGTAGGCAATACACAAACAGGCGGGTACGGTATCACACTCACTGCAGCAAGCACCGTCGTGTATTACTCTAATAACTACGACCTAGAAAAAAGGTTACAGTCAGAGGACAGAGCACACCGTATAGGTCAAACTAATAAGGTGACCTATATAGATATAGTTTGTGAACGTACAGTAGATGAAAAAATAGTCAAAGCGTTACGTCATAAACAATCTATTGCACAAACAGTTTTAGGCGAGGAACACTGGAAAGATTGGTTATTGTGAGTAAGGGTAGGGCAAAACTGCTCCACCGTTCCGCATATATCTAGCATCACGATTCATGTCGGTAGCAGTCATAGGTTGTTGCTGAAACACACCACCTTGGTTCATTCTTGCGCGTCTTCCCCCACCTTGTCTTCTCATACTAGATAAAGAAGGAAGACCCATTAACGGTTCTTGAATATAAGGGTCTGATTCTCCAGTATATAAAGGCGAGTCCACGTAACTTTCTCCTGGAGGAATGTATGCCTCTGAAGCTCTTTCTCTAGCGGCTAATCCAGCTGCATAAGCCCCAGTAGTATCAGGTGCTTGAACATTATCTAAATAGGTTCGAAAATCTGCTCCTATACCTGCTTGCATATCTTTAACTGCTTGTTGAGTTTCTGCTGCGGTGAGTCT
>Ga0209336_10000415_pt1 | contig 22048 bp, 22 predicted proteins | sample LinPmetageLP32_FD_184042 | JGI IMG/M metagenome (GOLD analysis project Ga0209336, IMG submission 184042) | Marine viral communities from the Pacific Ocean - LP-32 (SPAdes) (version 2) | ecosystem: Environmental > Aquatic > Marine > Oceanic | place: Pacific Ocean | collected 2009-08-23
TTCCCAAAGGGTAGAGGAAAATGGGTAGAAGTAGTGCATAAGATGGAGGTTGGAGATAGTGTTCTTGTTAAAACCACCTCCGAAGCCCTCTCTCTAGGGCTAGCCATGAAGCGAGCAGTGAACGGCAAAGTGATCACCGCAAAACAAGCTTGTGGCAACATAAGAGTTTGGAGGAAGACATGAGTAGTTTAAAACTACAGAATTATAACACTAAAACAAAATGGAGAATAACTAATGGGAACTAATATAAATATGAACATACCGTTCGTGAAAGACTTGTCAGAAGTGACAGGTGATTTATGGAAAGCAAAAGTCTTTGCATATGGAGAGGAGCATTTTCTAAACGAGCAACAGCAAAACATGATGAAGTTTGCAGGAGCGATCCAGTTCGAGAAGAAACGCTACAAGTTTGGCTTGGGTAAGAAAGATTGGAATGGCTCGTTGTATGTCTACCGAGAGGGTGATCAGTATGCAATGGGTATGATTGACTATGCCGATTTCAGAGACACTGGTGACGCTGTGAATAGATTTTGCTTGTTCAGTCCTAACATAGACAACGGCAAGTATTCACATGGTAAGCGAACTAACATGGCAGAAAGTGTGAACATACCTAGAGCAATGTCAAACGTGCGTAGGTATCTGCGTCCTCTTACTGTCAATCAAACTTGTGGACTGTCTTACAAAGACGTGAACCGTTCTATCAGTGAGAGCGTAGAGAAGCTTGTGACAGCGGCTAAAGTAGTCAGAAACAAAGTTATCAATTCCGATACTTTGGATGTAACGAACGCTTACGCAAACTTGACTACAATGCCGAGAACTGATCCGCTTACTAACGAACTCAAACATCTTGTGGAGAGTGGCTATCAGTTTATTGATCGGGAACTAGGTGAACACATGGTTGATTTTTTCAAACACCGTGACGTTGTTACCAAGGCTAAAACAAACGCTCGTGACAGCTTGTGGACTTTTGTCGAGACCCAGATGAATACGTTTGGCGATACAATGTTTCGTGTGGCAACAGATCTGGAAGTGAACAAGTGGACTATGGATCACATACCACCTGAGAAGACGTTTATGTATACGCAACAAGACTTGCCGCAGGAGCTGGAAGGTAAGTTGGCAGTCGTGCAGATGTTGGAAGACGGACAGTTTGTCGAAGACATTGGTTATCGTGTGAACAGTAAGGCGTTCTATGTCCTATGAATGACATATCAGAACCATACGCACTACCACTAGAAGGAAACGTTTACCGCGTTTCCTTCACAAAACATACAGGAGATGTTTATATAACATGTTTAGGTATGAAATGTATTGACACGTCAGTAAAAGGTCATTATATCAATATTTCCGAGATCCCTTTATGGTTACAAGAAAAGGTTGCATTGTTGATGATTACTGATCGTATTCAAGGAATTGGCGCACGTCATAATAAATACAGGAATGTATTTTATATATACGAATAATAACGAAGAGCAAATTGGTAGTTAGACACTACCAATTATGCCAGTTCCCACGGAGGGAAAATGACACCAGAAGCAAAAGTTAAAAAGAAAGCGGTGCAGATACTAAAACAGCATGGCGCGTATTACTTCTACCCAGTCACAGGTGGTTATGGTCGTAGCGGTGTGCCTGATATTATTGCATGCTATAAAGGTCGTTTCATAGGCATCGAGTGTAAAGCAGGTACAAACAAGCCTACCGCATTACAACAAAAGAACTTGACAGATATCGAAACAGCCGATGGCGTGGCGCTAGTGGTGAACGAAGAAAACATAGCAGACATTGAGGAACTATGCCGAACATTAGAAACTATTGGATAGAGCATCACTTTGCTTCGCAAGACCCAAGGCATCCAGAATACACTGGACTGGAAGGGATGTACTTTGATACTGGTGAAGGATCGACAGATAGAATTTTGTTTGAAGAATTGGGTATACCAATGTCTAAACGTAGTATCAGGTTAAAAAGTATGCCTGACATCCCAACCCCACAGTGGAAGAACCAATTACGCCAAGCGAATAGAAGACATCGTAAAGTCTCTCTGAAAGATGACAAAAACCTTAAAGGAGATAGTCATGGGAAATGAGCAGTTAAGTATGTTTCAAGCTTCACAGTTAAAGTGGCTGAAACGACAGGTAGATAGTTTACGAGACGAGAGTGGGCGTAAAGACGCCAGACCGAGAATAGACCAAGAGATATTTGCCGCGATGGAAGAGTTAGATGACTTCGTGGACGGCCTGAAGGCGGCGGGCATTGTAATAGAACATAGGAGAAGATCTTGGCAGGGTGTAGTATGAGCCGTTGGACCAAGAACCAGAAAGAGATGCAAGGGTATAGACGTAAACTAGCATACGGACATCAAAAAGTTAGCCTTTCAAAAGCCCCTTGGGATCAAAAAAATAAAGAAGTGGGGCAAGTCAAGAGAGAGGAAACGCAACAAGAAAGGACTAAAAAACTGCGTTAGAAACTCGCCCCTATAAATATAATACATAAAAATGTGGAGTTGTCATGGAATTTTTTACTTTGTTGACGGTGGGCTATACCCTTGTGGAACATCAGATGTATCTTACTGTCTGGTTTCCTAGTGAGGATGCTTGTTGGGATGTACTGCTAGTTAGTGGTGGGTTCTACGATCAGATTAGCGCAACAGAAGGTCATTGTGATGTAAGCGAGGTCGCGTCACATTTAGTAAGACCTAAATTAAGACCTTGGTAGGAGAACAGCAAATGGATAATTTAAAAGAAATGCTTATAGAATACTTAAAAGACATGACCGAACGTGGTGATGAAAAAGCTAAACTTTTATTAAGCTTGGTTGAGGATGAATATAATGACTAAAAAAGAGAGCAAGGTATGGGAGTACTTAATTAACAACCGCAAAGCCGATTACGCATCGGTAGCGGATGAATGTGGTGTCGATATAGAATTTGTAAAAAATATAGTGTCACGGATAAGTTCAGATAATTGGCGTGACGAAATTAACGCTACGGACGCAGCCGGGAGAAGTACGATACTGGACACAGCAAAAGATCTTGTCACTAGAGACAGAGCCGAGCAGCACGGCGACGCTGAAGAGAACTTTAGGATGATGGCTACGTACTGGAACACGCACCTTGGCCTTATAGATTTTATAAAGGTAGATGATGTTCCGATTATGCTGACCCTGATGAAGATCGCAAGACTGCACGGGGACGGCACGAAGAACCTAGACAACTACATAGATGTTTGTGGGTATATGTCACTGGGCGGTGAGATAGCTGAAACCTGATGGATATTTATACGCTAGACTTTGAAACGTATTACGCTCAAGACTATTCGTTATCAAAGCTGACAACTGAAGAATATGTGCGAGACAAAAGGTTCGAGGTTATTGGCCTTGCGATCAAGAAGAACGACAAGAAGACTAAATACGTACGTGACCCAGCGCTGCTGGACCGTTTGTTAGCGCACATAGACTTCTCTCAGTGTGGTATTCTCTGTCATAATACTATGTTTGATGGGTCAATACTTACATGGCGGTATGGAGTAAAACCAAAAGCTTGGTTCGATACGATGTGTATGGCTCGTGCTTTGCATGGTGTAGAGACTAGCGCGTCTCTCAAAGCAGTGGCAGAAAGATACGGTGTCGGTGTTAAAGGAACTGAAGTACATAATGCCAAAGGTAAACGCAGAGCCGATTTTACCGAACAAGAAGCCCTACGTTATGGTGAGTATGCCAAGAACGATGTAGATTTAACCTACAGTCTTTTTAAAAAGATGGGCGCAAAGTTTCCCAGACAAGAGTTAAAACTTATTGACCTTACACTACGTATGTTTATTGAGCCTACACTCGACCTTGATCTTGGACTTCTGGAACAGCATCTCGAAGATACCAAAGAACGTAAAGACAAGTTGTTACGCGATGCGGATATAGAAGATAAAAAAGATCTGATGAGCAACCAAAAATTTGCCAACATGCTAATAGATCTTGATGTAGAACCACCTATGAAAATCAGCGCCACGACAGGCAAGGAGACTTACGCTTTTGCAAAGTCTGATGAAGGTTTTAAAGCACTGCAAGAACATGACGATGATAAGGTACAGTCTTTAGTAGCGGCTCGGTTAGGTAGCAAAAGTACATTAGAAGAAACCCGTACCGAACGGTTCATCAATATATCTAAGAGAGGTATGTTGCCAGTTCCCGTGCGATATTATGCTGCACACACAGGTAGATGGGGAGGTTCTGACAAGATAAATCTACAAAACCTACCAAGCAGAGGGCCGAACGCCAAGAAGCTAAAGAAGGCCATTATTGCACCCGAAGGTTACACCATAGTAGAGGCTGACAGTTCGCAGATTGAAGCGCGAGTATTGGCATGGTTTGCAGGGCAAGATGATCTTACGTCATCATTCGCTAAAGGTGAGGATGTATATGTAAAGATGGCGTCACGTATATACCAATGTGATGAGGCGGATGTCACAAAGGATCAGCGGTTCGTTGGAAAAACTACAATTCTAGGCGCAGGGTATGGCATGGGTGCTGAGAAGTTTGGCACACAGCTAAAGACGTTTGGGTATGGAGTCGAACCTCACGAGGCCCGGAGGATAATACAAATATATCGTGACGCTAACTTTAAAATTAGCAAGGTTTGGCGAGATGCTAACTTTATGGTCAAGCAAATGGCTAGTAACAGGCAAGTAGCGTTTGGGCGAAAAGGCATTATACAGGTAGATGCCGCTAGACAAGCACTCGTGATCCCAAGTGGACTTAGTATATTATACGATCAGTTGGGCGCAGAGCAAACCGAAAGTGGTTTGGAATATACCTATAAAACAAGGCGTGGGCGCACTAAGATATACGGCGGTAAGGTAATAGAGAATGTGTGTCAGGCGATAGCACGTTGTATTATAGGCGAACAAATGTTAAGAATTAATAAGAAATATAAAGTGGTGTTGACGGTACACGACTCAATAGTTTGCTGTGTGAAAGACAACGAAGTAGCAGCGGCTCAAGCGTATGTAGAAGAGTGCATGAGATGGACACCCGATTGGGCAACAGGCTTACCTGTAGATTGTGAAAGCGGTACAGGGAAATCATATGGAGACTGCGAGTAATGAAAAAGTATGAAAATGCACATACAGCAACGATGCTTGGGGCTACTACTCCAACGGAGGGGAAAGACTTTGTTAAGGTAAGTAGCGGAGAGCTAATTTGCTGCCCACGCTGTGACGGTGTCGAATTAACAATGCAGACTTGGGAGTTACGGAACGGCCTTGTTATGGGGTACAGCGGTATGGTCGCAGACTACTACTGTAGAAACTGCGATAAGATGCTCACGCTAGGGTTCTTCAATCAACCTCTAGGCGATGATAAGCTAGCCGCAAGGATCAACTGGGTGGTAGAGGAATGAGCATAGCACCTTGGTCATTTAGTAAAGCAAAAGCTTTTGAAACGTGTCCGAAACAGTTTTACCACGAAAAGATTTTGAAAGAATATCCTTTTGAAGAGACAGAAGCTATGCGGTATGGCACTGAGTTTCACAAAGCATGTGAAGATTATATAGACAAAGATAAATCATTATCAAAAAAGTTTGGTTTTATAGAACCTACGCTAAACGCCCTGAATAATAAGAGGGGTGTAAAGCTATGTGAAAAGAGGTTGGGGTTAACTGAAGATCTGGAACCCTGTGGTTTTTTTGATAAGAAGGTATGGTTTAGAGGTATAGCCGATCTAATAATAGTTGATGTATTGGCAAGAGTGGCTTGGGTGGTTGACTACAAAACAGGCCGATCATCTAAGTACGCTGATAAAGGACAGCTAGAACTCATGGCTCTTTCGGTGTTTAAACATTACCCAGAAGTAACAAAAGTAAAAGCGGGTTTGCTTTTTGTAGTTGCAGGAAGTTTAATAAAAGAGACTTATGAAATTGACTCTGAGTCAATTCTTTGGGAGAAATGGTTGGCAAAGTATGCTAACATGAAAATAGCGTTTGACAAAGATGTGTGGAATCCCCGCCCTTCTGGTTTATGCAAACGTCATTGTCCAGTGTTGGAGTGTCTTCATAATGGGAGTAACTAATGCCATATAAAAACAAACCCAGACCTTATAAAAAAGAATATAAGCAACAAAAATCTAGAGGCGAACACGCTGACCGTATGGAAAGACAACGCGCTCGTAGAAATATGGACAAGAAGGGTGTCAACAGAAAAGGTAAGGACATCGCGCACAAGAAAGCACTAAGCAGGGGTGGATCAAATAAAGATGGCGTAAAGCTACAAAGTCCGTCAAAAAACAGAGCAGCAGGTGGGAAGATGAGTAAACCACCACGTAAAAAGAAGTAGCTACAAGCTACCACGGAGAACAACATGAAAATAATAAGGGATAAGGCGTTACTGCTTAAAGTTCGTAACCCTAAACAGATAACAACTGTAATCCCAAAGAGTAAGGAAGTATCTATGAATGAAGTTGTCGTGAATTGGGGTATTGACGAAGTCCATACTTTGAAGAATTTAAATATAGACATGCCGTCTCCTATTACCAGACGTTACAACTGGCCCGGACAGTACAAGCCGTTTGAACATCAGAAAGATACAGCATCGTTTCTCACTATGAATAAGAAAGCGTTTTGTTTTAACGAACAAGGTACGGGAAAAACAGCGTCTTCGATATGGGCTGCTGACTATCTAATGAACCAAGGCAAGGTGAACAGAGTTCTTGTCGTATGTCCACTATCTATTATGGACAGCGCATGGAGAAACGATTTGTTCTCTTTTGCTATGCACAGAACGGTTGACGTAGCGTACGGATCTAAAGAAAAGCGTAAAAAAATAATCGAGGCGGGCGCAGAATTTGTAGTTATAAACTACGACGGTGTGGAGATTATAAAAGACGATATAGCCAACGGTGGGTTTGACCTTTTTATAGTTGACGAGGCTACACATTATAAAAATGTGCAGACAAAACGGTGGAAGACGCTCAATAAAATCATAGGAGAAGATGATTGGCTGTGGATGATGACTGGTACACCCGCAGCTCAAAGCCCTCTGGATGCCTATGGCTTGGCTAAAATGATTAGCCCCTTATCTGTGCCGAGGTTTTTTGGTTCTTGGCGCGATATAGTAATGTGGAAGGTGACACAGTTTAAATACAAGCCAAAAGAAACAGCTAAAGATACTGTGTTCAAAGCATTGCAACCCGCCATTCGGTTTACTAAAGACGAGTGTTTAGATCTACCTGATATGGTTTACACTAAGCGCTTTGTCGATATGACAACACAACAAAAGAAGTACTACGAAACACTACGTAAGCAAATGGTCATGAAAGTAGCAGGTGAAGATGTCACCGCAGCCAACGCTGCTATAAGCCTGAACAAGTTGTTACAGATAAGTGCAGGGGCAATATATACAGACGAAGGTGACACGATACAGTTTGATATTAAGAATAGGTATCAAGTTTTAAAAGAAGTTATAGATGAGAGTAGCCAGAAAGTTTTGGTATTTGTGCCGTTTAGACATACAATCGACATGCTATCCGACAGGCTGCTGCAGGACGGGGTCACGTCCGAGATCATACGAGGAGATGTTTCCGCGCATAAGCGTACTGATATATTCCAACGCTTTCAGTCAGATCCTGATCCTCGTGTTTTGATAATACAACCACAAGCCGCTGCTCATGGTGTTACGCTTACCGCTGCTAACACTGTTGTGTGGTGGGGGCCAACCTCATCACTAGAAACATATTTACAGGCAAACGCACGGGTTCATAGGTCAGGGCAGAACCATAAGTGTACTGTTATACAGATAGCGGGATCAAGCGCTGAAAAACGTATTTACCGTCTTTTAGATGATCGTATCAACATACATACCGAAATGATAAATTTATACAAAGAAATACTTGACTAACTATTATAAGTTACTATATGTCAGTAAAGTGACTATAAGTGGAGAATAAAAAATGGCCGTTAGTGTCGATAAATTATTAAAGACCTTTATAAAAATAAGAACTAAAAGGTCTGAGTTGTCTGCAGAGTTCAAAGAAGCAGACGAAAAGTTATCCAGACAACAGGATAAGTTAAAGACTGCTATGTTGGACTATTGCAAGGACCAAGGGGTAGACAGTGTTAAAACTACCAGTGGTATGTTCTATCGCACTGTCAAGCAACGCGTTTGGACTAACGATTGGGAATCTATGTTTGAATTTGTAAAGAAACATAACGTTCTCGAATTTTTTGAAAAGCGCCTTAACCAAACTAACGTAAAGCAGTTCTTAGAAGAGAACCCTGATCTTCAGCCTTTGGGTTTAAACGTGGACAGTGAATACGTTGTTTCTGTGAGGAAAAACAAATGATGGACTTTAAATATAGTGCTGCACCGAAAGATACTGAAGATACTCCATACGTACCTATCAATAAGGTCGCGGACTACTTCCAAGTATCTGTCTCTACTGTTCGTAAGTGGGTAAACAACGACTACATACCTGATGACACCTACATAAAAGTCGGTGAGGTATACCGTTTTCGCTTAAACGATGTGGAGTCGGCATTGTCACGAGTGAGTAAATCAGGGCAAGCTGAGTAATGTCAGATACAGCGTTTAACAATATAACTCTTGGGGACAGTCATTTTAAAAGGGCTGTTAATGGGGAACATATAGGTGTGATTGCAGATCCGCTGAACGTGGTTATTGTAAATGCTGCTAAGTTGGCGCGTACTTATTATGAGGCAAAGTACGATCCGACAAATCCATCTGCTCCTACATGTTGGTCGTCAGACACCGTAGTACCTTCCCCTGATGTGCCGTCAGGACAGCGGCAAGCGCACAGATGTATGAGCTGTGAGCAAAACATCAAGGGATCAAGCACTGGGGGTGGTCGAGCTTGTAGATACTCACAACGTTTGGCTATCGTACTTGAGGAGCAGATGGACACTATTTATCAAATCCGTATTCCTGCGACATCTATATTTGGAAAGGCGCAGGACGGTAACATGCCGATGCAAGCTTACGCAAAGTATCTTCATGGGCATAAGACAAGTTCTATTTCGGTGGTAACGCAAGTTAGCTTTGATGCTAAGAGCGATATCCCTAAACTATTTTTTAAAGCTTTGCGTCCGCTCAACGATAAAGAGCAACGAATGGCTTTAAAACAGAAGAGTAGCCCTGCCGCAAGCATGGCTACATTGCAGACTATGGTTGTCTCAGAAAAGACTTCTATAGATAAATCACCGTTCGAAGTAATGGACGGGTTCAAATATAAGGAGAGCGACAATGGCGGAAGCCAATTTACATTTGATTGAGAGAGTTGAAGCCCTGTATCCAAAGTTGGATCAAACTTACAGGTATGATAAAAAGATACCACCTAAAGGTAAGACAGTGCCTTGCGGACCTACTGAGGACGGCGCAAAGTTTGAGATGGACTTTAAAATGACAAAAAGTCAGGCTAAAGAATTGTATAGTCATATGGAAGCGGCATACAAAGCTGAAGCGGATAAAGACTGGCCTGATATGCCTAAACATACGGAAATCTTTAATAGGGATGACGAAGGCAATTTTATAGGTACAGTGCAATTAAAAGGGCAGTTCAATGGTAATGTTACTGAGCCACCGTTAATTGTGGACTCAAAGAACAAGAAGTTGCCACCTGAGTTTAGGCTCACAACCGGTAGCCTCGTAAACTTGGGGGTAAACCTAATTCCCTATAACATGAGTACTAATGGTGTATCGTTACGTATAAAAGCTGTGCAAGTAATTAAACTTGTCGAGAAGAAAGCACATTCTCCTTTTCGTGCGATTGACGATGGTTGGGTTATAGAAGATGAAGACGATCCATCCACAGTATTTTTAAGTACAGCAGATACTGCTCCTGTCGAAGAGGACGAAGTACCTGCACCGAAAAAGGTCTCCAAGAAAACAGAGGGCGCTGCTCCGCCACCTGATGAAGACCTTGCGTCTATTGTTGATGATTGGGACGATTGACCCATTGGGAACCATTAACAATAGTCATTACCGTGGTGGGGTTTCTATACTTCTCCACTCCACCACGGTACATTTTGGAGCAGCATTATGGAAACAACAGAATTTTTACGGGGGGTACTGAGTAGTAACGGAAACTACTGCGTATTCGCTGCGAGGGCGAAAGATAATATAAGAATACAAAAGTTCTACGCTACCATAGAAGAGGTAGAACAAGCGGCGCACAAGTATGATAATGATGGCCTAGATGTATACTTCGCACTCAGCACATTTAAAGAACCTACTAATCGTAAGGGTGACAACGCTCAAGAACTGAAAGCTTTGTTCCTTGATCTGGACTGCGGACCTTCGAAGGAATACGCGACACAACAGCTCGCCGTGTCCGCGTTGCGTGACTTCTGTAAAGATCTCTCTCTACCTAAACCTACAATGGTCAACAGCGGGCGGGGTGTTCATGTTTATTGGTCTCTAACCGAAGCGGTTTCGGCGGAGATATGGGTAGACGCGGCAGAACGACTGAAGCAAGCCTGTGTCGATAAAGGTTTGCTTGCAGATCCTGCAGTAACGGCTGATGTGGCTCGTATACTAAGAGTGCCGAATACGAATAACTATAAAGATGACAACCCTCTGCCTGTTATGTTGTACGGTGTAGAGCCTGTAAAGCCTGTGGTTCTTTCAAAATTTATTGACAAACTAGGCGTTGATTTGAAGCCAGTTAGTAACGTTGATCTAGGTACTGACGCGCTATACGAAGCGTACGCTGAGAACTCCGAGAATGTTTTTAAAACTATTATGCAGAAAACGTTACAAGGGCGTGGATGCAAACAACTACAGTACATAGCTACCAAGCAAGACGAAATAAGCGAACCTATGTGGAGAGCAGGGCTATCGATTGCAAAGTTTTGTGTAGACAGCGAAGTAGCTGCAGAAAAAATATCTAGTAGGCATCCCGATTATGATGCAACAACTATGTACAAAAAGATGGACGAGATAAAAGGGCCGTACACTTGTGACAGGTTTAACGAACTAAACGAAGGTGTTTGCAGCAAATGCCCCCTTAGAGATCAAATAAAATCTCCGATTGTTTTGGGTAAGCGTATAAAAGAAACAGATGGTGAAGTTACCATAGAAGCCCCTGTATCAGGTAAGTTATACGATATACCTATATTTCCTAAACCGTATTTTAGAGGAACAGCAGGGGGTGTTTTCCTGCGTGGCAGCAACGCTGACGGGGATATAGAAGAAGAGCTAATATACCATCACGATATTTATATTACTCGCCGTTTACATGACGAAGAACTTGGCGAAACGCTAGTGTTTCGCTTACACTTACCTCGTGACGGTGTACGTCAATTCACTGTACCACTTACACATGTAACTTCTAGAGAGGAGTTTCGTAAAAGTATGGCACGAGAAGGCGTCACTGCATGGGGCAAAAATTTGGATAAACTTATGGCATACACAACAAAATGGGTAGATGAACTACAGCACACATCAACAGCATCGGAAGCACACAGACAGTTTGGTTGGGTTGACGAAAACATGGCATCTTTTGTACTAGGGGAGCAACTTGTCGAAGGGAGTGAGATAACGTATAACCCACCTTCTTCCAAAACATCGGGGTTTATGGATAACTTTGAGCCGAAAGGGTCAGAAGAAAAGAACATAGAACTTCTAAACTTCTATGACAGAGAGGGGTTTGAGATGCATCAATACGTGGTTGGTGTAGGTTTTGGGTCTCCTCTTATGGCTCTAACAGGTCTAAATAGCATGGCTATACATCTTTACGGTGGTACAGGTGTAGGTAAAACAACAGCGCAGTATGCGGCTATGTCAATATGGGGCAACCCAGAACTTCTGACACTGCAAAAAGATGACACACACAACTCGCGTATGAACCGTGGTGAAGTCATGCACAGCCTACCTTTGGTTTCTGATGAGATGACTAACGTCACAAGTGGGCAGATGTCTGAGTATGTGTATCAAGTATCGGGTGGTCGTCAGAAGAACAGGCTGTCAGCAAATGGTAACGAAGAGCGTGTACGTGGTAAGCCTTGGAAACTATTAGCTCTTAGCTCTGGCAACACTAGCGCATGGGAGATATTGAGCCGTGACAAAGCTACGCCGAAAGCAGAGATGCAGAGGCTATTCGAGATAAAAGTTTTAAAACTAATATCTGGTGCAAAGGATACAAAGGTTACAACAGCCTTACATGAAGATATTCAAGTAAACTACGGTTGGATAGGGCCGAAATACATACAGTGGGTGATAAACAATAAAGATGAGGCTCGTAAGATTGTACAGTCTATAAAGACAAAACTAGACGAAGCGGCAGGGCTTGGACCTGAGAACCGTTTCTGGTCAAACGGTAATGCTGTAATAATAGCAGGGCTGATGATTGCCAAAAAACTAGGGTTTGTTAACTACGATGTAGGTAAGGTTTATAAATGGGTAGTCCAAGAACTGATACGTAGAAATAGCTTTGTAAATGATATAGGCGCTTCCGTAGATGAGACACTAGGTAACTACATATCAGAAAACTACAACAACATACTTAGGATCGAAAGCACTGAAGACCTACGGGGTAAGCACGATAATGGTCTGGATCAGTTAGTACCCGTGACAGCTTCACCTCGTGGACAGTTGATAGCTAGATATGAACCTGACACCAAAGCACTATTCTTGCGGATAAAACCTTTTAAGGACTGGTGTACAGATCAGCAGATAAACTACGCGTCTTTAGTCGATGATCTTAAACAAAAGAAAAATGCAAAACGTGTGAAGAAACGTTTGACTAAAGGCACAGACTTTAACATGCCGCCGCAAGATGTATTGCAGATGACGTTTGATGGTTTTGATGAGGTTCCAGATGGATCAGAAGGTGATGAGGCTTGATGACCTAAACCCTGACGGGCTTAGAGTTACTATAAATTGGGAGAACATGGACGTAAGTTCCTCGTTCTTTTTGCCATGCATAAACACAGAAAAAGGCACAAAGCAGCTAAAAAGTGTTGCAAAAATGAAAGGATGGGAGTTTGAAGTGCAGATTTGCGTAGAAAGCAAAAAATTAGGTTTACGTGTGTGGAGAACTGTGTGATATACAAAATATGACAACTCGATACTCGATGTTGTTCTCCACTTAGACTTACCTACTATATGTAGAGTACCCCCGATTTCTAGCGTGATGTCTGTGATCGGGGGTTTTTTAAAACAGGTCGAACCCTTGATCGTACTCTCTTAGACTTTTCTCCATGAATGGAGTGTAAGTCATACCACCACGCATCTTGCCAGTTGTTCTACCAAAAGAGGCAGCGGATCGTCGTTTAGTATCACTTGATATAATTGATTTCTCTGCACCCCTAGGTAAAGATTGATTGAACTCCATAATAGCTCTGTCTATTTCATTCACTTCTTGAAAGTCACCCTCACGTCTCGCCATGTTACGTTTACGTAGCAACTTGGTGCGCCTATTATTTATAGCTTCTTGTCTACGGCGGTTGTTTTTATTAAACTCTAGAGCTTGAATGTAGGACTGAGGTGCAAATCCAAGCCCCTGCATGACTAGGTTGTAAGGGTTAATCTCTTCTGTAATTGGATCGCCTCTACGTGTGGTGGCTCCGTCTCTGATAAAGCGTAACGTCTTCATACCGTTTCGCACGGCTGCGGGAACCATTGACTCGATGCCTCTATAAACTTCGCCGTCAAACATGTCCTTTACACCACGCTCTACGCTCAAACCAACACCCACAACAGGACCACCAAGTTGTTCTATAAGTGTCCATAAGTTGCTTTGATCTTTATCGATAATAGGTTTACGGTATAGAAGGCTGTTCATAGATATGCGGTTAGCTATATCTGCTCCTAGGACTTGATTTGTTAGTCCACCGTATACACCTTCACCCACTAACTTACGTGTGGCTGCTTCGAAGTCATCTTCATCTTCATCTGCAAACATGTTGTACAGTACACCGAAAGCTCCCATGAGGGGCATACCGCCAAGACCTGCCATAAGTCCTGTCATCGCCATAAAACCCGCCAACCCTTTCTGCGCCGCTCTACGCTCTTCAGGGTTCATGTTGCTCATAGCATCTTTCCCTAAACGCATCATCATATAGTACTTACTGATAGCAAAACGCTTAAATAAGAACAGAATGTTACCTACACCTGTTTGTGCTACAGTAGGTCGCCCTGCTGCTGCTGTACCGCCTAGAGTAAACTCTGTATCGTTGATGGCTTGTTGAGATAACTCTCTTATTAAATCACCATCTAAAGTTTTACCGTCTTGCTGTGCTTTTCTAGCAGATGCAAGATACGCGGCTACAAACGTAGCTTCTCTATTAAAGCGTTCTGAGTGATGAAACATAAAGCTCGTAAAGCGATTAAAAGTTTCTAAAGGGGCATCTCTACCCACTTCCAAAGCTTCTTGAGTAAACGATTGATTAAACTGCCCTTGGCTTGTAGCCATTTCTATTGCTATATCTAATCCTTCTGCCTTAAAATTTGCGGGTAGGTCATCTCCATAGTTTGCTCCCGACTTACCAGCATAACCCATATTTATCTCTTGAGGTACTAATGTACCGTCAGCATCGGGAACCATAGCTGTACGTGTTTTAGGAGCTTTGGCAAATAATTTAGCCGCATCCGCGTAGGCTCTTGTCACATTGCTAGTGCCGTACTTACCTACAAGCACAGGCATAGAAGACATGGCTACGTCAAAGAATGTAATAAACGCGGACGAAAAGTTTAGCCCCATAGTGTAGGCAAAACCTAGGCTGTTAGTCATTTGAGACCATCTCGGTATGTTTGGAGATTGAGCAAATTTTGCCATTTGATCCATTTTTGTCGCCATTGCAGAAGTTTCAGGATCAGTTAGATAACTTTGCTCAGAACCTTCTTGTCTAGGCTCTGCTAATTTCTTCCTAAAGCCCTCCAGCTTAGCTGCAAACTGCATCTGGACTAGCTGTCTGTTTAGATCGCGGCCCTTCTCTTTTAACATTGTGTAAGAGTCAAAGTCTATACCACCCATACCTGTAGGTGTAGTGTCTCCAATAAAACCTCTCACATCGCCACGGCGTCTGAAATTCTGCATGAAAGATCGTTCGGGCATGGCGTCTAAGGCTAGGTCTACTAACGCTTGCATTGCTTCCTGATAAGATTCTTTTGAATCAAAAGACGATTCTCGCAGTGCCACAGTATTTAGCACGTCTTGTACAAATCTCGGAGGTGGAGTCCTTTGCAAGTCCATTGGTTTACTAGCTTCACTAACTTCTGTAGCAGAACCACCAAGCTCTAATGCTTTGTCTCTGGCTTGCTGCGCTTTGCGTAATGTAGGGTAATACTCTATAAAGCGTTCACCCGTTTTATTATCTGGGTTTAATGGGTCAGGTGCGGTGTATGCTAGCCTATACTTACCCTTACGTGTAAGTGGAAAATACGGACGTATTATACCCCCTTGAGACCGTAATGTTTCTGTCAACTTCTGCATAGCTGATGTTCTTGTCGCAGCATCAGGCATGGTAAGTTCTAATCTTGTCTCTAATGCTTTCATTACGTCATTATACGTATCTTGAAAATAATTTCTCATCTGTTGATATAAAGTCTTACCCTTATCATCTAGCTGATTGTATATCTCCAGTAGCTGTGCGTGGGATTGTGTTTTTTCACGACTATCAGAGTACTGCCCGACATCTGCGGATGGATCAACGCGTAAATATGTACTTCGCGGTACTAGGTTATTCAGCGCTTTCATCTGTTTTGGATTTGCTTTTTGCCAATCAAATAGATCTCTAGACAAAGAGTTTAGCATGTCTGTTTTGTTTCGAAGCGTACCGCTCATTTCGTTTATTAATATATTTAACTCAGGTGCAAATGGTATTTTAGCCTTTGCGATATCAGACAAAATGTTCGATGGCATTAGGGATAGCAGGGCGTTCTTTAGTTTTGGGCTAACATTCTCGTTATATGCTATATCTGCGAAGTCTACCACAGTTTCGGTAGTGCTTTCAGGAACTACATTTGCCACACTACTAAGAAGTTTACCCGCTCCTGATTTTGTTGCAGCAATAAGCGGTATTCTTGGAGCGTCACGATATTCTGGAGCAGGTGCTATCATACCCTCTATTATACGATCTACTTCTGTTAGAGCAGATGATCGTGGTAAGCCTAACACGCGGCGCACAACCTGACGAATTGCATCGGTAAACTTATTCCATAATGTTGTGTTACCTTTATTAGTTTTGGTAAGTGCTAACATTGTTTGAAACTGAGGATTACTTAGAGCTTCAGCAACAAACTCGTTTAGGTCTCTAGTACCGTACACTTCACCGATTTGCTCACGAGCTACGTTGAACACATTCTCTAACTGCTTTGTAGTCGGTGAAGACTTATTAGCTATAGAAGCCGAAGTAACCGCATGGGTCATCTCATGCAGTACAGTATGTGCGTTCATACCAGTATTTCTGTTTACATAAATAGTATTTGTTTCAGGTTCAAAGAACCCCGCACCTTCGCGTCCCAATATAGGTTCAAGACTATCAAGCACTTGTACTTGTGTATTACCTGTAGCTTTATCCAACTTAGCCGCAATCTGACGTACACGCTTTACAGGGTTAGTAGCCGCTATAGAACGTAGTACTACGCCTAGCTGATTATTCTCTAACGCATTTATCATGCTAGGTAGCAATCGTAAGTCCAATGAAGCCACTGGGTTTTCTAAAAAGAATCCATCTCTGCGACGCAATGCAGCTTCTCGTGTATCCTCACCTTTAACAGTTTTAAGTTGGAACTCTTGGGCTAACTTGTTCGAAGCTTGTTTTGGCTCGGCCTGTATTATGGCCTCCGCTCGTCTTGTTTCTATCTGAGCATCTATGCGCTCAGAAGTAGCTTTGGATTGCGGATCGCGCCCATATATTACTATGTTCTTTGACACAATAGCTTGAGCTTCGGGGGACATATTATTTTTTACCCATATAGCTGCTAAACGTCCGTTATCCCTAGTTTGGTCTTGGTAAAATAAATACTCTGCATCAGAGTTTACATCCTCCCGTGTGTAGCTTTGTTTAGGTTGGCTAATACTTGCGGCTCCTAGGGCTGCTAGCGCATCTGCAGGTCTTCTTATTTTACTAAAAAATATGTTTGCCGCTTTTTGTTCTTTGCTTTTATTTGGGGCATCCAATAAATTTAACACAGCCTGTTTATCTGCCACTGTGGTTGTATCAACTTCTCCAGACTCAGCTTCTGTCTCAGCGAACTCTCTAGCTATTTGTGTATCTTCTCTAGATACTCCTCCCACTTTTGCTCTTGGTTGTTTAGTAAACCTTTCGTCTATTCTTTGTTGCAGTTCTTGCTGAGCTACAGAGTTTTCGTCTTCTACAGCTTTCTTAACAGAATCAACAAGAGTGGTATCTGGAGCGACAGGGGCAGGGGGCGTAACGTCTATACCTGCAGGTATAACTTGCCCTGCACGAGTTACGTCCATTCCCGGTTCAAGCTTGAGTGTAGGTTTCGGCACAACAGGCGCACGTAGATTAGGTGGGTCTGCTAGGGGTTTGGCGGTTTGTTGTTCTGTAGTCTTTTTAAGAGCTTCTACTTTTGCCTCTTCTTTAGCCATTTTTGCCGCTATATCAGCTTCCATTTCAGCCGTTGTCTCAGCTATCCCGTCCATCATAGGTTTGTTTCTGGCACGTATCTCTGCCATTTCTTTATCATGCACTTGTTTTGCGGTTAGTGTATCTGACTTTGCTCCTGTTGTGTCTGTAGTATCATCAGTAGCTGGCACACTATTTCCCACTGCTCCATCGTCAGATGATACAGGCTCTTTGGCACTCTCAACTCCACTTCCAGTCCCTTCGATTCCAACCACGCTAGATCCACTACTCTCAGCGCGTCTTCCAGCTCCTGTGACGTTAGCTGTAGCTCCTGCTCCAGTAAGTAATCGCTCAATCCTATCTCCTATATCAGGTACTTTTTTCTTTACTTGTGAGTTTTTAGCGTAACTCCGTAGTCTTTTTTGCACTTCTGGATCAGAGAGAGGTTTATTTACAATTTTTTTACGTAATGGAGCCGCTTTCATTACTCCCACTTCTGTAAGTATTTCATTAGTGACAGTGTTTAAATCTAGTTCTAATTGTTCGGATTGTTGATTTTGCTCAGTTGTTTCAGTTGTTTCAGTTACAGTGCCTTCTCCTGCGGGCTTTATCTGTTCAGGTAGGTTAGGAAACAACTCTCCTTGTGGGTCAATTTGTGTGGTATCTTTACCAGTTTTTGTAGCCGCTGTAGCACTCTGCGCTTTGTTACCTGTATTCTTTTTAGTAGTGTCTACATCTCCAGATGCAAAGGCGTCTCCAACCGCGCCGATAGTGCTTCGTGTGCCGCCACCAACTAACCCACCTGCAATAGCTGCTTCGCGGTATTCTGCAATAGCATCTTCGCTGTCAATAGGTAATCCTGCTTGAGCGCGTTCAAGCATTTGTTGTCCGACCTCAGTTAAACTTTCTGTCCCTGCACCTGTACCTAAACGAGTTGCTGTTCTCGTAAAGATGGATTTGCCCAGCGGACGTAACACACCACCTAACAAGACCTTGTCAGCTAAACCCTCAAGGGCTGCTTGTCCAAACGTAGCTCGGAGAGCCGCACCTACATCAACACTATCTAACTCTCCCGCTGCTACTCGATCTTCTTGTCTCTGAATATTGTTACCAAATAGTATAGGCGCAGTCGCAACGCCCGCCGCTGCTACACCTGCTACAAATGGTGCTGCGGGGGCGAGGACAGCCGTTGTAGCTGCTGCGCCAAGACCTGCACCTAACTGTGGTATTTGTTCGCCAAAGACTTCTCCTGCATAGGTAAGTCCCGAACTCAGTCCTGTTACATCTGTAGACTGCATACGCTTCGGCTGTTGTAGTAGTAATTCGTTAAGTTCCTGACGGGCGTTTTCTTCTACATCAAGACCGTAGTCTTTTAGGAAATCAACCCCTGTCTCTTCGCCTATTGTACCTATCGTTTCGCCAATAGCTTCTTTAAATTGCTTCTTACCACGAGAGAACCCACGACCTAACGCAGTACCGTCATCAAATTCGGCGGTTCCCTCTCCAAATTGCTCCTCTAAACGTGCTTTTACGGCATCACGGTCTTGATTTAAAACCTGATTTATTCTAGCAAATTCAGTATCGCTAGGGGCATCGCCTTTAATAGTAAAATTATATGCTTGTCCTGTTTGCTGATCAATATAGTTGTATAAGCCCATAATCCAGCCCTTACGTGTCTTGTATTTCTACATTTTTAGCCTTTGTTCCAGATGGCATTAAACTATCGAACATGGATTTGAGTCTTATATATTCTAGTTTTTGTGCGTTTGTCGCTTTATCGTTTTCTACATCAAACCTTAATGCGTTTAGCTTATCAATCCCGCCTAACATTTCAAAATCTGCAACCTCTCTTTCTCTAGCTGCTTTAGCCGCACTTCCATCTGCTAACTCTTTTCTTAAATCTAAGTTAGCCAGTTGTATATTCATCCCCATCTGTGACCGTAAAGCAGCGGCTTTCGAAGCATCTATCTTTTCTTGCAATCCTAAAATAGCTATCTTGTTTCTGTTATATTCTTTCTTACGATCTTTAGAGCCTTTCAGCACATTTTTAAGCGCATTGCCCGCGCCTTCCCCAAAGGTAGCTGTAGGCTTCATAAGCTCTGCACCGAAATCAACCATCTTCATAGCTGTTTCGTACTTCTTATCTTTCTCTAGATCTTTGTAAAAATCCATTAACGACCCAGTAGACTCCGCAGACCTAGCGTCCAACTTCCGTAACAATTCCTGTTCTGAGGTTAGAGGTGGTGTGTCATCTGGAATTATAGGTGGTGTGTCATCTGGAGTTTCTTCAGATTTTGTAGTATTCTCTGCGGCTGTTAAACTGCCTTCATCTTGCTTAGTAAAATTAACATTTTTAAATATATTAATGGCTTCTTGTTGTTTTTTAATGTCTTCTTGTTGTTTTTTAATATTGCTATCGTATAAGTCTGAAAGCACAGGTATTTTTGCTTTACTAAGCGGCTCAGACTTTCCAACTACATTAGCTGCAATGCTTGGGTCTCCACCCGCAGTCACACCTACAAGACCAGTCTCTAGATTTGGTGGTTGCGACAACCCTGAAGGCCCGACTAGCATGTCTCCAAAATATCCTGCGCCATCAGATTTTCTCTTAGCAGGTGGAGCAACATTGGTTACGGGGGCAGAACCTGCTTTTACCCCTAAGATACTTGCTAAATTAGCTATTGGTTCTTTAATTAAGTCGGGGGTTGTAAGATCACCTATATTAAGCTCAGCTTTTTTAAAAGTTTCGGGAATTACGTTTCCTTCAGCGTCAACTTGATTTGAACCAATGGGTATGTTTGTAATGTCTGGGAGAAAGTTAAGCGATGGACCTACAGTATCTGTACCAATAAGCGGGAGTTTACTTGTAGGGAGAGCGCCACCCGCAGTAAAATCTTCTCCTGCTTCCTGTGCAGAATTAATAGCTTGTATAGCTTTACCACCTTGCACAAGTTCACCGCTACTATCGTATGTGTTACCTATAGGCGTTACAAAAAACTCTTTGCCATCTATAATTTGCTTAGTTGCGCCTAACTCAGAAAACTGTTCTTCTGGTGTTTTTAATTTATCTTCAGGAGTACGGTTAAACCGATCACTACTCATAAAGTTTTTCTTTTTAAAGTAATCAGCCATTTCTGCAGCTTCTTTAATTAGCCTTTGATTTTCGCTTGGTAGATAGCCGCCCGGAACACTACCGCCTTGGTAACGTGGTTTTTGACTGGCTAGAAACCTAGTAAGGTCTGCGGGGTCAGGACTGTTATTAAACGGAACCATTAACTCATCAGGTGTAAGCCTTGATTTTTCAAATTCTGCTTTAACGTTTGCTTGACGAGCTTGTTCTGCTTGTTGTCGCATAAGACCTAGAGCATTATAAGGTTGTCCTGTTGTTGGATCTATGACAGCAGGGTCTCTCATAGCGGGCATAGTCATCATTGATGGTGGGAAGACAGTTTTAGCGTTAGCTGCAGTTGGAGCTAGTTGATTACTAGTAGGTTCAAAACCACGAATCCCTGATTTAAGAATCCCTGATTCAAACTCAGGCTTAACAGTTTCAGCCATTGATGCTATTGGAGCTAGTTGACTAGCGGTAGGTTCAAAGCCACGACTTGGAGAAACAACAGTTTCAGCCGTTGCCGCTACTGGAGCTAGTTGACTAGCGGTAGGTTCAAAGCCACGACTTGGAGAAACAACAGTTTCAGCCGTTGCCGCTACTGGAGCTAGTTGATTACTAGTAGGTTCAAAACCACGAAGTCCTGATTGTTCTAATACGCCGCTGGCCCTTTTAGCACCTTCTTTTACTTCATCTCCATATTCACCTGCAAGTGCTTTAGATAAAACCTCACGCTGTAGTTCAGGGCCAAGTTCACCTGCGATTGCAGCTTGAACCACTTGTCTTTGTGCTTCCTTCCCATAACTACCCTTTAATGACAATTCTGTAATAGCGGGTTGTAAAGTATTTGTAATGCTATTTGGGTTCGCTCGCGCTTCTGCCATAATCTTGTCAATTTGTTCTTGAACACTACCTGCCTCCTGCATCTTCACTACACCACCTGTAGCCATACGTGTGGGTTGTTTCGGCATCATTGCAGCAATACCTGTGTTTTCAGCCATACTTGTTTTTGGAGCCATAGCTTGTGCCATCTGCGCTACTCCACCCATAGGCATACCTGCCGCTGTAACGGCCTCTTGTGCTACAGTCGGAGTGTTAGCGGCTTCGGCACGGGCTTGCTCTGTCTGCATTCTCTTTCTACGACTTAGCTCACTTAGGACTAGGAACTGAGGTACGTTACCGGACGGCCTTTGCATTTCTGTGACAAGTTGTTGTTGTGAAAAGTTCTTTAGATCGTCTTGTACCTTTAGAATATTCATTACATCATCCCACGATAGAGACCTAACCCTGCTATACCTGCGCCTAGCGCTTGCTGCATTGGATTATAGTTTTGGAAGTTAGATACTTCTTTATTTGGTGCTATTGGTACACCTTGCAGTATGTTAGACAAGAAGCCTAACTGATCT
>Ga0209336_10000416_pt1 | contig 22036 bp, 26 predicted proteins | sample LinPmetageLP32_FD_184042 | JGI IMG/M metagenome (GOLD analysis project Ga0209336, IMG submission 184042) | Marine viral communities from the Pacific Ocean - LP-32 (SPAdes) (version 2) | ecosystem: Environmental > Aquatic > Marine > Oceanic | place: Pacific Ocean | collected 2009-08-23
TTACCACCATTAGAATCAGAGTTGAAGGTTGGAGAGTCTAACATGCTGTCGTGTGTTGATAAATTTACTGATGTCCAATCATTATTATTACCTGATACATCATTACCTAAAGCTGAAGAATCCGCATAATCTAAATGAAAACCATTTGTACCAAATGTAAGACCAGAAGCATCTTTAGGAATCCAGACTCCGTTTTTAGTAGTTCCAAAAGAATCAGGACCTAAAGCTGTTCCATCAATCATAATAGTTTCTGCTAAGTATGCTTTAAGTGGTGTTTCTCCTAAAGTATTAGATGCACCTCCTATTACATGCTGAACACTATTATTAACAGCAGTATTTCCAGATACACTAGCTGTAGCTCCTGATGCCGCTTCTCCATTTACATATACAGTAGCAGTTCCACTACCTTGTTTCCATACTACATGATACCATCCTGAAATATCTCTATATACACCATTTGAAAAGAAAAAATTAGCTTCAGCAGAAGAAGAAAATAATTGACCAATATAATAATTTAAACGATAAAAACCATCTTGATTTCCACTTGAACCTGCATTTAAAATACCGCCCGGTTGGTCAGCATTGCCATTTATTCCAATTTGAGTTAATTTAAGCCATGTAGAAAATGTCCATGTAGCTCTATTACCTGCACCACTAGGAGTACGTTTTAAATATCCAGAATCTCCTAGCCTAACACTCTTAGCTATTTGATGGTCATAGAAAGCACTACCACCTCCACCACCTGATACTACTCCTGATGCTCCTGCTCTTGGGCTAGTTTCTTGTAATTGACTCATAATTTTCTCCTATGCAGGTGTTTTAACATCTTTGCTTAATACTAATTGTATAGATGTAGTAGTTCTTATAATATAATCTATTCTATCCACAGCATTAGCTCCTGTAGATAAAACTCCTGCTGTTCCTCCTGCAAAATCATAAGAAGAGCCATATGCAAGGGTTCTACCTCCTGTGCCATCTTGTACTATAAAGATGCTTCCACTTTGTCCTACTACTGCATTAGTTGGATTAGCTAGGGTGTATGCACCACTATTATTTGCCGCTAAAACTCCATTTCCTGCCGCATCTGATAATATGAAATGATTATTTAATGATATATCTGGAGTAATAGTACCATTTGACGCACTATTTACAGTAGTTATACTTGCTCTTTGAGCCTTACTAAAGGTTTGAGCAGTTGATATTTTAGCAAGGTCTGTAATATTACTTCCTTGCGTAAATGAAGCTAAATTAATCCAATTATTATTTGCGGCATTTCTCATTTTTAAAATATTATCGCCTGTGTCATAATACCACATATAAGCATAAACTGTTGATGGGTCTGAGCCACTACTATTGTTTGAAACTATTGCCGCTAATGCTCCATTGATGTCTGCTCTAACAGTAGCACCATCTCCATTTGCGATTACATAATCATGTGTTGCCATTATATTCTCCTATATCGTTGCATTTGTAACGGATAAAGCACTAACTTGAATGTTGTATGCTGTATCTTCTGTAGATAATTCTGCTTTAAATTTAAACCCTCTTGCAAATGCTTCATTAGATTGCAATAGTTTATAAGGCGACCAAGTAGCACTTCCACTCGCAGGGTCATCATTCGTACTTGCATAATAAGTTTCAACATTGCAAACTGCCGCATCTCCTGTACCATCAAAGTCAGCCCATGTATCAATATTAGCCGCTCTTGAATCAACTTTATCTAATATATTGACAATAGCTGAAGTTACTGATGCTTGCAAACGTATTCTTGTAGGACTACTTTTGTCTAATTTAGTTGCAAATTCATATGTTCCTGTTGTATTTACATTTCCTAAGAAATCAAAATCTGCAATTAAGTCAAAATTTGCAACATCATCTAAGTCTACTGAAGAGGTTAATTGCAATTTATTACTAGAAACCATAGTTCTAGTTTTAGTTCCTGCAAAACCAGGACTTTCAGTAATAGTTGCGGCATTTGTGTAAGCTAAGATAGTTTCATTTTCAGATACTACTCCCACAGCAGTTGGTGAATAATTACCACTACTATCAAAGAATTTAGCTAAATAAGTTCCTGCTCTTAAAGGTAATGTTTTATTTGTTGCTGAGCCTGCTACTCTACCATCTACTAAAATAGATGTAATCCATGTAGCACTACTTGTTGCAGGAGTCCATCTAATCTCTACACCACCACCAATAGTAACATCTAAGTCTGTTGACTTATCCCAAGCTAAAACTCCTAGCCCTCCTCCTGTTATCAAAGTAAAGTTTGTTACATTTGCAGGAGCGGCAGAAAGACCAGATAAAGAAAAAACTGTTGTAACATATTCAGAAACTTTACCTAATATATTTTTTGCTCTCACTCGAATATTATAAACTCCAGCAGGCAAATCTAATACTTCTGCTTCTGTTGCTACAGTATTTCCTGCTGATATAAAAACTGAGTCTGTAGATAGTTTATATTCTACTTGATACATATCAACTTGACTATCATTAGCGGCAACCCAAGTAATTTTCATTCTTGATGCTACTCTTGCATTATCTCTAGTTGTAAATAAATTTTCAGATACTTGTAAATTACTCGGCGATAATACAACAAAAGCACTTGGCAAATTAGTATTAGGTGCATCTGCCATTGCTTGTTGCTCTGTAGTAGACCAAGAATAACTACTTGCCGCATATTCTGTTAAACCCATATTTACTAGCAATCCATTAGGAGTAGTAGCAAAACCCCATGAAGTAACTCTAAATTCTTTATTAGACCAACCATATCGAGTGTTACTCACTTTAATAATATCGTTTATATCTGCTATAAAACAAGTGCATTTAAACACACCTTGAATATGAACTGGTTGTCTTGCCGCATATAATTGTATTTTTGCAATTCTTTGAGCCATTGAAGATGATGTGGTAAAAGGTAAACTATAATCTCTATATATTGTTGCTCCATTATCTTCTGCTATAAAACTAGCTACTTCTAAAGCAGGATAATCTGTTTCTTCCCAATCGGACTCTTCTGATATAAATGTTCCTTTAATTGCATTAAAAGTATCTCTACGGCTTAATCTCGATTGAACAGTTAGCTCTCCTACTATATCACTTTCATCAATAGATAAAACTGAAGTTCCTGTGCTTGCGGCAAATACTTTATATAAACCATTACTATATGACAAAACTCCTGACATAGAAGTTAATATTTCATTAAGTATTTCTCTTGGTTTTGATTCTGTACTTATCATTCCATTAGCTTCATATCTATTTTCTGTACCACCACCTGATAAAGATTGTGATTCATCACAGATATTTGCGGCAGTTACTACAGTATTATTATCAATTTTACCTGCTGGAACTTTTAAACCTAAATCACTTGTAAGATAATCTCTTATTATCATAGCAGGATTAGATGAAAATGCTGTTTGACTTGTTCTCGTGTCTAATATTTTTTTACCTTTAATAACTGCTTTAACATTGGGAACACCTTGATACAAGTTAGGGTCAAATCTAAATCTAAAATAAATATATGCCATACCAGATAAAGTATGTGCTGAAGTCCACTTGCCATCACTCTCACTTATTAAATCTGGATTTGCACCTTGTGTATTAGTACCTAAAGCTGTTTGTATTCTTAAATAAGGATTACCATCTTTATAATACTCACTACTAGATGCTTGTGTTATATTACCACTACTATCAAGCATAGAAGGTGTAATTATATTTCCATTTACATAAAACTCTTTAAATTCTGTTATTTCATGTGAGGCTACTACTACAACCATATGTAGATAAGTATTAATAGCTGAATCTCCTGCATTTCCGTTACCTGCTGTAGTTTCTAAAAATACTATTGGTCCACCTACTTGAATTTCTCCATATACAACTTTTCTAGCTGTTATTGCTTGTCTAAAACTTTGTTTTCTATCTTGAGCAGTAACAGAAAAATTAGGAGCATCTGGTTTTTTAGGTTTAGGTGCTAACATCATAGAAGCAAAAGATAGGACTACTGATATAATCATGCCCGGAAGGCCACCTTGTATATAACCTGTAACTGCGGCTACAACAATATTAACTATATCACCCATTACCCAACCTTCCAAGCAAATTGACAATCTGTTCTAGGCAAATCTAAATATCCTTTATTAGTTACAAATCTAGCATCATCTCCTGTTAATATACCTACAGTTAGATTAGTTTCATTGCTAGTATTACCTAAATAATTTATTTTTAAAGTTGCAACAACATCACCTCTTTGTGCAAAATTAATATGTACTCTGGGAAAATGATAATCCCAAAAATTTATTATATAATTATTTAAAGTATCTTTTACTTTATAAGGAATATTATATTTTTTAAAATATATCAGAATAGACTTATAACCACCTAAAGCATTTTTCCATTGTTTTAAGTGTTGTAAACCAAAATCTTTATTTGTATATTTAGAAACAACATCAGCACTATAGCAAACACAATCAGATACTCCCCATACAAATGTTCTTGGTTTATCTAACTCTTCAAAAAGTGTTATTTGCCAATCTTCTAGCTTGTGCGTACTTCGTTGCCCCATAATATTTCATCATCCTGTAAAGAAGCTACATATTCTAAACCTTTATCATTAGGAAAATCTATAGCTTGGTCTTGTGGTGTATATCTTTTTATTTTTGGATTTTCTAATGTTATTAATTCACTTTCACAATTAACAGTAACAGTTGATGTATCACCTTTATCTTTTAATGTCATAACATCCATAAATCCAGAAAAAACAATATATGGGTCTGAAACTATAATACTAGGATTGTTAAATAACTCTCCTCCCATTCCTGTATGATTTGTGCAGTAATAATATAAGTAAGAAGGAAAAGTTGCAGGTGCTACCCAAGTTGCTGTTGCTCCTGCTGTTCCTGAAGTTCCTGATTCTGTCCAAGATGCTGTAGTATATTGAGAACCTCCTCCTCCTGTTCCATCAACTGTTGTAGATAATCTAAATTGATGTCCTGCATTACTAGAATCACTAACATCAAATATATATTTATTACCTGCATAAATATCTAAATCTGGTGTTAATAAATTCTCAATGTAGTATTTACCTCCACTTGCAGTAACCTTAAAAGTTGTAGCAATTTCTGGTTCTGGGACCATAAAAGCTGTTTTAACTTTTATAGGTCTACCATTATAGGCTTCTGCTAAAGCTATTGATACAATTGAGGAACTCATGCCTGATAAAGTAACAGAGAAACCATTTGCTCTCATCTCTAAACTTTCAGCACTTTGGTCAATATTCATTAATGTTCCTGCACCTGTATATGTAATTCCACCTACTGATATATCTCCATAACCAGTCCATAGGTTAACATCTCCACTATCAAATTCTGCTTCTACTAATACTGCTGAACGCAAAGTGTCGGCTCTTGCATAAGCTCTAAATGCCGCAGTTGTTGTTCTATTAGCCATTATAAAACTTCCCTAACAGCAAAAGTTATTCCGTAAGTAGATACTGCATTTGTATTCCAGTTAGTTTCATTAGCTGATAATCTAAAAACACCTTTTGTATCTGCTACAGTTATTGCTAAATTATTTGCAGGACTTTCTCTTAATGCAGGTTCAATAGATAAAGTAAAGTTTCCTGAACCATCTGAATTAGAATCTGCTGTTACCATATGTAATCTTGATGCTGTACCTGTTCCTAATTGTATGTAATCACCTGCTTTTAAATACCCTGTTTTACTATTAGGAGCACCATCACATACTAAAGTATTACCTGTTTGACTTGCTCCATTGACTAATGGTGTTCCTGCACTTGTTCCTGCTGTTCCTAAAGCAACTCTAGCATCCCAATCTCCCAAGAACATACTGCCATACTGTCCTCTAAGGCTAACTAAAAAAGCTACAAAAGCTCTAGCATTAGCAGTACGCATAGGAGGCATAGTAACCTCGCACTCCCACCATTCCCCTGTATATTGGTACACTTGTTGCTCTCCTGTAAATACACTCTGGGAGCTTCCTATAATTCTTTTTATTCTCCAAGATGTGCCACTAGGTGCAATAGTTGCAGGAATAGTTACTGGATATGTTGTCATGAGAACGTATCAGCCATTTGACCACCCCTTTTTTTAGCATCCATAACAGCACTAACAGATTCTTGTTTAATTTGTGGTAATAAAGAAATCATCTCTGCTCTTACTGTTTGTGATACTCCTGTTTCTATATTAATTGTTTGATTAACTGTTGCTCCACCACCACCTGAGTTTTTAAGGCTTCTGTTTGTGAATATTCCACCTGATGTATTAGGCACAAACATTTCTGGTCCTTTATCTCCTACTATGTAAGGTTGATTAGCTGTTACTGAACCACCATTACCCATTATTGGCGCTCCTCCTCCTCCTCCACTTCCTCCAAATAATGAAGTTCCTATAGAAAGTATTTTTCCGAAATCAAAACCTCCTCCACCACTACCGCCTACACTCCCCATAGCTTTAGTAATAGCTTGTTGTGCTTGTAGTTTAAGTAGGTCGGAAATAATATCTCTTACAATGCTTTTAAGACCATCTCTAAAGCCTTTCCAACCATCCGTCATCCCTGCTAAAGCATTTGCTGTGCTATCAGATAAAAATTCTGTTACCCTGTTAAGACCTTCTAAAGCAATCTTACCTTCTTCTGTAGATTCAAATAATGCTAGTTTTAATCTGCCTAAAGCCAGAGAGTAGTCATCTTGATTAATTACACCCATTTGTAGAGCTAAATCTAAATTGACTAAGGCATCATTATATTCTTCCTCTGCCTTAGATAATATTTTTAAATCTTGTAGTGTTTCTTTTATTACTTTATCTCTTTCTTCCATTGCTTTTCTAGTTGCAGTTATTCTTTCATCATCTCCTGTAACCTCATCAAACATACCCCCTGCACCACCTGACTTTACTTTAGCTCTTTGTATTATTTCTTCTATACTGCTTCGTGTTGGCATAGGTATAGGAACAGTTACTTGTAATGCACCATCACCATCACCATCACCATCACCATCTTCTTCCGTTTTTTTTGGTAATGCTTTTCCTGCTAGTCCAAAAAATTCTCTAATTTTTGATATAGCTACTTTTATTTTTTCAATAATTATATCAAATCCTCCTGTAACTTCAGCTAATGCTAATAATAATAAACTTACACCTCCGATTAATGGATTTTTATTAAAAGCAAAATTTAATAGCTTCATTGCTCCTGTGGCAATAACTATATTTTTAGCTAAAGCAACAAAAGCTATACCAATATTTGCAATTATTAAAGTTAATTTCATTCCTATAAAAATTCCTATAGTAACAACTACTAATTTAAAATTATTATTTACAAAAACTAAAGCATCACTTAAAGATTTAGTTGCTGAAACTAAACCTTGAGATATTTTTCTAGCTAATTCATCTACAGAATCAGCATTAACTGCTAGTGATTTATCTAAATCACTAAATTGTGTTTTTAATTCTTGAAAAAAACCTTCATCATTAATTGCTCTTTGAAAATTAAATACTTTATCACCTAACATTGATAAAGTTCCACCAAAAGTTGTAGCTAACCTATCTGCCGCTTGTGCGAATCTTCCATTTCCTGAAAAAACTCTTTCAAAAGCTTTTATTGTTTCTTCAATGCTAACTTCCGCTCCTACTTGGAATCCAAGCATTTCTCTAACACCACGTTCTTTAAATAGCTCTGCTGAGGCAATTCCTGCACTAAAAGACCTTTGTATCTGTAAAGAAGTTGTAGCAAAATCTAAACCAGAAGAAGCGGCTACATTACCTGTGATTTCAAGAATTTTGCCTAGTTCTTCAGCATCTTTTGTTACTACTGCTAAAGCTCCTGCACCTCGTTGTATTTCACCTAAACTAAATGGAACTTTAGATGCAAAATTTGCCATTACCTCAAAGGCTTTACTACCTTCTTCTACACTTCCAAAAAGAAGCTCTAGTCTTATTTTTAAAGATTCTATAGACATTCCTGTCTTAATTATACTTCTTATTCCTGCTCCAACACCAAGTCCTATTAATGCTCCTTTTAAACTAAATATACCTGCTGTTGCACCACTAACCGAAGTTCTAAGTCTAGCAAAACTCGCTCTCATTTTATTTGTTGTGTTTTTAGTAGCTGTTTCTGAAGACTTTAATTTAGCCCTCAAGTCTTTCATATCAGCTTCTATGCGTACTATGAGTTTATCTACAGTTGCCATTAGTCTGGATATACCTCCATAATTTCTTTAAGGTCGTCTTGTTGCATAGGAGCTTCTTTGCCACCATTAAATTCTTGGAAACCTTCTATGGCTAAATTTAATTCTATTAAACTCATATCCCAAAACTCCTTTGGCGGTATATGAAGCATTCCAATTCCGATTTGTATGTATCGTTGCCAGTCTAATCGGTCTGATTTGACACCGCTTCTACGTTTTTTTCAGAATCTTCTTCTTCATCTTTGTTGCCACCTGTAATAGCATTAGCAAGAATTTCTCCTGTTACTTTTATGCCATCAGTTAAACCTGATTCAAATACTAACTCACCTATTTCTTTTTGTGTCATGTTATTACCACCTGCTCTAATAGCTATTGATAATACTGTTACACAATCCGTAATAGAAAGATTACTATTCATAAGTTCTGTTGCTAACTTTAGAATAGGTCTTCCTGTTGCTTGCTCAATCCTCATAATACCATCTAGTGTTAATCTAGTGTTGTATTCAGTATTATTTAGACTTACCTTTAGTTCTCCTCGAAATTTGTTCGTCATTATTATCTGCTCCTAATGTTAAAGTTTCACCTCTATCACCATCATTGATAATAGTTTTTATAATGAAATCTTTATTATTAGATGTAACTGTTGAACCAACTTCAATTCCTTCAATATAAGGTATTGTAATTATAACAGTATCGTTGGACTTATTCATTTGTCCTTCTACAGTTTCACCTGAAACAACGATTTCACTTTTAATCCATGCCATGTTCTATGCTCCTAAATTATACAGTTGCAAAAGTAATAGCACCAGAACTTTCAAATGAGAAAGAATAGGTTACTTCACCATTATACTCACCTGCATATTCTAATGATGTTAATTGGAACTTTCCTGTGTAAGTTCCAAAATCTGGGATTAAGAATTGATAGTTAGTAAATACCGCTTGATTCATATCTCCTTGAAGTGTAGCTTCTGAAGCAGAATCAGTAAAAACTCCTGAACCACTTACACTCATTGACATTATACCACCATTAGCTAATAAAGTTCTAGCTGTACCACTATCTTTGTTTGTTATATCAACAGTTTCATCATTAATAGATATACTTGTTGACCTCATTCCTCCTATAGTAGTGAAAACTTCTGGTGAAGCCGCATTACCTAGTTTCATTAAGAGGGACCTACCTTTTTGTGCCGCCATTTCGTATACTCCTTGTTATTGGTCAGTTATAAATGCTCTAAAACGCATTATGCCATGCCTCGTTACACCATCTCCGTCTATAACTTGCGTTGTAAACTCACACCTCAAGTCTATCAGATTAGCTCCCGAAACGCTAAGAGAATATTCATGTAATAATAAATAAACCCTACTCATTATATCTTTTATCTGTTTCATGCCTTGATATGCACTCCAAACATCAACAGTAAAAATATAATCTCTTGCATCTAATGTTTTACTTCCATCATCTACAGATGTGCCTTCGCCTATAACTACACAAGGCAAAACTGTATCTTCTGGAACAGCATCAAACACTCCTGTTACTAAATCACCTAAAGCTGAATCCCCATTTAAGCGAGAATACAAAGCAGTCTGTAATGCAAATGCGTGTAGAGCCATTAGATTAAAACCTTTGCTATATCGTCATCTTTTCCAATAATTCTGCCGACTATATCGTCATGAATCCATGTATCATCTAATGGAGTAGCAACTGCAATAATATCTTTGCTATTGTTATCGCTTGAACCCACTACATAATCTCCAATTTTAAATTCATTACTATACATCTTTAACTCGTAAATTCCTGTAGTTTTTACTTCTACAGGAGTTACAGAATCATCTACAATAACAAAAACTTTGGCTTTATCTATAGTATCTGATAAATCTCCATTCATATCGAATGCCATTAATCTCATCATTGTTATTTCTTTTCGCCTTTTATAAAGCCTATTGCACCACAAGCTCCACATCCTAACATTGCTATTGTCTGTAAAAGGTCATTTGGTATAATAACACCCCCCATTGCTAACACTCCACTTAGTGCCGCATAAGATGATGGTTCTTTAAATCTTTCTATTATTTTCTCCATATTCTTCTCCTCCTTATTTTAAGCCATTTTTAATAGCTTTTGTTAATTGTTGTTCGTACTTTTTTCTTGATTCTTCAGCGGCAGGTTGCATAAAAGGTCTTGCCGCCATTTTAAAAGTACCATACTCTAATGCCTCACTATAATCAGCATTACTAATAATGTCAGCACCTAATTGGTCGCCATCTATTTTTACTACAATTTGTGATGCTAAAAATCCTGTATCGCCTGCAGGAGGGTCGCCTGCTTTAGATACATTTATAGTTCTTTTTGGGTCATATCTTGTTGTTTGACCACCTGACCTAGAATTTTGCAGAATAGATTGGACAGCTATGTTTCTTATATTATTAGCTATAGAATTTACAACTCTTTTAACATTACTTTGTGTAGCACTTGATTGCTTTCTTATTCTATTATCAAATCCACTTTGATTCATTACTTTTAATTTAAAGCCTGCCATTATAAATCTGCATCTCCTCCCTCTGTGCAACGGAACAACAACCATCTATCTCTTTCTTCTAAAGTATATACATATTTAACTGAGAGCAGTCGTGTTGTTCCGAAGTCATTCCAAGAGATACGCATTTGACCACCATTAGCTTTAAAGTTTATATTGCTATAATACCTAGTGTATACATCATGGGTTAATGTATGGTCTATTCTTCCTGCTTTATAAGCATTATCTCCATTGGTAGGCTTAACACTTGCAAATAAAGTTCTAGTAGTACCCCAAGAAGAAGTGTATCCTCCTCCTGCGTCTGTTGACCTGCTTCTGCTTTGCAGTATTACTGAGAATTGTAAATCACCTATTGCGACTGATTGTTTAGCCATTAACTAAATCCTATGCCGAACCTTGTAACTTTATAGGGTCTTAATAGTGAACTTATTAACCCAGATACATTAGATGTACTTTCACCTTTTAATATAGGTTCTGGATTCTCAAAATAATTAACTGCCATAACAGTTATTGCTTGTTTAATAGGTGTAGGTACTGTAGATGCCGCTGTACCATAGCCTGCTTCATAAGTAACTTCTATAGCATTAGCTACTCTTAATAAGTTATCCCAAGTTTGCCCTGTTCTAAGTATAATTCTTGGTATTGGAGATTGACTGTCTACATAATAAGTTGATGCCGCTACTGTTGTTGCATTATTACTATCATCAAAAGTTTTTACATGAGTAACAGAAATTAAAGGAGGTCTAGGCAAATAAATTGCATTTCCTATTCTGTTCATGTATGGACCAACTGTTATTCCCTCAGTATAAGGCAGAGAATCATCTGCTGAACCATAACCATATGGATAAGCATCTAAACCTAATTTTAAAGTTTCTTTAGTTAGTGTTCTTTGCAACATCTCCATAACTACTTTGGTTGCAACATCTCTACAAGTGCCTATAAGTGTATTATGTGTGCTATCACTATCTGGAATCCTTAATGCTGACTTTACTTCATTAGTAGAAACAACGTCAGTTGTATAAGAAGTTGTAGTAGTTAATCCTGACATTTTGTTATCCTGTAAATTATTTTATATCAATATTATTTTTTGTTAGTAGGCTTAATAACTTTTTTTTCTATAGGTTTTACTATTTTAATTTCTTTTACTGGAGCTTCTTTTAACTCTTCTGCATAATCCATAGAAATCCAAGCAATAGCTATATCTTTTGACCATTCTTCATTCATGTCATATGTTTTACCCTCATCATAACTCATAGTTACATTACCAAGAGCAGAATTTGCACCATCTACAGTTTTTTTCATTTTAATTTTCATAATAAATACTTTCTTTAAAAATAAGGGGGAGTATAAATTATCTCCCCCTTAAAGTTATGGTTTAGTGTCCAGTTGGAGTTCCATCATCTGAACCTGATTCTGGTAGATGAATTTTTTGAGTAATAGCATTAATTGCCATTGGACAACCTGCACTACTGTGATTTCCTATTGCTGTAATTTGCACTTTTAGAAATCCTAATCCACCTGCATAGCCAATTTGATAATTGCTATCATCTTCTCCATCTGCATTAACCAAAGCAAACGTACCGCTAGCATCTGTTGTGCCATAAGTAACGTCTGAGTTGGCTACAGCAGTATAAGTACCACTTGTTGTTGCACATTCCATTAGTTGGAATGAAAACGCAAGGTTTGTCGCTAAACTTCCTGCTGAACTACCCAAGCATACTTCAATCATAGCACCATTAGTTGTTGCTATACTATGAGCTGAAGTTAATACTGCATTTGCATTTTGCACATTAACTTGAGGTTTATACATTTGGAAACTTCGTATATTATTTGCTAAATCTTTTGAAGACATGTTAATTTCCTTTCATTTAAAATTATGCTGATACTTTTTGCTTACGAATAGCTTCAGCTAAAACAACCTGTCCACCTACACGTTTACGAGCTATATATCTTATAGAGCCTGTACTTGCTTGAGTGTATGGGTCACGCAAAATTGCTAATGAGATTCTATCTACGATAGTGTAAGCTCTTCTCATATCACCAAATACGATTGGAAAAGCACCTGCGCCTACATTTGGCATAGCACTTGCTTCAATGTATGGTTGTCCAAGAATAGTATTTGGAACACCAGTTTGTAGTGAGAAACCTGCTTGGAAAACATAAGAACCACCTGCGCCAGTATTTAACTGTCTGATTGAACTTAATGTTGACCTGTTAAAAACAAAAGTTCCGTTTCTAGCATAATCAGATTTAACAGCACCATATAGGTTTAATAAACCATTTATAGACAATATAGCACCTTCACCTGTGTTAGTTTCTGCAACACCTGTGTTTACCATAAAACCTTCTGGTTGACCTGCCGCAGTTCCGTTAACAAAAGAAGTTCCTTCTGCTACAGCAAACTGTTCAGCAAACTCTTCACTTAACATTGCTTGCATATCAAAGACTGGGTCTTCAACATCTTGCTCTGAAATGTCTACAAGTGCATACAATTCGTGAGCCGCAATTTCTTCAAGACCAAAAGTTAAACCAGTTGTTTCGCTTCTAGTTCCTACTTCAGCACTCCATTGAGCTGTAAATACACCTGTTCTTGATGGTATTTGAACACTACGATTTGTTGTGCTTCTTACTCTTGCAATAGTACGGATAGGTGAAAATTCAGTAACTTTTTTAATTAACTCTCTTACATACTCAGGTGGAGCTAAGTAGCCACCAGTTGTATCATTAGAAACTGTTAATACTTTAAGTTCCATTTCATCTAAGGACTCTTTGCCTTTTCTTAGAAGTTTTTCAAATGCATTACCTTTAGCATCAATATCTTCTGTAGTTAAACCTGAATCTGGTCTTTTCATTGCAGTTTCAAGTTGTTTTACTTTGTCTGCTACTTCTTTTTGCTCATAAAAGTTTTTAGTAGCTTTTTGGTTTAAATCTTCATATTTGTCTAGAGTTTCTTCAATTCTAGCTAATTTATCTAGAGTTAAAGGGTCTGCTTGACCTTTAGACTCAATTTCAGCTATTTTTTTGTCATTAGTTTCTTTGAATGCATCAAATGCTTTACCAATGCCTTCAACAGCTTCTTTGAGTTCGTCTTTAGAAATGATATTATCACTCATATCTATTCTCCTCATTAAGATTGAAATTTATTAATTAACTCTTGAATAGAGCTAACTAACGGCTTGTTATCTTCATCATCAACATCCCATTGATTATTCAGACTAGAATTGACTGCTTTAGCGGCAATCTTCGCTTCTGACCGAGATAAATCACCTTCCTCTCGAAGGAACTTCTCCCAATCTCTTATAGTTCTGTCAATGCCCTTTACTGCTTGAATCGTAGCTTTTGGATTCATTGGGAATGTAACAAGACTAATCTCCATTAGGTCTACTTCTTTTAGATGCCTTTTTCTTCTTCTATCATCATAGTATTGCTTTGCAGGGTCAGCTTTATAACCGATAGATAAACCATCAATAGCTCCCATTTTAAGCAATTCATAAGCATCTCTTCCACCCTGTGTACCTAGTGCAAGTCGACCTGAAACTTTTAAACCATCTCCATCTTCAGAGATTCTATCATATACACCTATTGGCATATCTGTTTTATGTTGCCATAGCATCTTTACTTGTTTAGCTTTTCTTTTTCTTAAACTTTTAACAAAAGCTCCTTCTTCAACAACATCTCCACCTAAATCTTTATTGCCAAAAATTGAAGCATAACCTATAAAACTACCATCTTCTGAATCGGCTTTTATAGTTAATTCTGCTGATACTTCTAATAATTTTTGTTCCATATCAGATTCATTGCTTTTAATAGGTGATTCCATATCATCATCTTCAAACATATTAGACATCCTTACATAATATTTATTGATTACATTAGTTATTTTAGAGCGGTCTGCATCTGGCAAATCGACTCCTCCTCTTGAGCCAGATAAAACTCCTGCTACTGCAAAAATTGCTCTGGGTATTGCTACTAATTTTCCATCTATAACTTCTGCTATAGGTAATTTATAACCACTAAAGTTATCTTCGTCATCTGGGTCATAATATAAAAATGCCCTCTTATATCTTGCTGAAGGTTTTTCTTTGCTATCTGTAAATGCTCTAACACTAGCTATAGCTGTATCAGAATCCCACTTTCTATCTCTGTCGTCTAAGATAGGCAGTAAAGTTGTTGAGGTAGCTTTTTCTAGGTTATCCATATTAAATCCCACTTTTGATACCATTTGACATCTTTAAACCCATGTGGGTAAAATTAAGTTATCAGATTTAATTTTTAAATGCAACATATTGTCTTATCCTTGTTAATTAATCTACATTTAGTAATATTAAAATACAACACCTTCATCATTCAATAAAGGGTCTGGTTTAATAGACTCCCTTTCTACAATAGCATTCCATATAGCATCTACTGGATAAGCACCCCATGTTCCTGATGTTACATTTGGGTACTCCCCAAACATATCAAAATATAATTTTCCCAAGTCATCAGTTGTTTTAATTTGGTCTATTCTTTTTTCTATCTCTTTATCAGTTATCTTTAGCAAGCTCTAACATCCTTTTTTTAAAAACAGTTGATACGTTAGGAAAATATTTATCAATATAAGCTAATGCTTCTTTATTATTTTGTAATGCAAATAAATTAGCATATGTTTCTTTGTATATCATTCCAGACTTTTTATAATAGTTTACTCCATGTCCCCATGCACTAAAGTTATCTTGAAATCTACCTGCTGACATAGCATCAATTATATCTGATACTAATTCATAACCTTCTTTTTGAACTTTATTTGTTGCATTTAATACTGTAAGTTCTCTTCCTGTTTTAGGACTAATACTTTTAATTCTTTCTGTAATATACAATTCTTGCCTAAAACTTATTAATTTACTTGGAGGTAATTCATTAAGATTAGCTCTATCTAATTTAAAAGCATCCTTAAATGCTTTATCAGACTCACTCCATGCTTTAAGTACATTACTACTATTTGATGTAGTATAATCTATGTGATGACCATATTCATGTTCTAATGTTTGTTTTTCTAAATTTGCTACTAGCTTGTTATCTGTTTCTTTGGTTCTTTGGTTGAGATATTTACCATAGTATCCTTTTGGCTCAGCAGTAGTTCCTTCTGTAGTAATCCTTTTTGGTAAAGGAACATTATTATAAACTTTTTCCGTAACAGGTGTTAAAGCATCACGAAGTTTTTTATCATACATTTTTACAATTTCTGCTTGTGATTTGCCTCTAAGAGGACCAGTCTTCATTGGTATAGATATTATAGAACCTAAAGAACGTAGTCTTAAAGGAGAATTAATAGCTCTTGGTGCAGGATTAGGTAGAGGTAAAGGTGCTATAGGTGGATTACTATTATCAAATACATCATCATCTGGCTCTATGTATATAACAGCACACCTACAATTAATAACATTTGCCGCACCGCCATTAGGGTCGCCTGTGTACTCCATAGGTCTACCACCTACTATAAATGGTGAATCTATATTAACAATCTGTCCATTGGCTATCCTATGTGCTTCTCTTGTTCTATCATCATTAATAGCAATCCATTGTTTTTGCATGGCAGGTTGTGTTTTAGCATACTGCATACCTACTTGGTGATTAGCAAATGATGCGGCACTATGTGTTTCTGTTCTAGCTATAGTTGCGGCTCTTGCCCTTGAAAACTTTGGGCTGTATCTTTCTCTTATATTTTTTGCTATTTGTGGTAGAGGCAAACCATCTTTTTGTCCATTGAATATAACTCTTCTTAATTGTTTTCTGCTAGTGTCATCAATGTCAGATATATGGTTAGCTCCTATCCTCATAGTAAACTTTTCTAATAACTCTTGATAAAAACCATTATAAAGTTCTTTTCTAAGTATATAGTCTTGCGACCTATCACCAAATGTTTTTATAACATCATACCAATGTGGCTCTAATATCCTTGCAACTTTAGGTCTTGTTTCTGCCATATAAACATCAAAGCCCATAGTGCCGTTTTGCTCTAAGGCTTTTGATGCTCCAATAGATAAACTACTGAAATAATTAATCATTTTTCTGGATAAACTTCTTTCAAAGCCAATTCTTATTCTATCTTGGGTTTGAGCTTCTTTCCTAGCATCAATTCTTTTTCTTGTTCTCTTGTATGCTAACTGCATTAGTCTTTAGACCTCATAGGATGTCCCTCTGGTAATAAATCAGTATCAAACCTTCCCCCTCTAAATCTTCCTGCTCTTACTGCATATAAAAAAGCATTTACTCTAGCAAAAGCCCATTGGTCTGGACCAGTTACATTTGGTCTTACACTAGATGGATTATTTCTGTAAGCTCCAACCCCTCTTACAAAAACTTTCTCTAACATTCCTAGAGTTACTTTCTTTCCTTTTTTATCCCCATGCTCATCATTATGGTCTTTTACTTTACCTTGTAATGCTGTTCTAACTTTGCCTGATAATTTTTTTAATTCAATATCATTGTCTAATAACTTATCTTCATTATTAATTTCATCAACTTTTCTTTTACTCCATGCAAAACCTGCATCTCCTCCCCATAAAGACCAAGCTATTCTGCCTGCTGATGGATAACCTTTTTCTCCTTGCCTAAAACCTTCTGCTCTTTTATCTACTTCGTGCCTAGCAAAAAATGATTTCATTCTCTTAACAGTATCTTCTGATAAGTTTTCTCTGGCTATTAATTGTCTTGCTCTAGTAGCACCAATATTAGTACCACCTCTATTAAACTCTTCTCTCCAATCAATACCTCTTCTGGCTTCTTCTGCCATTGCTACTGTAGGTTTTAGATTTATTTCTTTAGGTTCTAAGCTAGTAATTGCGTGATATTCTTCATGGTCTTTGCATGGCATATAATAAGTTACACCATTGACTACATGAGTATGTGAACCAACGCATCCTATTTGTAATGCTCTACCTTCTGCTTGCGCTCGGTCTTCATGTAACTCCATAGTTTTTAGGCTTTTTTTTTCACCATAAACATCTTCATATAACTTCTCTGCATCATCTTCTGTTTGTGGTTGCTCTGGTTCTGGAGTTGGGCTTCCTAATGGGAAAAGATTTGATGCTATATAAACTTCATCTCCTCCTGATATTGGACCAAGATTTAATCTTTCTCTTGCTTCATTCCTTGTTAATACTCCTTCTGATACTGCTCTAAGGATATTATCTGTTACTAATCTTCTTCTTTCAGATATTGCAGGTATACTGTCTATATCATATTGAAGTGTTAAATCATCTCCAAACAAAGGAACAATCCACTCATTTAAATCAGATTCTATATGGCGCAGTAATGGAATAATAGTTTCTTCATATAAAGCAAGTCTTGCTTCTGCCATATTGTTGTATGTTGTTGCATCTGAAGCTCCTATAAGCTGTGCAGGTACACCAAACACTAATGCAATATCTTTAGCTGACATAGATTTCATATTAGCAAAGTCCATATCTTTAGGTGATAAACCCATTTCTTTATAATCAAAGTCGCCTTCTAATATCATAGTACGACCTGAATTTTTTGTTCCATTAAATCTTGCCGCTAAATCTTGTCTTAGTTGCTCTCTTTGACCATCTGTTAGAGTTGTCATTGCACCTACTTCATCTCTAGGCTTATATACTACTGCTCCACTAGGTCTTGCTCCATTGATAAGTAAATGGGTGTTGTGCTTGCCTCCTAAGTTGTGCTGGTCAATATCTGCGGCGGCAGGCATAATTGGTGATTGCCCTAAATAATCATCTACTGGATTATATAATTTAATTTGTTTTACTTCAGATTGTCCTGTTATTTGGTCTATATCATATCTAGCTTTAATTTGACCATCAATTACATAATGATAAGATATTGGCAGGAAAGCTCTTTTATTTGTTTTTATTTCTATTCTATCTGGTCTTAGGCAATATAATTCTGTAGGCTCTCCGTTTTCTGTTCCTACTCTTAATAGATAGCTATTACCTGATATTAAGAGATTACTATAAACTTTTTGAAAATATTCACTTTGTGACATAGTAGGATTAGGTTTACTTAATAAATCTAATAGTGGGTGGTCTTCAATAGGTTGGTCGCCTCGCATTAGTTTAAATGGAACAGCTGATGCTCCATTAGCTATCTCATTAACACAACGATATACAATAGCATTTTCTACATAACCATCTCTTGCTAAGTCTGCAAAGCCATCTCTTGCAGTAGGATTACTATAACCTGTTTGGTGATAACTTATTGTTGAGCCTTGCCCATAACTATCTTTTTGTTGTGGTTTATTTATTAAAGCATTCCAAGCATTCTTAATTCCCATTAGCTAATTCTCCATAAAGCTGTCATGCTTGATTTACTTAACTCTGTTAAACCCCATACTAGGGCATCAAGTCTATCTGGTGAGTTTGATTTTTCACCTGTAAAACTACACATCTGGTCTTCTAACTTACTAAAGACTCCACAATGTGATACTCTTTTCTGTTCATATAAAGCACTTATTGGCTCTGCTCTGATTACTTTTCCTTTTGTAGCTGTAACTGCCTTATAAGGAATATTCTTATCAACAGTTCTAAGTAATCTTTCCACTAAGTCGCCTCCATTATTGACTTCAGCAATGATTCTTGATGCTTTATATTTATGGTATACATTAACAGCAGTCTTTGCCCAAGCATCTGCACTCATCTTTCCTGAAACATCATCTAATATATAATACCTATCGTCAAGTCCTAAACCACATACCACAATTCCTGTTTCATCACTATTTATATTTGAAGTTACAGCAGGGTCAATACCTACAACAACTCTTTTCATCTCTGGAATCTCATTAACTCTGCATTCTTCTATCATATTTAAAGTCCATAAAGCACCTTCAATATCTTCTAATATCTCAGCATATAGTTCTTGTCTGCCAAGTCTTGTGCCTTCATATTGCTGTTTAAATAAGGTTAATGCTGATTCTGCTAAGTTATCTTTGTTCTCAAATGTACTACCCTGAGTTTTGTAAACATCTTTTCTATCGTACAACTTTTTAATTAAGTTAGTAGGTCTGGGTGTTGTTGTTACTAATGTTTGTGGTTTAGTCCCTAATCTCATGCCAAATTGTAATTGATTCCAAGAGTCTGGATATTTCCATGCGGCTAACTCATCACACCATGCCCTATGATATTGACTACCCCTAAATCTATCTGGTTCACTAGCACTAAACCCCATTATTTTTGAGCCATTGTATAATTCTATTTCTGATGTTGATTTATTATAACTTGAATATCCATCTTTGTAACACTCTAAAGGCATCTGGCTTACAATCCCTGATACTCCTTCAAAGCAAACTCGTCTTAAATCGCCTGTAGTAGGTGCAACAACTGCCACTCTAACATTCTCATGGCTTATTGCATATAAGACAACATCTATTGCTCCTGTAAGGGTTTTACCCCACCCTCTGCCTGCAAGTATTAACCAGACATTCCAATCACCTCTAGGTTTTAATTGTTTGTTCCTAGCTGTCCTATACCAATCATTGTATAGTTGTATTGTCGCTTTCTTGCTTGTCGTAGGCAAGTTCGTCAAGTACTTCAAGAAGGTCTTGGAATCTATCTCCGATTTTAACATCTACTTTTAGCCCATCTCCTGTGTGTTCTGTTTCAAGTCTGTCTTTCCACCCTGCTCTATTTTTAAGATAAAATATCATTGCTGTATTATCACCATCTTTAGCTTTATTAAACAAAGCATTAGTAATAGTTGCAACCCCTTTATCTCTTCCTCTTTTTATAGCCTCTGAAAACTCTGGATACTCATTCTGTTTTTCATAGAGTGTTGCCTCGCCCATACCTAGCACATTGGCTATTTGATTCATTGTTAAACCTTGTGCTGATAATGATTCTGCTTTTTTAATAATTTCCTCTGTAATTTGTATTTTAGGTCTAGCCATTGTTATCTCCTTGTATCAATTCTGCTTTATCGCCTGTAAAGTTTTCCCATCTTTTTACTATAACATCACAATATTTAGGGTCTAGCTCCATTAAATATGCGTCTCTGTTTGTTTTATGACAAGCAATCAAAGTAGAACCTGAACCACCAAATAAATCTAGTATACAGTCACCAGATTTACTGCTGTTTTTTAAAGCTCTTTCAATAAGGTCAACTGGCTTTTGCGTTGGATGAACATATTCACTTCTTGTTTCACGACTAAATTTCCATATATCAGTTTCAGCTCGACCCCCATACCAAGTATGAGCTTTATCTTTTTTAAATCCATAAATTATAAACTCGTATTGATAACGATAGTCTTGCCACCCCATTCCACCTGATTTTTTATCCCAAACTATGCAGGATGAAACATTCATTCCTGCTTCTGTAATATGATTATAAAATCTTGGATAAGAATCTTTCCAATTACAACAAATGTAAAAAGATGCACCTTCCTTTGAACCTGCAAAAAGCATTGGTAAAAAACCAGTAATAAAATCATCAAAAGCTTCATTTGACATAGAATCATTTTTAATTCCTTTTCGAAGCAACTCATTACTTCCTCTACTTTTATAGTCAGCATTATAAGGTGGGTCTGTAAAAACAAGGTCAGATTTTATTCCATTCATTAATTTTTCTACTGCATCAATGCTTGTACTATCTCCACACATAAGCCTATGATTTCCTAGCTTATAGATATCGCCTAATTTAGTAATAGGTTCTTCTGGTGTTTCTGGAACTTCATCTTCGTCAGTTAATCCTTCTACCTCTAATTGTAGCATGTCATCTAATTCTTTTTGACTAAAACCAGTTTCTAATAAATTATAATCAATTTCTAATAGCTCATTCATTTCAATCTTTAATAAGTCATAATCCCATTCAGACTCTTGTGCTACTCTGTTATCAGCTATCCTATAAGCCTTTACTTGTTCTGGTGTAAGGTCATCTGCAATTATTATGGGTGCTTTGCTTAACTGTAATTTATTTGCCGCTTGATATCTCGTATGACCTGCTATAATTACATAATCTTTATCAACAACTATAGGTTGCTTAAAACCAAATTCTTTTATACTAGATGCTACTTTATCAATAGCATTATCATTTTTTCTAGGATTTTTTTCATAAGGTTTTATTTGCGATAAGTCTATATCAATTATTGCATTCATCTTTTATCTTATCCTTGTTATAGAAACTCTACTTAAAATAAACTATGTTTTGCTTTTAAGCAAATTTTTTGTTCTTTGTTTATACCAGCATAAAGCCATAATAGAAGTTACTACTATCCAATTATCACTAGATTTGTTCTTACTAAAGTCTTGGCATATGTCTAAAGGGTTAGCACCTTGTTTAATTAATCTCTCTGCCTCTG